>OIYT01001953.1_pt1 | contig 13487 bp, 13 predicted proteins | sample 1588201 | NCBI WGS metagenome assembly OIYT01 (sample SAMN03283260) | human gut metagenome | biome: human-associated habitat; material: feces | host: Homo sapiens | place: USA | collected 2013
TGGCAGCCGAAATACAAAAGAACGGGATTCCCTTTTCCTCGATATACTGCCTGAAATCAGATATCTGTTCATTGGTAGCCATATCCGATTTATTGGCGGCTACGATCTGCGGACGGTCTGCAAGTTCCTCATTGAATTTGGCGAGTTCCTTGTTGATTATCTCAAAATCAGATTTCGGATCACGTCCTTCAATGCCGGAAACATCCACCACATGGACGATAAGACGGCATCGTTCAACGTGCCTGAGAAATTCGTGACCAAGACCGACTCCATCGCCTGCCCCCTCGATAAGTCCCGGAATATCCGCCATTACAAAAGATTTCTCCTCACCTGTCCTTACAACACCGAGTACGGGTGTAAGGGTCGTGAAATGATAGTTTGCGATCTTCGGCTTTGCGGCACTGACAACGGAAATCAGCGTTGACTTGCCTACATTAGGATATCCCACCAGACCAACATCTGCAAGGAGTTTAAGTTCCAGAGAAACCTCAAATTCCTCTCCGGGAAAACCCGGCTTTGAAAATTTCGGGATCTGCCTTGTGGGAGTAGCAAAATGTACGTTGCCTTTGCCTCCTTTGCCCCCTCTGGCAAGAACTTTCGGTTCATCGGTTGACATATCCGCCATTATTCTTCCGGATTTTGCGTCACGGACAACAGTTCCACGGGGAACTTTTATAATAAGCGGCTCTGCGCTCCTGCCTGTACAGTTTCTCGCACCGCCGTTCTGTCCACGTTCGGCGAAATATTTTCTTTTATACCTGAAGTCAATGAGCGTCGAGAAGTTATCATCGACCTGAAAGACAACATCTCCGCCTCTGCCGCCGTCTCCGCCGTCCGGACCTCCTGCTGCGACATACTTTTCCCTATGAAAGGAGACTGCTCCATCGCCGCCGTCTCCGGCTTTTATGATTATTTTTGCACGGTCTACAAACATTTTACGACCTCCCGATAGATCTTCTAAAGAAAAATCCCAAGCAAGCTGCTCGGGATTTATGCACGTTTAAAAGTGGTTACTGCTCGTAAACAGAAACCTTTTTACGATCACGGCCTAAACGCTCAAATTTAACCTTACCGCTTACTGTTGCGAATAAAGTATCATCCGAACCGATACCAACGCCCTCGCCGGGATGAATATGTGTACCTCTCTGACGAACGAGGATGTTTCCTGCCTTAACGAACTGACCATCAGCTCTCTTGACACCAAGTCTCTTGGACTCAGAGTCACGGCCGTTCTTTGTAGAACCAACACCCTTTTTATGAGCGAAGAACTGCATACTGATCTTAAACATACTTACACCTCCGAAATAATGATTTTAATTGTGTTCGGGAACTCTTCAAGCACTGCTTCAAAATGCTGCTTCAGACGTCCAAGCATTCTTGACGCATCATCAAAACAATTGCCGGCTGTGCATTTTATGATATTATCTCCTGTTTTCACAACGGGAGAACATCCGAATTCATCAAGCAGATTCACCGTTAACTGAACCGCCGAAGAAACTGCCGCACAAGCCACGTCTCTGCCTCTTGCCGCCATTCCTGCATGACCGCTGAGCCTGAAACCGCTTATTTTCCCTTTTGTTTCATAAAATTCTGCACGGATCATTATCAAGCCTTGATAGCTTCGATCTTCACCTGAGTGTAAGGCTGTCTGTGTCCCTGCTTCTTCTTCTCGCCCTTCTTAGGCTTGTATGTGAAAACAGTGATCTTCTTAGCTTTACCGTTCTTAATAACCTTAGCTTCTACTGCTGCACCGTCAACATAGGGAGCACCGATTTTAAGACCATCGTCTGCGCCGAGTGCTACAACCTTGTCGAATGTAACTGTCTCGTCAGCTTCTGCTGCAAGCTTTTCAATGAAGATAACATCGCCCTCGTTTACCTGATACTGCTTTCCGCCGGTTTCAATAACTGCGTACATTTATGGCACCTGCCTTTTCATAAACTCGCTGTACCGGGCGTGTGAATGCACATCTTTAATACCCGTTTACAAGCGGTAATAATATTTTACCACAAAGCCTGACCTTTGTCAAGGCTTTTTTCTTTTTTTTTGAAAAAACGGCTGTTCAGGCAGACTTCTATCCTATTTTCTGCTTACCAGACCTTATATCCGGGTTCGCCGATTTTGTAAGATGTTCCGGGAACAAACAGATCAGACATTTTGAATTCCTTTCCCTGATCTGTAAGCTGCTTCTGAACCTTCATCATTTCCCTGAATGCAACGCTGTTCACAACGATTTTCTTGACATCTTCCTGCGGCGGACGCTTACCGAGAAATTCAAGAATTGCCTGCTGTAAATAGAAATATGATCTGAGCTGAGTTTTCTTGAATTCTATCTGCTTCTGGTCATCTCCTTCGCCCTCGATCAAAAACAGACTGTCGCCCTCCTGATAGCCGAGCGTAAGCTTTGCAAGGATCTCCGGAATAAAGATTCTGATTTCTGAAGCAAGATACTTATTTTCTGTCATTTCTTCAAGTCTCTTTGCAAGCTCAATATAATCTTCCTTCTTTTCGATCTTCACCATAGAATTCAGGCACTCTTCTGCTGCTTTCATTACAGTTTCCTTGTCAAAGGGACATTCATCATCCCCACGGCGAACAAAAATAGCGTGCTGCTTTTCGCAGGCAAATCCCTCTTCATCGCCCCATGAGTCGATATACGGTTCCATGAGCTTGTTGAGCTGAGGACATACGGAACCGTTCACACGGACCTCGATCATCTTTCTTACACTTGACTTGTTATCGTTCTCCTCATTTCCCGGCACATACATTCTTGCAAGGTAGATCCTTACCCAGTAGTATTTCTTTGAGCCAAGATACTTAGGAAGCTCGTTCATGAGAAACTTCACAAGCATAACAGGTTCTTTTTTCTGCTCGCCCGCCCTGATTCTTACAACCGACTGACAATACATATCAAAATCGTAGTGCTGTCTCAGGAAATCAACCGAAACAGGTATCGGATTTTTCTTGTTTATCGACTGATCTATAGGATGCCACAATCCTGCATAGAAGATATCCGCTGCCATTTTTGCCGCATCTATCTCTGTAGAGCCCTGAGCATCAACCGGATCAATAAGCGGTTCATCAAACGCATCATTCTTTACAATAAATATTACCTGAACAAGCTTTACGCCGTTTTTCTCCTCCTTATGACCTACCTGAACATCAATCGTATATCCCTTTGGCATGATGATGCAGTTGTCATAAAGGGTTCCGTTCAGTTTTTCGTTCAGCTTTGAAAGTACCTCCAGAATTATTGCCTCGTTTTCCTTTTCTGCCTTGATCTGCGGAGTTGCTTCCTCAATCTGCTCTTCTTTCTTCTTTTTCTTAAAAAGTGCCACTTTTACCATTCTCCTTATATTAAATTGTATATTTATCCCTTTGAACAGTTCTGCACAAAAATATCGTGCAGCAATACCATTATCAGGGGAATATTCAAGCTGTAAATCTGACTGCTGCCCAGCCTTCCTTTACATTTATCTGAGGATCTTTGAATCCGGCGTTTTCAAGTTCACCGATCACCTCGTTCATTCTCTCCTCAATAATGCCGGAAACAATCAGAGTTCCGCCGTCTTTTATATAGCGCAGGAAATATTGCTTCATTGCAATAAGTACATCTGCCACGATATTTGCAGCTATCACATCATATTTTTCGTCGATCCTGTCTGCCAGTTCTTCATCCGTCAGTATATTTCCGTAAAATGTCTGATATTTTTCGGGATCTATATGATTTTTAACGGCATTTTCCAGAGCTGTTTCTGCTGCATTCTGCTCGATATCAACAGCAACGGCGCTTTCCGCACCAAGCAGCATCGCTCCTATTGAAAGGATTCCGCTGCCGCAGCCCATATCGAGGATTCTGTCACCCTTTTTAAGACTTTTTTCCAGAAGCTCCAGACATAATCTTGTCGTGTGATGCTGACCCGTTCCAAAACTTGATGCTGGATCTATCTCAAGAATAATCCGGCTGCCGTCATTTTCATATTCTTCCCATGATGGCTTTATCACCAGCTTTTCACCAATCTTTACCGGTTTGAAATATTGCTTCCAGTTATTTGCCCAGTCCTCTTCGCAAATACTTGAAAGTTCTGCCTCAAGACGCCCGTATGCACCATCTTCATCACCTGCCTTCATTTCTGAAAGCATTGCACGTATTGACAGCAGCATATCTGCTCCCTGAGAATTTGAGGGCAAATAAACCGTTACCCTTGTTTCACAGGTTGACAACCCCATAAGATCTTCGTCGATATAGTCCCATTTACCATTCTTATTTTCCAGGAATTCGTTGAAATCCTCGGCATCCTGAATAACAAATCCCTTAATTCCTATATCCATAAGCTTTGCACACAGCAGATCTATTCCCGCTGTAGCTGTATAAATATTAACTTCTGTCCATTCCATAAACTGTTCTCCTTATTTGCAGACAAGTATCAGGTACACCAGAACATCTCCGCTGTTTATCTTGCCGTCTCCGTTGATATCGGCTGCTTTTATCTCACAGGCAGTCAGCATCGACACACCATCAGGCATATCGGCAAGGCTGTTCAGATATTCGCCAAGCAGTCCGAGATCGTACATATCTATTTTGCCGTCGCCGTTGATATCTCCCTTTTCATGGGAAGATTCCGGCTTTACAAGTGTCATGCCGGAAAGATCAATCCAGCCGGCGAAATCATCCGTTCCTGCTATATGACCGATAGTTCCGATGCACTCACGGACATTCACCACTCCGTCAGGCACGACATATGATACAGGCTCTCCGGTGCAGTCGGAGGAATCATAAATACCTATTTCTGCCGTACCGGAATTGAAGTATTCTCCGGTATGCATTGCCGTGACAGTTATATCAGATGTTGTTGTTTTCGTTGAAGTTGTCGTTACGGGAATTGCGGCAGTAGTTGTTGTCGTAGTAGTAGTCGCTTTAGTATTAGCAACAGTCGTTACAGTTTTTGTGGTAGTTGTTGTTGCTTCGGTAGTGGTAGTTGCAGTAGTTGTTGCTGCTGCTTCGGTAGTGGTGGTAGTTGTCGTCGTTTCAGTTGCAGTTGTCGTGGTCGTTGTTCCGGACGGATTAAAAGGTGCAGGCGGATTCTTGCAGGTCAGTGCCCAGTATTCATTTCCGCCGCTGAGCTGATATTCATCATAAAGCAGAACCGTATCGGATGCCGGATCTATCATATAAATATCATCGCCGACAACACCCTCAATATATACCCAATGCCAGTTGACGTTCACTATGACATGAAGTCCCTGATCCATCATTGCTTTTATTTCAGATGCCATTCCCGACTGGGTATAACTTTTAAAATTTGAATCTTCTACAAAGGTTATCTGTGGGATGATCTGACCGATCGTTCCCCAGCTTGCGATAGCTCCGCCGTAGCTGAAACCTCCTCTGTTAGTGTATGCGTTTGCAAGTATACCGGGATTGAAATCTTCCACTCTGCTGATGCCAAGATTCGCAAGTGCCTGGCTGTCAAGTGAATCGGAAGCCCTTGCCATTATCGAAAGCGATGTTATAAGACATCCCGACTTTGCAACTGTAGTTCCGTTCATGCTGACGTTTCCCCACCGTGGATCCATCTGACGCCATGTATGGTAGTCCTCTGCTGCGGATATTTCATCTATTTTTCCGCCGTACAGCGGATTGATGCCCACAAAGAACATCAATGCCGTCAGAATACTCAGAATACTTTTAAAAATTCTTTTTTTGCCTGTAGTCTGCATAATTACCTCCGTTAATATAAATCTCAAGCGGTCGTTATGCGTCTCTTTTTCTTCTTTTTCTTTGTTTCCACAAGTGCCTCATATGCTGATATATAGGCATTTATGATTATTTCTTTATCTTTGCTGTCCAAAGCGGATTCTCCGTAAACTGCCGCATCGAACAGATCTGCCAGCACTGAAACTTCAGCGCCCGAAATACTTTTTATTTTTTCCGCTGACTGATGTGATGTATTCACCTCAGAAATACGATACAATCTGCAAAGTCTGTACATTGCTGCCTTTGCAGCATCACCCGGAGTTTTCTTTCTGCATCCGGCAATGAAAAACTTATGTAAAAGCGGTGAGTAAATCTTTATTGAAACAAAAATAAGCACGAGAATGATAAACAATATAACTCCTGCTATCATGAGCATTTGTGACAGGCTCATTTTTTCTTCCTGCTGCTCGGCAGGAGCTATTGTCGGCTCGAATGTGACCCAGCCATATCCCTCTATATACAATTCCGGATAGCCGTGAGCTTCTTTCGGCGTTACAACGTAATTTGTGTTGATATCAGAATTCTCATTCTTCTGTGACACCAGGTATCCCTCGCAGTATCGTGCAGGAATCCCTGCCGCCCTCGAAAGCAGAACCATCGCCGTAGCATACTCATAGCAAACCCCACGCTTTGTATTAAAGAGGAAATTTTCCACATTTTCTCCCCTTGACTTCACATATTTCAGATCATAAACAAAGCCGTTGGTGAGAAAATACTGCTCAATAGCCTTTGCCTTGTCGTAATCGGACTCCAGTCCCTGTGTTATTTCCTGCGCCAGATCGTAGATTTTGGTGCTGTCTCCGTAATCGAGCAGACCTTCGCAGTAATCAGTGTACTCGTCATATTCATCCGATACAATATCCGCATATTGTCCGATTGCTTCATCGCTTCCATTGCTGTCCCGATACTTTTCATTCAGGATTTGTTCGGCATCCCAGAGAAGCCGATAATAATCCGATTCAGAAATAATATCAATTACTTCCTTATTGCGCCTGTTAAGGAAGAATTCGTTCCTGTAATAATCGCTTATAAAAACAGCCCTTGCCGGAAATCTTCCGGTACTTTTCCGGATAAGTCCTGTTTTCGTTGTTTCAATGCTTTCATTGGAATCCGTCCATACCAGACTTTTCACAAACTGCGGAACAGGTGCAAATTTCACGGAACTGTAAGCCGTATATATTTCCGCTCTGCCCACGTCCGGTATCGTTATATCCTTCGGCGAATAACCGGAAAGTCCGTATTTCTGTGCGAAATCCGCATCAAGTTCCGCCGCAGTCAGAAGAGCTTCCGCAAGTTCGCCGGCTTGTCCGAAGTCAACGCTTCCGTCATTATATTCTCCGGCCTTTTTGCTGTCCGAATCTCCGGCAGACCAAGAGTCATAATTATAACTGTAATCCGAGAATGTACTCAGTTTCAGGTGAAGTTCCTCATCTGCTCTGACATAATACAACGGTGTATTGTTGTCAACATCCCTGTACTGTCCGCCGGAGGATTCTTCACGGAAATTTCCAAGCATTGCCATAAGACGATCGGTGAAGCGTTCGGCTGAGATAAGTGACTCGATAAAAGTACGGTCAGTCTCTACCTGCGGTTTTGGAATCACAGCAGCAACAGCTGCAAACAAAAGAGCATATATGCCGGCTGAGCGCCATGTTTCCCTTTTGACCGCAACGACTACGGTATCGCTGTCTTTCAGCTGTCTGAAATAAGAAAGAAGCATTATATATCCTACTGCCATAAGAATAATGAAAGCGATCGGCATTTGCTCGGCTTCTTTACCGTATATTGCAAACGGGATTATAAAAATCAGAAATCCCATGAATATCCTGTAGCGCACACGAGTAAAATAATAGATGACCGAACTCATGAATATCATAAACAGCAGGAACATACTCAGCGTATACCAACTGTTAAAATCAACTACAGCCTGCGGCGTGATAAACCATACTCCGAACGAAATCGGATAATCTTCCGCTCCTCTTTCCGCACAAATGACCGCAGCCTGAATAAAGACAAAAATTGTCCCGATATATGCTGCCGTACCGATCGCCTTGTGTTTCATCATGAAATCAAACAGCCGGAAAATAATCATTCCTATAACCAGCGAAGCGAACGCATAGACAGCTGTAAGCATGGTGTCACGGTAATGATACATAATGGATGTCATAACAATGACGGTATAAATCAGAACCGGATCACAGAGATATCTGAGCAGCAGAGCTTTCAAATCTGTTATTTTCTTTTCAGTTTCATGCATAAATTTATACCATTTTAAATACGTTATCGGTTTCGTCAAAATACCAGAGTTCGGAAAATCCCTCATATCCGGCAGGTTTGGGTATGACTATACTCATCGCCTGAGAATTTTCAGAACCTTGCATAACACCGGAAAAACTTCCGCCGGGTTCTGTTGTCACAACCACGCACGAGCATACCGAACCGGAAGAATTGATATCTGTTCTGCGTTCCGGTACAACTTTTTCAGCCAGTATCTTCAGCAGAACAGCATCCGGATATTCAGGATTGTCTATACTTTCAACTACCGTCCCCTCTCCCGCATTGTAGGCAAATTTACAGGATATTCCCTGTTTGATGAGTACTTTTGCCAGTCCAAGAGCGGAACGGATAATCTTTTCTTCCATGAGCACTGCTTTTTCCGGATCAGCATCGGCTCTCCTGTAAAGATCCAGCGCTATGAGCGGCTGAACCGATGCGACCGCTTCATCAAGCCGAACCATAAGCCGGCGTTTCTTTGAGGACAGCTTCCAGTTGATCCTTTTAAGCGGATCGCCCTGAATGTATTCACGGTGTTCATAGCCGGGAGCGGAATTCAGAGAATAAAGAAGCTCCGTATCGTTTTCGCTGTCATCATCGCTGGTGAGAACAGAATCCGCAATCTGTCTGAGGAGCTGAGAGGAATGTTTTACCTCCGGGATCTCCGGTATAACCCCGACAGATATCGGGTCAGGCAGATTGTTTTTTATCCTGAATCTTATAAAACCGAGAAATCCGCACGAGCAGAAACTCTTTACGGATATTTCACCGTTCCCGCCGATCATAGCCTTTACTTTATAGGTAAATTCACTTTTTCCCTCTGTCAGAAGGGAAAGGCGGTATTTCTTATTCTGTTTTTCAAATACCTCGGATGCCCCCGGACAGACTTCTGCTACAGCTATCGGAAGTTTTCCTTTCTTCTCGATAATTACAGTTACTTCAAGTTCGCTTCCTTTTTTCACGTATGCATCAGAGAATATACTGACCGTGATTCTTTTTCTGGCGTACAGCGCAAACAGAAACGAAATAAGCGGAGGAACAATGAGAAATGCAATGAGAACCACTCCCATTTCTCCTTCGATGTAGAAAGTAAAAATGTACAGAATAAAGGCAATAGCTGCGATACTGACAATAGTTTCAATTTTCTTTATCATTTTGCGCTCATTGACGGTACGGCAATTTCCGAAAGCAGATGTTCAACATATGCTTCATTAGTACCAAAAGCAGTTTTTCCCTGCGGTGAAAGAATTATCCTGTGAGCAAGAACAGCACACGCCATGTTTTTAACATCATCCGGAGCAGCATACTCTCTGCCGTAAATGTATGCAATAGCCTTTGCCGCTTTGTACAAAGCAATGCTTCCACGCGGGCTGATGCCAAGAGTAGTATTTCTGTCGTCACGGGTTGAATTTACCAGCTTTACTATGTACTGCTTGACTTGATCGGTAACACGTATACGCTTTACATCATCCTGCATTTTCAGAACATCATCAAGGGACATGACGGCAGATTCTATATTATTTATCGGATTATGCTTTTCAGTACGCTCAAGGATCTTTATCTCTTCCTCCTCCGATGGATATCCCATTGACAGTTTCATGAAAAATCTGTCCATCTGAGCTTCCGGAAGATGAAATGTACCATATGTTTCAACCGGATTCTGGGTAGCCATTACAAGAAAAGGACGAGGCAGCTTATGAGTAACTCCGTCCAGACTTATCTGGCGTTCCTCCATTGCTTCAAGAAGCGCCGACTGAACTTTCGGTGAAGCACGGTTGATCTCATCCGCAAGCAGAAAATTACACATTACAGCACCGTCACGATAAATAAATTCGCCGCTTTTCTGATCCATCATCGTAAAGCCTGCAATATCCGACGGCATAACATCCGGTGTAAGCTGGATTCTGTTGAATTTTCCGCCTATAGAACGTGAAAGTGACGTAATAAGCTGAGTCTTTCCAACTCCCGGAACATCTTCAAGAAGGACATGACCTTCGCAAAGCATTGCAGCAATCAGCTTGACTATCGTATCATTTTTTCCAACAATAACTTTTCCCACAGATTCTGCAATTCTTGTTACATTCTGATTCATATGATCCTCCCGTTTATTAATAAAAGAACAGATTTATCTATTTTATATTATTATAACATACTTTTGCCAGAACTGCAAGCAAATTGCACAAAAAAAGAACTCCCGATTCTTCGTCATTTTGCACAAAGTTTCAGGAGCATAATTGTTATTTTTTCAGTTTTAAATTTTATTACCAAAGTTCCTCTGACTTCTTTTTCTTAGTATTTTTTATTATTGTTACAATTAAAAGAATAATCGAAATTGCAAAAACAGCCAGTGAAGCAAAGAATACTATCACTTCAACAGTTCCGGTTTTTGAATCTTCGCTCTCTGCCTTTACAAGAAGTTCGCCTATATCGGACGAGTCAAGGTCTCCGGGTTCAATGAAATCATCTCTATATTTTTCATAATCCGAATCAGAACTCTGACTTTTCAGAAAACCTTTGATCTTAATTGAATCATCAGGCAGCTGATTGAGTAAATCTTCAACTTTCTGAGCATCAAGCTCATCGTCATAACCGCTTTTTTCAAAAAGAATAACCAGATTAGTATAATTCTGCATCCACGTATCCATCTTTTTGGCGGCAGCGTTAAACTCATCGACGAGATCCTCATCAGATACCGAAGCAATATACCACGTCATGCCGCTGTATATATTATCGGTATCTGACATAAGAGCATTATAGAACGTTTCGTAGTCAGCATTGCTGACGAGGTAATAATATGTACTTTTCTTTCCTACCGGAATTCCATATACCGTATTCTTTTCTTCAAGTTCGGCAAAAGGTCCGGAAATAAGGTAAGCCTCTCCCTCAGCAATTGCCGGAAAACTGAAATCATCTCTTTCCGCACTATTCAGATCCAACCGCTTATCCTCAAAAACAAGTTTTGCATCTGAGTAACCAATAAATGCAAAAAACCCACTGATAATCATAACGATCACCAGTGTAATTATTTTATTTTTCATATAAACCTCCGAAAAACGGCACACAGCATAACTGTGTGCCGAAATATATTACTTAATCATTTTTGCAACTTCATCTGCAAGGTTATCTTCCTTCTTTTCAACGCCCTCGCCTCTCTCATAACGGATAACGTCCGTTACAGCGATAGAACCGCCAAGCTTCTTGGCTTCAGCGTCAACATATCCCTTGACAGAAAGCTTATCATCCTTGACAAATGCCTGTTCAAGAAGACAGTTTTCCTTATAGTATTTGCCGATCTTACCCTGAACAATGCCTTCCTTAACCTTTTCAGGCTTGCTTGCCATTTTAGGATCTTCAGCCATCTGAGCAAGCATGATTTCCTTTTCCTTCTCAATAACATCAGCAGGAACATCTTCACGCTTCAGGTATGGAGCATTAAGTGCGGCAGACTGCATAGCTACATCCTTACCGATAGCTGTTACCTGATCGGCAGAAAGATCTGTATCAAGCTTTACCATGACACCAATGCTGCCGCCGTTGTGGATATAAGAAGCAAGAACGCCTTCCATTCTTACGAAACGGCGGATAACAATGTTTTCTCTGATCTTCATACCGGCGAGCTCAGTAAGAACATCGCCTACTGTAGCTGTACCGCCGCTGATGATCTCAGCTTTAAGAGCCTCAACGTCAGCAGGATTCTTTTCGATAATTGTATTTGCAACGCCGTTTACAAAATTCTTGATATCATCTGTATTAGCAGCAAAATCTGTCTCTGTGTTTACTTCGAGAAGTACACCTACATTGCCGTTTACAACAGCTGTAACGATACCCTCAGCAGCAGCTCTGCCGCTCTTCTTTGCCTGTGTTGCAAGTCCTTTTTCTCTGAGGAATTCGATAGCCTTATCCATATCACCGTCGTTAGCCTCGAGAGCCTTCTTGCAGTCCATCATACCAACACCGGTAGACTTCATAAGTTCTTTGATTTCAGCAACGGAAACCTTTCCCATTGTAATTACCTCCTGTAATATTGTATTATCTGCAAAAACCCGAACGTTCACATTCGGGCTTATAAGGCAACACCGCATAATCAGCGGCTTACTCCTTTGTCATGCGGTACTGCCTTGATTTTATTTATAAATTATTCAGCATCCTCAGCAGGTGCTTCTTCAGCAGCATCAGTCTCTGCTGCTGCTTCTTCAACAGCGTCATCGCCCTGTCTGCCTTCGATGATAGCGTTTGCAACAGTACCTGCAATAAGCTTTACTGCTCTGATAGCATCATCGTTGCCGGGGATAACATAGTCAACTTCGTCAGGATCGCAGTTTGTATCAACGATAGCAACGATCGGGATGTTGAGCTTCTTAGCCTCAGCTACAGCGATCTTTTCCTTTCTGGGGTCAACGATAAAGAGAGCTGCGGGGAGCTTCTTCATATTCTTGATACCGCCAAGGAACTTTTCAAGCTTCTCTATCTCAAGATTAAGCTTAACAACTTCCTTCTTGGGGAGAAGAGCAAAAGTGCCGTCCTCTTCCATTGCGTGGAGCTGTTCAAGTCTCTTGATTCTTGTCTGGATGGTCTTGAAGTTTGTAAGCATACCGCCAAGCCATCTTGCATTTACATAATGTGCGCCGGCTCTTGTTGCTTCTTCTCTTACAGAGTCGCCAGCCTGCTTCTTTGTACCTACGAAAAGAACTTCGCCGCCCTCTGCCGAGAGGTCACGAACGAACATATAAGCTTCTTCAAGCTTCTTTACTGTTTTCTGAAGGTCGATAATGTAGATTCCGTTTCTTTCTGTAAAAATGTACGGAGCCATTTTAGGGTTCCATCTTCTTGTCTGATGTCCGAAATGAACACCTGCCTCAAGAAGCTGCTTCATTGATACTACTCCCATGGTGTAGTCCTCCTTAAATTGGTTAATATTAATCCTCCGCAGAGTTTAGCTTACAGGAAACATCCGGGATGCACCAGCCTGTAAAAACGCCTGCGTGCGAATTGCTTTAATATTATACCATATTTTCCTTTATTTTTCAAGTCCAAAACGTTTGTCTACTTTAACAAACTTTTAAATATTTTTTCTTCGTTTTTTGCCGGATGTGACAATTCCGGACGTACCGACAATTTTACAAGTATTACATCGCTGCCTACCACTTTAATATCCGAGCAGGGTATCAGCACATCCGTCTCACGCCCGAACAAACCAAAAAATTTCTGCCTGCCGTAGATCATAAGAGCCTCTACCTCCGATGTTTCCAGATCCATTTCCGCATCGTCTATGTATCCCAGCCGTTCTCCGGTCGTTATGTCGATAACTTCTTTTCTTCTCAGATCATCAAGACTGCATATCATAAAAAACACCTCCGCATATCTATTATATGCGGAGGGACATTCCTGTAATTATTGATTATCGGAATTATTCTGCTCATCCGACTCATCGTCGTTATCGTCATCGTCGTTTTTC
>OIYT01001954.1_pt1 | contig 13486 bp, 11 predicted proteins | sample 1588201 | NCBI WGS metagenome assembly OIYT01 (sample SAMN03283260) | human gut metagenome | biome: human-associated habitat; material: feces | host: Homo sapiens | place: USA | collected 2013
CCGGATTCGCCGAATCTGTCATACATACCGATCTTGCAAACCTTTGTCGGAGCCTTCTCGCTGAGTACGTCGCAGACTGCGCTGCCAAGACCGCCGATCACGGAGTGCTCTTCCACGGTAACAACTTTGCCTGTCTTCTTTGCGGAAGCAAGTACAAGCTCTTCATCCAGTGGTTTGATCGTATGAATATTGATAACTTCTGCGTCGATACCGTCTGCTGCCAGCTTTTCTGCTGCACCGAGTGCGGAATCTACACAAATACCTGTTGCGATGATCGTTACATCCTTGCCTTCTTTTAAGACAACACCCTTACCAATCTCAAACTTGTAATCCGGTTTGTCATTGATGACCGGAACTGCTGCACGACCGAAACGAAGGTAAACAGGACCGTTCATTTCCAGTGCTGCACGAACTGCTGCTTTAGCTTCCACATCATCGGAAGGAACAATAACTGTCATGCCCGGAATGGTACGCATCAGAGCGATATCTTCATTACACTGATGGGTTGCACCGTCTTCTCCGACTGTAATACCGGCGTGTGTTGCACCGATCTTTACATTCAGATGCGGATAACCGATCGAGTTACGAACCTGTTCAAAGTTTCTTCCTGCTGCAAACATGGCAAAGGAAGAGATAAATGGGATCTTACCGCAGGTAGCAAGTCCTGCTGCGATTCCTGTCATATTACATTCTGCAATACCGCAATCAATGTGACGATCCGGATATGCTTTTTTGAAAATACCTGTTTTTGTAGCACCTGCAAGGTCTGCGTCAAGAACAACTAACTGCGGGAAGTCTTCTGCGCAGTCAACAAGTGCGTTACCATAGCTTTCTCTGGTTGCAATTTTCTTTACATCTGCCATTATACTTCACCTGCTTTCTCTAACTGCTCATCAATCTTTTTAAGATCTGCCATTGCGATTTCGTATTCTTCATCATTTGGTGCCTTGCCATGCCAGCCTGCCTGATTTTCCATGAAGGAGACGCCTTTTCCTTTGACTGTATGCATGATGATCGCTGTAGGCATACCCTTTGTTTCTCTTGCTTTCTGCATAGCAGCACGGATCTCATCAAAATTATGTCCGTCAACATTGATCGCCTGGAAATTGAATGCTTCAAACTTCTTATCGATCGGATATACGGAACATACATCTTCTACCTTACCATCGATCTGCAGACCATTGTTATCTACGATCACAACAAGATTGTCAAGCTTTCTGGCGCCTGCAAACATAGCTGCTTCCCATACCTGACCTTCCTGAATCTCACCGTCCCCAAGCAGTGTGTATACACGGTAGTCTTTGTTATCAAGCTTTCCGGCAAGTGCCATACCAACTGCTGCGGAAATACCCTGTCCAAGGGAACCTGAACTCATATCAACACCCGGTGTTTCCTGCATGCAGGGATGTCCCTGCAGGTAAGAACCAAGGTGGCGCAATGTCTTTAAATCTTCTACCGGGAAATATCCTCTGTTTGCAAGTGCTGCATAATAGCCCGGTGCTGTATGACCCTTTGATAAAACGAAACGGTCTCTGTCTTCCATTTTCGGATTCTTTGGATCAATATTCATTTCTTCAAAGTAAAGGTATGTGAACATATCTGCTGCAGATAAAGATCCGCCCGGATGACCTGCTTTAGCACTGTGTACACTTGTGACGATACCTTTACGAACTTCGTTTGCCATTTTCTGAAGCTCTAAATTTGTCATGTGTTTTCTCCTTTTCCTTCCTTTATGGTCGAGAAATATAATCCTCCTTAAGATGTGCAGACATACTGTTATCTGCTGCCCTTTACCATATGATAGCAACCGATCACATATATGACCGGTTGCTACCCTTATAAACATTCTGATTGTACCATTCCTTAAGCCTGCGGTCAAAGTATTTTAGCCTGACCTGCTTCAGATCATCTTATGCAAATGGATTTTCTGTTGGATATCTTACACCCTTAGGCTGATTGTATCCGATCTCATCTACATCTACACCGATGTATTTGAATACTTCATAAAGTGCTTTTCCGAAGTGACCGAAAGCAACTGCTCCATGATGTGGGAAGTTCTTCTCGATCAGTACATGACGGTAGAATCTGCCCATTTCAGGAATTGCAAATACACCGATCGCACCGAAGGATTTTGTTGCAACAGGAAGTACTTCACCGTTTGCAATGTAAGCACGAAGGATATTGTCTGATGTTGACTGCAGACGGAAGAATGTGATATCGCCAGGAACGATATCGCCTTCAAGTGTTCCCTGTGTTACTTCTTCCGGAAGGCTTCTTGCCATGATCTTCTGATATTTCATAGAACATGCAGATAACTTCTTTGTATTTGTATTTCCGCAATGGAAGCCCATGAATGTATCTTTATGTGTGTAATCAAATTTGCCCTTGATAGACTCTTCGTACATATCTGCCGGTACAGAGTTGTTGATATCAAGCAGTGTAACGATATCTTCTGATACGCAGTAACCGATAAACTCTGACAGACATCCGTAAATATCTACTTCGCAGGATACAGGAATACCCATACCTGTTAAACGGCTGTTCACATAGCAAGGAACGAATCCGAACTGTGTCTGGAATGCAGGCCAGCATTTTCCGGCGATCGCTACATATTTACGATAGCCTCTGTGCTCCTCTACCCAGTCAAGTAACGTCAGCTCATACTGTGCAAGCTTAGGAAGGATTTCAGGCTTTTTATTGCCACCGCCCAGTTCTTCTTCCATTTCTTTTACCTTGGCAGGAATTCTTTCATCACCGTCATGCTTCTTGAAAGCTTCAAACAGATCAAGCTCTGAATTCTCTTCAATTTCAACACCCAGATTATAAAGCTGTTTGATCGGTGCGTTACAAGCAAGGAAGTTCAGTGGTCTTGGACCAAAGCTGATGATCTTTAAGTTTGCAAGTGCATCTACTGTACGTGCGATCGGAATAAACTCATGGATCATATCTGCACATTCTTCTGCAGTTCCGACAGGATATTCCGGAATATATGCTTTGATGTTACGAAGTTTTAAGTTGTAGCTTGCATTCAACATACCACAGTAAGCATCACCACGACCATCCATCAGGTCAGCCTGTGATTCCTCTGCTGCTGCTACAAACATCTTAGGGCCGTCAAAATGTTTAGCCAGTAAGGTTTCTGAAATTTCAGGTCCGAAGTTACCAAGATATACGCAAAGTGCGTTACAGCCTGCTTTCTTGATGTCTTCCAGAGCCTGTACCATATGGATCTCGCTCTCTACGATACAGATCGGACATTCATAGATCTGAGAAGCGTCATATTTCTTTGTGTAAGCCTCTACCAGGGCTTTTCTTCTGTTTACGGAAAGTGATTCCGGGAAGCAGTCACGGGAAACTGCTACGATACCAATTTTTACATCAGGTGCATTGTACATATTTTTTTCCTCCATTTTCTTTCATACTTAAGATTCATTTTATTTTCTTTATTTCAACAGGTTTGACCTGTTTATCACGTATCGCTTATTCGTTGATGTTTAAGTTCTTTCCGACCAGTCCGATGAAAGCTGCCGGATCCTGACCGCCTTCTGCATGTGCGATCAGCCATTTGTTCTTTGCTGTGATGAGCTTATCCTCATCATCCTTATGTGCTTCGTCAAGCGGCTCATTTGTGCCCTTTGGCAGAACAACCGTTACCTTGAAGCCTTCATTATTGAGATCACATGGTGCATAGTGAAGCGTTGTACCATAAATCTCAACTGCTGTTCCTTTCGGGATCTTGAATGCTTCCATCAGGGATGTATCATAATGGAAATCATCTGTGATATCCTGCTCGGAGCCTAAGATCAGCACTGCATCTGTTGCAGCTACATTGATCTCTGAACTTCTGTGATATTCTACCGCATTCAACAGTACATTATGACCGTTGCAGTAACCGATCTGGATCGGAAGTTCTCCGTAAGTCACCTTCTGAAGCTCCTGCATCACAGGAAGTGCTTCCAGCTCCGGAGCAGAGGCAACATACTCTACGCCATCCGGGAGAGGTGTGCTCTGCATTGCTTCCACAAGGCCTGTAAAATCAACATTTTTTACGATTCGTCCATACTTTTTAAAACGTGCGTCTGTAACATCTAAAATCTGCATTGGTTTGTCCTCCTTTTACTACATTATTTTGTAATGATATCGAAAAGTGGTTTGCAGGCAGGATAGATTTCCCTGAACTGCTGGTACTTTTCTTCATATTTTGCAACAAGCGCCGGATCAGGCTCTACCGTATCGACAACCTTTACGATCTTTGCTGCTGCATCTTCCACGGAAGCGAATTCACCGTTTGCAACAGCAGCGAGCATTGCACCGCCGAGAGCAGGTCCTTCTTCACTTTCGATGACATCTACTTTTAAGTTCATGATATTGGCGATCATCTTCTTCCACAGCGGGCTCTTTGCACCACCGCCGCAGATCTTTGTACGCTTAATGTCAATACCAAGGCTTCTTGCAACTTCTAAGGAATCACGCAGTGCAAAGGCAACGCCCTCTAAAACTGCCTGTGTCATATCTTCTCTTGTGGTATCCATTGTCATACCGATAAAAGTACCTCTTGCATTCGGATTGTTGTGCGGAGAACGCTCACCCATTAAATAAGGAAGGAAGAATACATGGTTTTCACCAAGCTTTGTGATGCCCTTCTGTTCTGCCGGATAATCCTTTGTACGGATGATCTCATCCATCCACCATTTATTACAGCTTGCTGCGGAAAGCATACAGCCCATCAGATGATAATGTCCGTCTGCGTGTGCAAATGCGTGCAGCGCATTGTTCTTATCTACACCGAATTTTTCAGACGAGATAAAGATCGTGCCACTTGTACCAAGTGAAATATTGCACATTCCGTCTCCGACTGTTCCTGTACCGACTGCTGCAGCTGCGTTATCACCTGCGCCTGCAACTACCTTACAGCTTTCCGGAATACCGAGCTCTTTTGCGATTTCCGGCAAAACAGTTCCGACTGTCTCATAAGATTCATAGATCTTGGCAAGCTGTTCTTCTTTCACGCCGCAGATCTCGCACATTTCCTTGGACCAGCATCTGTTCTTTACATCAAAGAGCAGCATGCCTGATGCATCGGAAACATCTGTGCAATGTACGCCTGAAAGCTTATATGCGATATAATCCTTTGGCAGCATGATCTTGGCAATACGTGCGAAATTCTCCGGTTCCTTATTCTTTACCCATAATACCTTGGGAGCTGTAAAACCTGTAAAAGCAATATTTGCCGTATACTGGGAAAGTTTATCCTTACCGATCACATTGTTAAGATAATCTGTCTCTTCCTGTGTTCTGCCATCATTCCAGAGTATTGCAGGTCTGATCACCTGATCGTCTTTGTCCAGAATAACCAGACCATGCATCTGACCACCGAAGCTGATGCCTGCTACTTTTGATGCATCGTGTCCTGCTACCAACTCCTTTAATCCGCTCTTAACAGCTTCCCACCAATCCTCAGGCTTCTGCTCACTCCAGCCCGGATGCGGGAAATAAAGCGGATATTCTTTTGATACAATATTCTGGATCTTGCCTTCTCCATCCATCAACAGCAGTTTTACTGCGGATGTTCCTAAATCTACCCCGATATATAACATATCCATCCTCCTGTTTTATTTTCTTTTGCGTGATCCATTCCCGGATCATTTGTCATTTGCGTCTTTTATCCTCGTTACACGAGTCTCAAACACAAATACCGTGCTTTTTGTGCCCGTGCACACTTATACTATAATATGTACATTCTAAAAAAGCAATATCTTGTTGAAAAATTATTTCATTTCGTCATTCTAACCAATGATATTCCCTGTTTTCTCATTTCCCGACGTTCTCTTTTGTTACTTTTTTATAAATTATGTGCACGTATCACATTATGACACATATTTCATTGACATTGTATATCGAGTATGTTAGTTTTTAAAGAAGAGGGACATTTTATGTTTTGTCCGTGAAAGGAGATCGTTATGGCAACGATTAAGGAAATCGCCGATCTTGCAGGCGTATCGCGCGGTACGGTAGACCGTGTTTTAAACAAAAGAGGCTCTGTCAATCCACAGACTGCCGAAAAGATCATGGAGATCGTACGTGCGCTTGATTACAAGCCCAATCGTGCAGGTCTTGTGCTTGCTGCACAGAAGAAGAACTTAAAGCTTGGTGTGATCTTATTCGGAGAGGGAAATCCGTTCTTTGATGAAGTAACTGACGGAATCCACCAGAAAGAAGAAGATCTCGCCTGCTACAACTGTACGGTACAGATCAAGCGTGTCAATGTCGACACACTCGAGCAGCTTCAGGCAATTGACGAATTTGTAAAGGAAGGCATCAATGGCATTGCCATTTCGCCAACCAACGATCCGCGCCTTGCCAGGCGTATCGACGAGCTGTTTGAGCAGGGAATTCCTGTTGTTGCCCTGAATACGGATATCAAAAACTGTAAGCGTATCGCTTTTGTCGGCAGTAACTATTATCAGTCCGGCGCTACGGCTGCAGGTCTGATGCGTCTGATGGCAAAAAACGAGTCCACAAAAATCGGTATTGTTACCGGTTCCGAGGAGATTCTGTGCCATACGGAACGGATTGCCGGCTTTACAAATGCGATCCAGTCTTATCCGAATATCGATATTGTTGCAACGATCACAAATGATGATGATGATTTTGTCAGTTATGACCGGACAACCCAGCTTCTGAAGGAGCACCCGGAGATCAATGCCCTTTTCTTTGCTGCTGCAGGTGTATACGGTGGCTGTCGCGCAGCACTTGCCATGCGTGGTCAGAAAAAGGATATGACGATCATTACTTTTGATAAGGTTGCCACTACCAAAGAAATGGTCGCAAAAGATGTGATCTCCGCCACGATCTGCCAGGAACCGCTTGTACAGGGCAGCAAACCGCTCGACATCCTGTTTTCTTATCTGGCAACAGGAGATCTGCCTAAGTCGGAGTATAATTACACGGCGGTAGATATCCGGATCAAGGAAAATATGGATTAAAGTCCGATGCATTGACATCCTTTTAAAAATTAGATATACTTAAACGAACCGTGCAGCCGGGGCAGTAGCGGCGCCCTGTACCTACAATCCGCTCTAGTAGGGGTGATGGCCGGCAGAGGGTTTTGGCTTTCATAGCTGCCCTTAATAAGTGGCGATGACGTCTGGGTCTTGCGCAACAGGAATCTGTGAACCGTGTCAGGTTGGGAACAAAGCAGCACTAAGCAGAAGCTCCTGTGTGCCGTGAGGGTGCCTGGGCCGAGTTAACTGTTAAGGTAACGTATGGGGGTTTCGCTCGAAGCAGGCCGCACGGTTCTTGTAGTTAGGGAAACCGCGGAAAGAAGACTTACCATGCATATACAAAAAGCAACCGCTGCAGATCTGCCAAAGGCAATGCAGTGCTATGAAGAAATTATTGATAAAACACCGGGTATCGAACACCTTGCCATGTGGCGGAAGGGACAGCATCCGACCGAAGAAACCATCTTATCCTACATAAACAAAGGCGAATTTTATATTCTTTGGGATCACGAAACCATCGCCGGTATGATGGCTCTTGCAAATGGCATCAGCGAAACTTACCGGACCGTAAACTGGATTACAAAAGCCACAGATACAGAAGCTGCCGAGCTGCACGTCCTTGGTGTAAGCCCGGACTATCAGGGAAAGGGCATTGCCAGGCAGCTGATCCACGAAGCACTCTGCTTATGCAAAGAAAACGGCAAAAAAGTATTGCGCCTTGATGTGATCGGAACCAATACTGTAGCCAAAAAGCTCTATCCTTCTCAAGGCTTTGTATTTTGTGATACCGGTCATCTGTCTATCCGCGGCTATGAGGATATGGAATTTCTGTTTTATGAACAAAGATTAAGTAAGTGATCACTCTTCCTTCTGCCCATAGTACGCATTCGCACCGTGTTTCCGATAGTAATGCTTATCCTGTAATTCCTGGGGTGCAGGCATATTCTTTGGATTGATCTGTTCACAGTAAGCAGCCATCTTGGCAACCTGCTCCAGAACGACTGCATTATGAACTGCATCCTCCGCATTCCTGCCCCACGTAAATGGACCATGGTTTTTACAAAGAACAGCAGGTGTTGCATTATAATCCAGCCCTCTTGCCTTAAACTCCTCTGTTATCAAAATACCCGTATTGGTTTCATAGGCTTCCTCTATTTCGTCTTTTGTCAGATTCCGGACACAAGGTACTTCCCCATACAGATAATCTGCATGCGTTGTACCATAGCACGGAATGCCTCTGCCTGACTGCGCCCAGCTTGTTGCCCATGTGGAGTGCGTATGTACAATACCGCCGATTTCCGGGAATTCCCGGTACAGGATACGATGTGTTTCTGTATCGGAAGAAGGATTGTATCTTCCTTCCACCTTATTTCCGTCCAGATCAACTACAACCATATCCTCCGGTTTTAATTTATCATAATCCACACCACTTGGTTTAATAACGAAAAGTCCTGACTCTCTGTCAATACCGCTTACATTGCCCCATGTGAAAATAACAAGTCCATATTTGGGAAGAAGCATATTTGCTTCATATACTTCCTGTTTCAGCTTCTCCAGCATAAATCATCTCTCCTTGCTTCCTATATTCTCTGCAATCCTGATCCCCGTCAGGCTGGATTTGCAGATTATTCCGTCAGTGTATCTACTGCTGCTTTTTCAATTACTATGCCCTTCTTGTACTGCTCAATAAAGGTTTCAAATCCTTGCACATCCTTTGGATCCGGATTCATGGTTGTACCCTGATCACCCGCAAATACTTTATCAGCCAAAAAATCTTCCAAAGTTTCTGTTTCCTGTTTCTGCAGCATATAAGCAGCCAGAAGTGCCATGCCCCATGGACCGCCTTCACCCGCGGTTTTCATGACTGTTACCGGTGCATTGATCGCAGCAGCCAGGTAACCTTGTCCGACACATGCAGTTTTGAAAAATCCACCATGTCCATAAATCCTGTCAACTTCCACTTTTTCTTCCTTCAGCAGAATATCCATTCCAACCTTTAACGCACCAAGTGCGGTATATAAATGGGATTTCATAAAATTCGGTAACGTAAATCTGCTTTCCGGGAAACGTACAAACAATGGTCTGCCTTCCGGAACATCTGTAATATTTTCGCCCGATAAATAACCATAAGGCAGCAATCCGCCGCAATCCTTATCTCCTTCCAGCGAAGCCAGAAATAAGGTGGTGTACAGCTTGTTTGTATCAGGCTTTACTCCAAATCTTTCCAAAGCGTCCCTGATAAGAGAAATCCATGCATTCACATCAGAAGTACAGTTATTTGCGTGTACCATCGCAACCAGACTGCCATCCGGTGTTGTGACAAGATCGATCTGCGGATACACCTTCTCAAGTGCCTTTTCCAGAACAACCATTCCAAATATAGAAGTACCTGCAGATACATTTCCGGTTCGCTGCCTGACACTGTTTGTAGCAACCATACCTGTTCCCGCATCACCCTCTGGCGGACAAAGCGGTATTCCTGCCTCCAATTGTCCGGAAACATCCAAAAGACGCGCTCCTTCCTCTGTCAATACACCGGCATTTTCTCCTGCCAGAAGAACCTTGGGTAAAATCTGCTCCAGTGTCCACGGAAGATTCCTATCGGCGATCAGCGCATCAAAGATCTGCAGCTTCTCAGCATCATAATTTTTCTTTTCCATGTCAATCGGGAACATACCGGAAGCATCGCCGATACCAAGTACCTTCTCGCCCGTCAGCTTCCAGTGCACGTAACCTGCAAGTGTTGTAAAAAAGGCAATTTTATCAATATGCGATTCTTCTTTTAAAATTGCCTGATACAAATGGGCAATGCTCCATCTCTGCGGAATATTATACCTGAACTTTTCTGTCAATATTTCCGCTGCCTGCTGTGTAATACCATTTCGCCACGTACGGAACGGTACTAAGAGTTCTCCCTCCTGATCAAATGCCATATAACCATGCATCATAGCACTGAAGCCAATAGAAGCTACCTTTTTCAGAGAAACTCCATACTGCTTCTGTACATCTGCTGCCAGATTTTGATAGCTGTCCTGTAAACCTGTCCAGATATCATCCAATGTATAGGTCCAGATACCATCCTCCAAACGGTTTTCCCAGACATGATCACCTGACGCGATCGGTTTATACGTTTCATCTATCAATACGGCTTTGATCCTGGTAGAACCAAATTCAATGCCAAGTACGGCTTTGCCACTTTCAATTGTTTTTTTAGAATTCTCCATTCTCATTCCCATTCCTTTCCTGATCAATCACCTTGCTCAGATCCATAGAACTGTCATAATAGGTTTCATCTATATACTGCATCTTTTCAACCTGTTCGCCCTTTTCCAACCGCCGGATCACTTCTTCTACTTTCGGTGCAAGCAGGGGGTTACACTCAAAGTCTGCATTGATCTTTCCATTTTGCATGGCAATCAGTGCTGCCTGCACCGCATCAAATGAAATAATACAGATGTCCCCATCAGGGCCACATGTTTTTCCTGCCTGTTCAATCGCATCAATGGCACCAAATGTCATATTGTCATTTTCACTGATCACAACATCTATATCTTCATACAGGCGAAGAAAATCCTCCATAACTTCCTTACCCTTCGCCTGTGTAAAATCTGCCGGTCTGCTCTCCAGAAGATTCCACTCCGGATGCTGCCTGCAGACAGCTTCAAAACCTTTCGTTCTGCCAATCTGTGCAGTTGATCCAAGTGTTCCCTGCAGTGCTACAATATTCACTGTGTCTTCCATTCCCTGCTGTTTCAGATAATCTGCCAGCCATTTACCGGCATTTTCTCCTTCTTCCTGAAAGTTGCTTCCTACCCAACAGGTAAAAAGACTATCATCCTCAAGTTCTACAGAACGATCCGATAAAATAACAGGAATTCCTGCATCCCTCGCCTCCTGCAGAATCGACTCCCACCCGGTTTCCACAACCGGATCCAGAATGATATAGTCTACCTCCTGCAAAATAAAGCTTCGCACGGTTTTCAACTGATTTTCCTGTTTATTCTGTGCATCATCAAAAAGCAGATAATACCCCTTTTCTTTCGTAAAAGTATCCATAAAAGATTGCGTATTGGCAATACGGTAATCAGATTCCGATCCAACCTGGGAATAGCCCACAACGATATAATCCATATCCTTTACTTCCGTATAGGCATCCGCATTCTGTACGGCCGCAGCCTCACCGCCCGCACATCCGCACAAGCCGAAAAGCAATATAAAATTTAACAGACTATATAATTTCTTACGCATTATCCATACTCCCTGTCCTTTGGGTTACACTTTTATTTTATCACCGATCTTCATAAAAGTGTGTATGTCCTTCTGCCAGTTTTATGCTTTTTTCTTTCTTGACATGACAACTGACTGGATGACAAGGAACAGACAAAGCATTGCTGCAATCGTAATTCCGGTCCACCAAGCCTGATCAAGACCTGCAGAAGATACAATGTTCTGGATCGTGCTTAAGGAGAGTACACCAAATAACGTTCCGATGATATTACCAACACCACCTGTCAGCATTGTTCCACCAATGATGGAGGATGCAATGGCATTCATTTCCATGCCTGTTGCATGTGATGCAGAACCGGATCCAACATGCATAAAATACACAAATCCACCAATACCTGCCAGCAGACTGCAGAGAAGATGTGCCATAAATTTTGTCTTCTTTACATTAATACCAAGCATCAATGCACTCTGCTGATTACCACCGACTGCATAGAAATTACGTCCACTCTTTGACCAGCGCAGCATACAGAATAAAACAATTACCAGGATCAATGCTACAACAACACCGATCTCTACATAGGCATTGACATATTTACCAAGTTTATTAACAGAACCAAGCCCCGGAACGATCACTCTTGTTTCCTTCAGCTTCACAAATGCCTCATTCTGCACATTGAACGGCTCTGTATTTACAATTGTTGTCATGCCTCGTGCAAAAAACATTCCCGCCAAGGATACAATAAACGGCTGGATATCCAAATAGGCTACCAAATAGCCCTGTACCAGACCAAATAAAAGTCCAATACCTAGTGAGATAAAGATTGCTGTTACTACATTTCCACCATGATAGTCCAGATAAACCGCACAGCACATGCTGACAAGTGCAGCCACACCGCCAACAGAAATATCAATACTTCCCGTGATCATAACAATACTCATACCGCAGGATGCAATGATCAATGCTGCATTGGCATTCAGCATATTTAAAAATGTCTGTGCCTTTAAAAATCCCTTTCCTTCAAAAATCATAGCACCTATGTACATGGCAAAAAATACGATCATGGTAATTGCCAGAAGCAGATTGGTATCTGTCATATTTTTTGTTTTCTGAAAAAATCCCATTTTCTTTTTATCTGACATATTACGCAACCCCCTTTACCTGTTCACTGTTTTTCAATTTTTTGGTAAAACCGGCAATTTTTTCTCTTACGACCGGTGCACTGAAAACAACAAGCGCAATAACAACAATCGCCTTATAAGCCGGAAGCGCATCTGACTGTACATTAAATTTATATAGCGTTGTTGTCAGGAACTGGATCACATACGCACCGAGGATAGAAGCCGGCAAATTGAATTTACCACCACTCAATGAGTTTCCTCCAAGTGCAACCGCTAAGATCGCATCCATTTCAATATCCTTAGCAATAACGGAATAGTTAATAGTTGACAGACGGCTTACTTTGATAAAACCTGAAACCGCAACACATAATCCAAGAATTACAAAAGTAAGCAGCTTTACCATCTTCGGATTTAAACCATTCAGTCTTGCGGAATCAGAATTGATACCGACTGCCTGCACATATAATTTGAGATTTGTGAACTTCATCGCAAGTGCCATCACGATAAGACATGCGATCATGATGAAAAACGGTGTCGGAATCGGAATTCCCGGAATGAATCCACCAAAATAAGTAAACGTTGCATCATTAACGATCGGAAGTTCATTATTATTGATCCATGCAGCGATAGAACGACCGGCTGTATACAGGATCAGTGTTGCAACCATTGGCTGGATCTTGAAATAAGATACAAGAACACCATTAAATGCGCCAAACAGCATTGCTACAATACAGCTTACCAAAAATGCTACAATGATCGGAGCCTGCATATGTTCCGGTCTGGAATTTCCACCACAGAGTACACGTAAGATAACACTACCTGCGATAGCTGCTGTGGCGCCAACACTGATGTCCTGTCCACCTGTTGCAGCTGTAACTAATGTCATACCGATCGCAAGGATCGCAAGTTCGGAACCTGAATCTAAGATTGTGATCAGATAACCGGACAATACCGGATTTCCTGCACTGTTATAACCTAATGTGATCTTGAAGAATGAAGGATCTAAGATCAGGTTGAAGATCAACAGTAAAAGCATAGCTGCAATCGGAATAAAAATCTGATTTCTAAATATGTTTTTTACACTAAACTTTGTTTTCATGTTTATTTGTCACCTCCGGCAATCGTGCTCATAATCT
>OIYT01001956.1_pt1 | contig 13479 bp, 9 predicted proteins | sample 1588201 | NCBI WGS metagenome assembly OIYT01 (sample SAMN03283260) | human gut metagenome | biome: human-associated habitat; material: feces | host: Homo sapiens | place: USA | collected 2013
TCACAGGGGCAAGCCCCTGGGTTTTCGCCTAAAAATTTTATAACATCCTGAAACTTATTTTTTGGCATAAAAAAATCCCTCCATCTGATAAAATGATACAAACAACTTGTGTGGCGGCAATTGCGTCATGTGTTGTTCGTTATCATCCAAATCGTTCGAAGGGGATTGTGCGTTTCCAATATGCAGTCTTTTATACTGCAACCACTTTTCATTGCTGCGCTATTTTACCACAATTTTTTCATTCATGTAAGCGTTTTTTTCTATTTTTCTTCGATTTTGGATATTTTCCATGTTTTGCACACTTTTTGTTACAATCACTTCAATTCTTTTATAAAACTGCGCGGTGTCATTCCATATTTATTTTTAAATGCCCGATGAAAATAAGACAAATTGTGAAAGCCCACCGACAATGAGACTTCTAAAATAGATGTATTGCCCTGCTCAAACAGCTCCACTGCCTTTTCAAGACGGACATTGTTGACATATTCCACGCAGGTCATATTCATATGCTTTTTAAAAAAGCGCATAAAATGATATTCGCTGAAGCAACAGATCTTTGCAAGCTCTTCTACTGAGATTGTCTGTGCGTAATGAATTTCAATATAATCTAACACATTTTTTAGCTTATCAGCAGGTGTTCCTTCCTCTGGCAGCACATTTTTTGCCTGCTTTGTGCTGTATTGAAGCAGCAGAAAAACCACCTGCAAAAATAATCCCTTTAATGCAAGCTCATATCCTAGCACCTCTTCATGATAAAGTGATGCAATCTGATAAAAAATTTTTCGAATTAATACATAGGCAGGATGCTTTGGCGTAATCAGGCATGGCAATATTAATTCATGATTCATAATAGGAACAAAATAGCGTGTTGAACATATATCCGTTGAATTTCCGCCAAGAAAATTCATATGAAATACATATGTTTCAGAAACCATCTCTTCATTTTGCGACTGCGCTAATGAAACACTATGAAGAAGAAGCGGCAAAACAAATAAAATATCTCCTTTTTTTACTTCATAATCTACCAGATCAATCTGATAAAGACCCTCTCCCTCTGTAATAAGCGTCAGCTCTGCCTCTTCATGCCAGTGCGTTGTGACTACCGGATGGACTAAGTCCAGTTTTGTGATGTATTTTTGCATCGGAAATAAGGTCTCCCCATGCTTTGCACTCTCTTTTTGCTCTGGTGACGGTACATACAGCTTTTTCAAAGTGTCTCCTTTCCTTTTTCTGCTGTGTTATACTAAAACGCTCAAATACAGCAGGATTGTGTTATATGATGAAAAAATATTGCAAGAAAAATTGATTTTTGTTTTCTATAATAGCAATATAATACAATTTATCTTTTTTATCAAGCAAATTTAAATTTTTGACAGAATGGAGGCATAATTAAATGAATACAATAAAAAACTTACATCCAACAAATAAAAAATGGTGGCACGACAAGGTTGCCTACCAAATCTATCCAAAGAGCTTTCTTGATACAAACGGTGACGGTATAGGTGACTTGCGTGGTATTATCTCAAAGCTTGACTACTTAAAGGAGCTTGGTATTGACATCATTTGGCTCTCTCCGATCTACAAATCACCTTTTGTTGATCAGGGCTATGATATATCAGACTACTATGCGATTGCTGAAGAATTTGGCACCATGGAAGAATTTGATGAACTTCTTGCTGAGTCAAAAAAACGCGGTATCTCAATCATTATGGATCTTGTTATCAATCACTGTTCTGACAAGCACGAGTGGTTTAAAAAGGCACTCGCAGACCCAGACGGTGAGTATGCTGACTATTTCTTCTTCCGTGAAGGCAAAAACGGCAATCCGCCAAGCAATTATCGCTCATATTTTGGCGGCAGCTGCTGGGAACCAGTTCCAAACAGCAACAAATATTATTTACATATGTTTGCAAAAGAGCAGCCTGATTTAAACTGGGAAAATCCTACGCTCTTACAAAAGCTTTATGATATGATCAACTGGTGGCTTGAAAAAGGCTTAGGAGGTTTTCGTATTGATGCCATTATCAATATTAAAAAAGATCCTTCATTCCCTGACTATGAGCCTGACGGTGACGACGGACTTGTAAGCTGCTGGGAAATGGTCGAGCACGTAAATGGTGTCGGTGACTATCTGGAGGAGTTAAAAAAGCATACATTTGAAAAATATGATGCCTTCACTGTTGGTGAGGTTTTCAATATGAAGGGCGATGAGCTTCGCGAATTTATAGGCGAAGATGGTCATTTTTCTTCTATATTTGATTTCAGTGCCGCATGCTTAAGTGACGGCAAGCATGGCTGGTATGATTCACCTTCAATTGAGTTTAAAAAATGGCGTGAGACTATTATCGACTCTCAGCTTAGAAATCAGAACTATGGTTTTGAATCTAATATTATTGAAAACCATGATGAGCCGCGCGGTGTATCACGCTTTTTGCCTGAATATGCTCACACGCCATCAGGTGCTAAAATGCTTGGAACAATAAATGTGCTGCTTCGCGGACTCCCATTTTTATATCAGGGCCAGGAGATCGGCATGCAGAATGCCAAATGGAACAGCATTGATGAGTTTGATGATATCAGCACAAAGGATCAGTACCATGTTGCAAAAGAGGCAGGACTAAGCGATGAGGCTGCACTTGAGGCCTGCAGCAAAATGAGCCGCGACAATGCCAGAACACCTATGCAGTGGACAGACGGCGAAAATGCTGGATTTACAACTGGTACTCCATGGCTGAAGGTAAACAGCAACTACACTGATATCAATGTAAAGAATCAGGAAGCTGATGAACATTCTGTATTAAACTATTATCGCAAGCTTATTGCTCTTCGTAAGTCAGAGGAATACAAGAATCTCTTCACCTATGGTGAGTTCATTCCTGTTTACGATGATACAGAAAGTATCATGGCCTTCTATAGAAAGGATGAGTCAAAGTGTGTTCTTATTGCTGCAAACTTTGGAAAAGAACCTGCTTCTGTGATACTCAAGTCCCAGGCAGCACGCATTCTGTTATCCACAAGACCAGACGACAGCGTACAGATTGATACCACATCTGCACAGAAGCTGACACTTGACAGCTGTGAGGCAGTTGTGATTGAATTGTGATGGATTGGAACAAAATTACCTTTCCTGTTCCCAATAAATAAAAAGGAGATACACACATGAATCAAATAGAGCGAAGAGATGCCGGCCTTGCCTACATCGCTGACAATGCTGTTTTTGAAGAAATGCAAAAATGTAAAGGAATTTTACAGAAGTTGAATTTTATTGATCGTCGTGATGCAGATGGCATAAGCAAGCTAGTAAAGGAGCTTTTTGGAAAATCTGAAGGTGCCTTTGTTAATCCGCCATTCTTCTGTGATTATGGCAGCCATATCGAGGTCGGTAAAAATTTCTTTGCAAATTATAACTGTTCTTTGATTGATGTAGCTAAAATCAAGATTGGTGACAACTGCCTGTTAGCCCCAAACGTGGCTATCTATACCGCAGGTCATCCTGTCCATCCTGTCAGCCGCAATTCTGCCTATGAATATGGAAAGGAAGTTACCATCGGTGATAACGTCTGGCTCGGCGGCAACACCGTTGTCTGCCCTGGCGTTCATATAGGAAGCAATGTTGTTATCGGTGCCGGAAGCGTTGTGACAAAAGATATCCCAGACTGGTCCATTGCTGCTGGCAATCCATGCAAAGTGATCCGCAGCATTACAGAAAACGACAAGCGACTCCTGTTTCACAATGAGGAAATTGATGATGAAGCCTGGGCTGATATCACCTCAAGAATGAGTTTCTAATTATTTTTTTCAGAATCACAAAGGACAGGGAAACGCTTTCCCTGTCCGCTGTGGTTTTTATTTTTGATATTTATACGATTCTTCAATTGCATGAATCAGATCTACAATTAGCCTATTATATGGCGCTGCTACATTGTAAAGCTTTGCCTGCTCTACAATTGCACCGTTGATTGCATCAATCTCTGTTTTCCTGCAGTTCATGACATCCTGCGACATGGACGAGTATCCTTTTCCTGCATCCTCGCATACATGATGCACCATATTTAACACTTCCATATAAGAAAAATGTGTACCATCTGCTTCTGCAACATCGACTGCCTCACAGATCATTTTTTCAGCAAAATCCCACGCGTAATGGTTATCTATCATGGAACGAATCGGAGAACGTGTAATTGCTGTGAAAGTATTGATAGACAGGTTTACAAAAAGCTTACTCCATATGATACGCTGAATATCATCAGAAATTTCTGCCACAAATCCACTTTCCTCAAGCAGATTTGAAATAATCTGCAGATTGCTGTTTTCTTTTAGATTGCTGCCTATAGTTGTTGCACCTGTTCCGCTGTGACGCACATGACCGTTTCCATCGTTAACAGAATTATGTTTGCTTGTTCCAATGATAATATTTTTCTTCACAACATACTGTTCAATCTTGCGATCATTTCCTGCTCCGTTTTGCAGTGTCATTACAAGCGTATGTTCTCCAAACAACTTGCGATTTGTTTTCAGCGCATCTTCCGTATATGTAGACTTGACAAACACAATTACAAGATCTGCATCTTCCTTGTACTCACCAGATAAGCAGGCACGAACTGACGAGAAATGCTGCTCTGTTCCATTCTCTTCTAACACTGTAATTCCATTCTTATTAATTGCGTCTACCTGTGGCTGGTAGCTATCTAGCATAATAACCTCATTGTGTCGGCTTAAATAAGCACCGTAGAGGCATCCCATAGCTCCTGCACCAATAATTACAATCTTCATATTTCATTACCTCCCATTTTTGACCGTATGTGATAGTTAGCAAAATGACTTAAAACATCTTGACTTTCTGACGCACTATGGTTTTACGTTTGTGAGTGTGTGACATCGGGGACATGAATTGAGCCAGTGAACCTGTCCCTCTGGTCATCCGTCCCTCTGGTCATCATGCCCTATGAGCATCTACTCTGCTACGCGGCGGATTAACTCTCCTGAATTTGATGGCGCGTTCAGGAGTTGTTTCAGGACAATCCGAATCAAATGTAATAGGCTTCTTCTTCGCCATTTCTAATTCTTCAAGTTCTTCCTTTGTGAATGCAAGTTCTTTCTTTAATTCTGTAGACATATCAGTAATTTTTACCATAATAAAGCCCCCTTTCAAAATCAGTAGCCAATCGTGCTGAAATTAATCTTGTCACATCAGTTTTTAAACCGTTCTTTTCAATTCTTACTCTTTCAGTATATACAACAAACAAAATTTCATTCCCTCTTCCAATAAATTGATCCACATTACCAATCAATACCCCTTCTGATTTTCCAACAACTTTTCCAGCCGAAGTATCACCTATAGTATTATATCGATCTTCATCATAGCTATGCTCCTCATCGTAATACTCAATTCGATCATAGTCAAAAAAGATACGTGCTGCACTTTTAAACGAAATGCCATGCTTTTTTATATTTATTTTGTTTTTATTGTCATCATATTCAAAGGTCATTCCTCCCAACGAAAAACTAACCATTTTATTTTTTTCCACCTGCAAGCATCTCCTTTTTCATCAATGAATTATGTTATACTTCATTTTCATCGTAACATAAAGCTTTCTTTTTATCAAGCAGTCTATTATAAACTTTCTGATAATTTTTCTTGTAAGAACTGGTGATCTTTTACCTACAAAATCTCCTTCTATTATTTTTATCAGCTTCATACGCAATGCCCTCACGGGCTGCTGTGCAGAGGATTCACTTGTTTTCTGTGTTTTCTCTGCACGCTTTTTACATTTATAAGTGTGTGCCACTGGGGACATGAATTGAGCCAGTGTACCCCGATAAAAGACCAGCGAACCTGTCCCCCTGGTTACTTCAATTTAATCAGAAACTGATACGTAACCCCTTCTTCAAGCTTGAATGTATCGTCTGCACAAACAACAGCTTCATTATCTGAGGCATAGTACATACAGTCAATCAATTTACTGCTGTTCATGGAATAAATGCCAGTAATACTTGGTGTTGACTGCACCATAACCCATTTATTTCCCTCTACTATCACAGTCGTCATTTCTTCTGTCTGTATGCTGGCCGGATTCTGTTTTCCAAACGTAACCGACTGGCTGTCCTCATACAGCGCACCTGTCGACACTTCCTTTACGACAACATGATAGGTTCTGCAAAGTGTCCCTTCTGCATCGTTCACATCCTGATAGTCCAGCGATACCTCATAACGAGTATCCTCCTTGGAAAGCAATCTCTCTGATCCATCTGAATACACAAGTGTCAACGAATACCCATCCACATTCAGTTCATCAAGATATGGCAAAAATGCGACAGGAACTGTCTCTAAATCCTGATCAATATTAAGCTTTACCATAGTAAGCGTCTGTCTTTCTTCCTCCGTCTCGCTCTGTGATTCTGTTGTCTGTTCAGCAGATTCCAAAGCTGACTCAGTTGAAGAAGGCTCAGTTTCTTCTACACTTGCACTAGATGATTCAGCCTCACTAAATGTCTCTGGCATGGTTTCAGCAGACGTTTCAACTGTCTCTGGCATCACTGTTTCAGTTGTCTGTACAGCCTCTGTTTGCTCTGTACTTTCTTCTGGAATATTTTCTGTACCTGGCACAGTCGTTTTTTCTTCAAGCGGTGCCTCCATTTCTTCTAATGAAATGACATTCTCCGTTTCCAAAACAACTGGTGCTGCCGCCTGTTCTTCTACATATTCTGCTGTATCTATAAATTCAGAAGATCCTTCTACACCTTCAAATGCTGCAAAAGCCACTTTTGATGTATTTTTATCTACGCCTATCATTACCAAACCAACAGCTGCCAACGCGGCAGTCAATTGAATAATTGTTTTTCTCTTCACACGCAACCATCTCCTTACTGTTAATACTGCTTGGCTATTCTGTTGCCAACGTAACACGTTTCCGGCTCTTTGTCAAGAAACTTTTCCGGCCAAACCATCCCTTAACCTGCCATAAGGTAGATCATATCCGTTTCCTTGTTGTTCTGGACGTCATCTCCCCACATGATATGTAAAATGTAATAATTCACATAATAGCCTGTATCATCCTCTTCATCTGGAAGCATTACCGGACTTGATGTCTTCCAATAAAGAGGTTCAGCAGATTTTTGAACATTTTCATATTCGTCATATGTTTCTCCATGATATGCATCTGTGGCATAACGGTTATTTGCATCTATATTTAGATAGCTGCCGGAAAGTTTTACACACTTCGCATACTGCTTGCCCAGACACTCAACCACGTCTGTGGATGCATTTGAGTCTGCCCATGTGGCTGTATAGATTTCATAAGTAAACCCGATATTTGTGGTATGCGCCAACTGCAGATCATAGCTTTTGGATGGCTTTTCACTATATACACAGAATACAACATCCTTGTATTTTTGTGTTCCTGAAACATCAATATTGCTGAGCTCTAGCTGTTGGATCGGTTTGGCATCTCCTGCTCCGATCAATAAGGCATACGGCATGTTTACTTTTGTTATCGTTTCCATGCTTCTTTGCATGTACAGCCATGCAAACACCGGCAGTACCACCAGCGCAAGCGCGGCTGCTGCCACAGCTGCTATGGCGCGCTTTTTTCGTCCAGACCATTTGGTTGTGTCTTTCTGTGTTCGATTCTGCTGTTCCATATCATCACCACCTTTTTGTTACTGTGCATCCAATGTCAATTTGGCATACTGGACATTTCTTCCCAGATACTGGTCTGCTAAATTATAATAAGCAGCAATCGTTCCATAGACAGCTGGATTAAAATTAGACCGCATCAAAAAAAGTCTGTCCACTGTAACGGTACTTTTAAACGTAGTCTGATCTGTCCAGAGAAAATACCGGTTTGAGCCACTGCCTGAATCAGCTATTCCCTTAACACTGCACATCTTTTTAAAAAGTTCTTTCGGAAGTGCACTCAAACTGGTATCTGCAGAACCAGACGCTGTCTGAGCGGTCGATTTTGCTGAATCTGCCGAGTCTGTCGGAAACAACAGCGGATATTTTTTGGTATAGCCTTGTGGTGTTCTGATATAGGATTCGAGTACTTCCGGCCAGATCCAGTAAATCGTCACCGGATAAGCGGCCTCCTTAATCGCCTGATCAATCTGCCATGTCAGGCTTCCGTCCTCATTTCTCATAAGGGAAGGTGCGCTGTTTGAAGCAGTTTTTACTGCATTGCCTCCGGCGTTTTCTGTATCATTTCCTGCGGTACTGTCCTTGAGACAGGTATTTGTCAGCGTCATAGTCCAAGGCTCTGCGTCCTCTGAAATCCACGCCTTGTATGAACTGTAGGAAACCGTGGAATTTGAGTCTGGCTTATCGCATCCGGCAAATAGCAGCACATGACCTTCTAACAGCTGTTGGGCAGTTGAATCGGCTTCCTTTAATGACTGAACTGTCACAGTCGACGCATCGTCTGCTCCTTTTTTTGTTGCTGCCGATAGATCCCATCCCTCCACCTGATATCCAGTCAGTGTCAAATTCAATTTTACACTCAGCGGACCATCCTTATGGGAAATAATATAGAAAGTCATACTTCCGCTAGAGCCAGGCTCAATGCCCAGATCTTTATTATTTTGCATATTGCTGTCGTTTGTGATCGCCCAGCTGATAGACGTATTGCTTCCCCCAGTAGACAACAATTGCTTATCTTGTTTTGTCACTTCGCTTCCCTTAGGTACCGTCAGCAGACTGGCATATACACCGGCACTGCTGACTTCGGGATCTATGGTATCTTCTTTGGCGGCAGCGAGGTCAAACTCACTGCCTGCGGCACTGATCTGGACTCCTGTCGCATCTACCTTTGTGTTGCTGACGAACCACGCAATACTAAGAGCAATCATCACAATAGCAGCTGCTATTACAATGGGACCTGTTCGGAAAAAAGTCTTCCACTGATTTTTCAGTTCCTGTATCTGCTCATTTGCTTTTTTTTGGTAATCCTCAGGCGTCCGATCTTCTTTCTTTTTGTTCCAACGCATCCCATTTCACCTCAATTCTGCTGTAATTGCTTTGTTTACTGTCGTTACTGTAGTTACTATTATTATTGCTGCTACTGTTGCTGCTGCATAATTTCCTGACTGATACGTGCATTTGTGTAGATGATATAATCCGTTGCCTTCGTACCATCCAGTTCATTTCCTTTATCATCCAACAATACTGCCGTTAGACGTACCCTATAATTGGCGTAGGTATATTTTTTTTGTTCAAATGCTTCTCCCGTAAGCGGTGCATACTGGAAACGGGCAATCTGGTGTCTGCCATCATCTGATTTAAAGTTCTCTTCCCACTGATATACAGTATCTGTTCCAGAAGATCCTGCAAGAGGAGCTTCTGTACTGCCATTTTCTTTGACGATATTCTGAAGATAGTCTTTGATTATCAATGGTTTTGTTTCATCATATGAGCCTGTCTCATTTTTCTGGAACAGTTCCATCTTGTAGCGAATCTTCTTTGCATTATACAGAACAGCTGCATCTACATTGGAATAGTCATAATCTGCTCTTGTGTAGATCATATCAGAACGATTCTTGACCGTATCCCATGGATTAACGCCAAGCTGCTGTGTCGTATCACTAGTCACATTTGGATCTACATTTACACTTGAATACGTCAGTTTTGCCTTAGACGGATTGGTAACGTAGTAACGGTTTTTATCTTCTTCGTTTTTCTTATTTTCTGTAATTGGCAGCTGCGTCGATGTATTTGCGATACGCGATACACCCACTACCGAAGTACCGCTGTTATCGCTGTTATCGCCATTAACTGCCGTATCTCTTACAGGAAACTTGTCTGCTCCATCATAGGTAAGCGTGATGACCGCCGTGACAGTTACGGCACTGTTTTCAGTTTCCGCTAATTCCAATGCCTTTTTCAGATCAGCACTGCCATATTGAAGCGTAAGGGTATCATTTCCGGCGATGCCAGAAAGCGTACCTTTTTTCGTAGTGATCAGTTCGTTATTTGATTTTGCAACGGTATATGTATAAGTAATATTTTCTGTACCGATCACATCCGATATTCCGGCTGCCTTTTTCAGATATTTTTTCAGGCTGACATCAAACTCATGGTAAACCTCGGAAGGTCCAAGTGATTTAAACTGATTTTTACCTGCTTCCGTTAGCCAAAGTTTACCAGTCAGACTGATTTTGATACCATCTCCATTTTCCATCGCGGTGTCACCCGTATCGGATCCATTATGGATACGGCTGGTGGAAATAGTAAGCGACTGCTGAACTCCATTGTATACTACATAGGCAGAACTGTCTGTAGTTTCGTCTGATTTAATGACAGCTGGCAGTGTACCCTCTTTACGTGACATTGTCGCTGCATATAATCGATTATTTACAATGGAAAGATCCTTGGTATCAGGAATCTGGATCGTCAGGTAATAGCTCTCCGTTCGTTCCTTCACGATTGGTTTACCATTCTCACTTGGAACCGTGATTTTATATTTCGTAACGTTACTGTCTTTGACATCCTCGTCCGTTGCCTTTCTGTAATAATCCGCGCCTACTCTGACGGTAGCTTTTGAAGGATCTGTCTCCTGCACATAATAAGTTGCTCCATCTGTCGGGTTTGATGCCTCTTCGGCTTTTAACTCTAGTAAATCACAGATGAAAACCGGAGCAAATGGCGAAGGTTTACCAGCACTATCTGTACCTGGTGCGGTCATATCTGTAAGCTTAAATTTATGAAAATCTTCCTTTCCTGTTGTCGTATAAGTGTAATACTGCATCGTCTGCCTGTCTACCAACGTCAGACGCGTTCCTGCCGGAAGCAGGGTCGTATCCACTGCGGACGTACTTCCTGATGCCAGATCCAGAATCTTATCATAACACCACAGCAGATTTTCGCCATTATCAAGCATTGACTGCCAGTCTGTTTCTTTCTCATAACGGTATTCCATATACGCTGTCACCGGCTCATTGAAACCTGCAGTTGCGTAATGATTAGTGCTCGTATCTGTCATTGGGTAATCAGATGCACAATAATCAGTTCCTGCAATAAATCTTGTTTTGAAATTAATATACAAAACCTTCTTCACCAGTACTGGAACATACAGATGGAAGACATGCTTATTGTCCGTTGGATCTTCATATGTAACATCCAGTAAGGTAAACTGGCTGCTCTGGTTATCATAAGCATTCGGCGTAATAGAGATTTTCTTGCTTGAGCTTACGGTAAGGCTGGCTTTGTCCTGAACGACAAAGGTTGGGTTTGTATCATCGGTATCACTGATACTGTTCCATTTATAGGTAGTTGCCGTGATACCCTTTACCTGTTTTTTTGCTGTCTCGCCATTCTCGACATTTGTCATGGCCGCAATGAAGTTCCAAAGCAGCGTATCCACCTCAGCAGAGTTGTTAACAACAAGTACCGGGAAATCAACCTTTTCACTTACTGTTGTATTTGCGCTTTCCTCTGCTCTGTAGGTCGTAAGGTAAGCATCATTTGTGGAAACTAATAACTTTGCAACATCTTCTTTCGTGCTGTTGTCCACATTCCAGTAGTAAGCTGAATCATGAGATGTCTTGCCTAGTTCAGTTAAAATTGCACTGGCTGTATCAGTTTCAGTTTTTCCAGCTCCAACTGCATTACCTGTCATAACCGTGCCATCCGCAAAAGGAACATCACTCTTTGGATTTACATCCAGCCATGGATTTGCAGAGGAAGATGGCTTTGCGGCGGTGTCAATTGGTTTATAAGTCTTGTCTGCGGCGGCATCGGCATAGATGATGGTAGCCGACCCACTTTGTTTACCGATATCTTTCTGTGGAAAGACAGTCCCAAAGGCGGAGACTGCGGTTAGGTTGATGATATCCAGCGGACCACTTACTCCAATCCAGAAACCAGCATTGTCCATTGTTTTAATCTCTGCTGTTAATAAATTACTTGCTCCTTTTGCATCAACAAGTCCCACTTTACATGACTGTGCAAGAATGTTATATCCTTTCACACTAATATTTTTCTTATTAATATAAGTAGATCCGGTCAATAAACCTGTATATCTCGGTTCGCCTTGCTTTGTAGCTACTATTACATTCTGAAATTCTATATTTGATGCCTGCATATTGCCATCCGCAGCCCCAACAAGACCACCCACATATCGACCAAGAACCGTAACATTTTCCTGCTGACAGTTTGTGAATGTAGCATTTTTATATAAATATAAATGTCCAATAAAACCGCCCACCCAGTTTTTTTTATTACTCTTAACAGATACATTTTTTTCTGAACAATTGGCAATACTAACAGTTGCATTTGATTGACCTACAAAACCACCTGTATATTGCTGTCCGTTAATCGTTGAATATTTGTCTAGCGTTACAGATTTAATAGTTAATTGGCCATCATGATATCCAATGATACCTCCTGTGATACCAATTGAGTCAGTTGGATTGTCCACATTTACAGTATGTAAAACACAGTTTTCTACAGAAACATCTTTGTCAGTTCCGTTTCTTTTTCCTGCAATCAAACCACCTATATCTCGCACTAGTTCTCCGGTAACTGTCAAATCTTTTGCATTCACATTACTAATATTCACGCTAGAAAAGTCACAGGCTCCAACAAGACCTCCTGCAGCGGCTGAGTTATATGCACTTGAAATAGTAGTAACTTTAAGATTACTAATATTGACATCCTCATTAGAGTCTCCATTTATTTTCAAAGTTCCATAGCCAATATTCCATCCAACTAATCCACCTGTACTACCATCGTTATAAACCCATTTTGATACGTTTGCATTTTTGATAGACCAGTTGTTAAAAGTTACATTTTTTTGAGCCTTATTATATCCATCAATATACCCAATGACTCCTCCTGTCATTGTGCCGCCATATACATCAATGTTATTTAGTGAAAAATCATTAAAGGTGACATTACCTGTGGAATTAGCAGTTCTTGCAGCAAACCCACCAACACCGATCTTATTATCATCTCCTTTTACATTAACCAAAGATTCTGTGGAGTCTTTTATTTCAAACAAACCAAACTTAATGTTTCCTGATATTATAAGATGATTCACTTGACACCTGTCTTTAAAATGGAAATCAACAAATAGTCCTGCTCCCTGATTTTTCCATGGACCACCCATATACTCGCTGTTATACTCATTTTGATTCATGTTTAATTTAATCGTCGTGGCGTTTTCCTTATCAGCATTAATACTCTTTATCAGAAGATTCCGACGATATACTTCTGGGATAGTGCAATCTTTATTCCAAACTTTTATGTTGTTTCTTCCATAACTGCAGCCTATTCCTCTAAAGCCATTTCCATAATTGGTCATGTCAATACTATTACTATCAGCATTGAAGGTAAGATTAACTGGAATATTGGTAGTAGTTTTAGCATCACTGCTCTTTCCTGCCAGACGTGCTGCGATTGTACCTGTCGTATAGTTATTTACCAGATAAGAAACTCTGTCTTTTGCATCGTCACTTCCGGCGGTACTGGCATTTCCACCCCAGTAT
>OIYT01001963.1_pt1 | contig 13447 bp, 9 predicted proteins | sample 1588201 | NCBI WGS metagenome assembly OIYT01 (sample SAMN03283260) | human gut metagenome | biome: human-associated habitat; material: feces | host: Homo sapiens | place: USA | collected 2013
GCAGCTTGCGCCGCCGGTCGGCAGTGGACCCGGCTGTCCGTATGGCCTTAGCCCCGATGGGCGGTCCCAGGTAATTTGCTTTGAAAAGACTCTGACACGCTTTGTCTCTCAAAATCGATGATATCTTATCATGCTATGAGGGTGGTGTCAATACTTTTTGGGAAAATAAAGCGGAAAATGGGCAAGCGGATCGCATGATGACAAGGACACTGTAAAGACATGGTAAAAGTGTGGTAAAACACTTTGCACAGACACGGCAAAACGCTTTTGCTTGACAAATGAAAGAAATTCTACTATACTGATTCTTACCGGTGCGCCATCGCCAAGCGGTAAGGCAGGGGACTTTGACTCCCCCATCGTAGGTTCGACTCCTGCTGGCGCAACTGAAAAAGAACCCGCAGGGGGCCTGGGCGACAGGTTCCGTGCGGGTTTTATTTTTTTGTGAAAAGAGGGTGTTTGTGTGAACGAAGAGAATTCTCTGCTGACCGGGGCAGTGCGGCCCGCGCTGCTGCGGTACGCGCTGCCCATTATCCTGAGCATGGTGGCAACACAGTTTTACGCCGTGGCCGATACCATGATCATCGGCCTGCGGCTGGATGCCGATGCGCTGGCGGCAGTGTCCAACGCTTCCACGGTGCTGATGATCTTTCTGTTCATCTCCGGCGGCATGGAGCTGGGCGGCGGCCTGCTGGTGGCGGCGGGCAAGCCCACTGCCACAAAGCATGAGATGACAGAGCTGCTGTATAACCTGCTGTTCGTGGATGAGGTCATCGCCCTGTTGACCACGGCAGTGGGCTTTGTGACCCTGCCGGCCCTGCTGCGGCTGATCAACACGCCTGCGGAGATCCTGGATACCGCTGTGCTCTACGGGCGCATCTATCTGATGGGGCTGCCATTTCTGATGCCCTACGATCTGAGCAAAGAGTGTGTCATGGGCTGCGGCGATTCCAAAACGCCGCTCAAGGTCATTGTGGCGACCAGCGTGATGAACATTGTGCTTGACCTTGTTCTGGTGGGGCCCTTCGGGGTGGCCGGTGCGGCGGCTGCCACAGCGGCGGCGCAGGTGGCGGGCGCGGTCTACATGGTGGCGTTTCTGCGCCGCACCCAGATGGACGCGGTCTTCTCGCCCCGGATGCTCAAGGCGCGCTATGCCAGGGATATCTTCCGGCTGTCGGCCCCCAACAGTGTCCAGCAGGCCAGCGGCACCATCATCACCACGGTCAAACAGGGGTTGCTGGGCGGCCTGGGTGTGGAAGCCATTGCAGGCTTCTCCTGCGCAGGCAAGCTGTCCAGCCTGCTGATGATGCCGGTGTTCGGCTTTGTGCAGTCCACAGTGTTCTTTATTGCGCAAAACACAGCCGCCCTTCAGCCGGGCCGTGTGAAAGAGGGCCTGCGGGAAGGGCGGCGGATCTTGTTGGTGTATTCGCTTGGGGTGGTGGCGGTCTGCATCGGCCTGCGGGGACCGCTGCTCCGGCTCTTTACCACCGACCCGGCAGCGGCCAGCTACGGCTGCACCATGCTGGCCTTTGAGTCGGTGACCTACCTGTTTGTGGCACAGAAGCATCTGTTCGAGGCCCGCCTGCGCGGTGCCCAGAAGATGGGGCTGTATCTGGCCTCCAACCTGGGGCAGATCGCCCTGAACCTGCTGGCCTGTGTGATCCTGGTGCCCCGCATCGGTTTTGCGGGCTTCTGGATGTCCAGCTGGATCAGCGCACCCATCGGAATGCTGCTGGCGGCGGCGCTGGCGAACCTCTCAGGCGCTTCGCACCAGCTCCCCTAATAGGGGGCTTGCCTCTCCTATTAGGAGAGGTGGCATCCCGCCGGGATGACGGAGAGGTTCAGCCGATCACCTCATACTGAAAATACTCGCACTTGACCTTGCTGCCCACCTCGATCTCGGGCGGCAGCAGGGCCAGCGCAACGGGATTCAGCTCGTCGCTTTCAATATCGGTGCGGCGCAGGTTGACATAATCGCCGTCAAAGCTGACGACCTCGTAATACCAGGGGCCCATAGGATACCTTCTTTCATTTGAGCTTTTCTTTGAGCTGCCGCTTCTTGGAGCGGCGGCTTTTTTAATGCTTCCGTCTTTTCTTTTCGTCCCAGGCAAAGTACCCGGTGTAGAGCAGGAACACGGGCAGGGCGGCAAGGGTGACAGTCCGGCTCAGGCGGATGCCGTCCGGCTGATAGACAAAGTCGATGGTGACCGTTCCGGCGGGGCAGAGGACGGCCATCAGGCCCTCGTCCACCCGCAGGATCTCGGTCTCCTGCCCATCCACATAGGCCGTGAAGCCGTCATCGTAGGGCACGGAGAAGAACATCAGGTTGGCCCTGTCCAGCGTGGCTTCAGCGTGGAAGCCTGCGCTGTTCATCTCAAAGGTGGTGCAGGCAGAGGCCCGGCGGTCGGCACAATCCTGAGTGTAGCGGGTGTAGGTCAGGTCGTTGAGCTCTGCCGTGGGCAGGGGCGTGAGGTACTGCCCGTAGGCCACGGCATCCTCCTCAGTGAGCACCAGTGCCCGCATGAGCAGGTTGGAGCGGGTGGGGGTCACGGTGTCCTCGTACTGGGCCTCGGTGAGATAGTAATCGTAGGTGAAGCCCATGGGAACGTAGTTCTGGTTCTCGTAAAGAACATAGCCGTCCAGGGTATCGTAATACGCCCAGCCCTCATCGGCCTCAGCGTGGAACTGCTTCTGATGCGCAAGTGTGGTCAGCAGGTATCTGACGCTGAGCAGGCCGCGCAGGGCGTAGTTGGAGAGCTCGGGCTGACTGCGCACATCCCGCTTGACCCCCAGTGCCGGGTAGAAGCTGAGGATGCTGGGAGCGGCGGTGCTGCCGAAATACTGCAGGCAGCTCTTGTCCAGCCACAGGCCCAGATTGTCGTGGGTCTTGTAGGTGTCAATGCGCCAGTCGCCCTCGGGCAGATCCTCCTTCAGGGCCAGCGCGTTGATGTACTGCTCCACAAGGTCACTGTCGGTGTTCCACTGGCCGAACTTGCCAATGCCGATGTGGACGATGCCGAACAGGCAGCTGAACGCCAGCACACCGGCCAGCAGGCGGCGGGCAAAGACCCTGCGCTGCTGCCAGCGCCTGCAGATGCAATGGTAGACGGCCAGCCCGCCCAGACCAAAGGCAAGCACGGCGCAGTACTGGCCCGGATTCTGCAGCACGCCCAGGCTCCACTCTTTGGTGGTGGCATCCTGCACGGGCACCAGTGCAAAGGCCAGCGTGGCGATCATCACAAAGGCAATGCTCCGGGCGGGGCGGGCGAGGTCGAGGCTGGGGTCCTCCCACGCGCTCACCGTCATGGCCGCAAGGATGAGCACCGGCATATAGAACCACCGGGCATAGTAGCTGGAATTGAGGGCATAGAACGCGCTGTTCAGGATGGGCACCAGCGCAAATACCATGCAGACGGCAATGATCCGCTTTTTGCTGTCGCCCTGCCGGGCACGCCAGTAGGCCACCACACCGGCCAGACTGCACAGGGGCAGATAGGCTGTCATGCTGGTCCATTTGATGATGCCCTCAGACCAGATGGAGGTCATATAGGGGGAATCCGGGGGCAGCACCCAGCTCAGCAGGATGGCCAGATACTGCTGGGGCTTGGAATAGGTCAGAAAGCCCCAGCCGGAGGAAAGGTCGATGGTGCGCGGGTTCTGCAGCACGCTGAGGACAGTGGGCCAGAGCACCACAAAGCCCAGTGCCACGCCCAGCAGGCTCTCAAAGGCCAGCTGACCGAAGAGGCGGGGCGTGAGCCGGAACTCCCCGGCGGAGAGCTTGCAGACGAAGTAGATGACAAGGAAGAGCACCTGCCCCACAAAGAAGAAGTAGTTGTTGAGCAGGTTCACCGCCACCCAGAAGGCGAACCACCCGTGGCGGCGCTCGTAGATGGTCTCATCCAGTGCCCAGAGCATCCAGGGGAAGAGGGCCAGCACATCGATGAAGTGGTTGAAGAAGATGTTGTACAGCCCCCAGCCCGAAAAGGCGTAGAGGGCCGCACCCAGCACCGCAAAGTTCGGGTCTTTGACGTAGCGGCGCAGGTACAGATACGCGCCGCCGCCCGCCACCGCGAACTTGAGCACCAGCAGCGGCACCATGAGGTAGGGGAGCCAGTTCTGCGGGAAGAGCAGGGAAAACCAGAAGAAGGGGGAGCCGTACAGGTAGAACGAATAGGCGTTCATGGTTCCGCTGCCCAGGTCAGTTGCCCAGGAAAAGGTGTTCTTCACGCCTCCGTATCCGGCGGGGTAGCCTGCCCCCTTGAGAAAGCCGTTCATGTAGCGGTAAAAGCTGATCTGCTGGCTGTTGAAATCGCCTGCATAGTGGAAAAAGCCGCCGTCCAGCAGATAGAACGGCAGGAAGATGAGGGCGGCTGTCAGGGCGCAGAGCCCCACGGTGAGCCAGAACTTATCCTGCTTCTGTCCCAGCATCCGGGGCGAAGAATGAAATGCAGTCATGCGTCAGTCCTCTTTTCAGTATCGGAAATTTCCCGCTTACGGGAACGGCACCTCACGGGTGTCATCGGGGTCCTGCGCGGCCCTGCGCTGCTGCTCGAACACCGCGTCGATGAGGGTGTCGAGGTCAGAGAGGCGGCTCAGCTCACAGCAGTAGCGCCGCAGGCTGGCGGCCCCCTTCAGGCCCTTCATGTAGTGCATGGTCTGGGCCCGGGCCTGGGGCATGGCAACGAACTCGCCCTTCTGCTCCACCATCTCCTCCACCTGACGGCGCAGGGCATTCATCCGGGCCTGCAGGTTCGGCTCCTTGGGGGCGGGCAGGCCCTCCAGCGCGGCGTTCACCCGCTCAAAGAGCCAGGGGTCGCCCAGAGCGGCCCGGGCGATCATCACGCCGTCGCAGCCGGTCTCCTCCACCATCCGCACAGCATCCTCGGCGGTGCGGATATCGCCGTTGCCCAGCACGGGAACGTGGACGGCATCCTTCACCGCCGCGATGATGGACGGGTCGATGCCCGGGGTGTACATCTGCTCCCGGGTGCGGGCGTGGACGGCGATGAGCACCGCGCCCGCCTGCTCACAGGCTTTGGCGCATTCCACGGCCGTGACGTGCTCCGCGTCCCAGCCCTTGCGCATCTTCACGGTGACGGGGCGGGAGGTGTTTTTGACCACTTCCTCCACAATACGGCCGCAGCGGTCGGGGTCAAGCATCAGCTTGCTGCCCGCCCCGCCCGAGACGATCTTGGGGGCCGGGCAGCCCATGTTGATGTCCAGAAAATCGAACGCGTACTGTTCCACGGCGGCAGCGGCCTGCCCCATGATCTCGGGCACTTCGCCAAAGATCTGCACGCCGTAGGGGGCACCGTTGGGTTCGGCCCTGAGCAGGCTGACGGTTTTGTGGTCGCCGTATACCAGCGCCCGGCTGGACACCATCTCACTGACGGTAAAACCGGCTCCGTGCTGGGCCATCAGCCGCCGGGCCGGGGCATCGGTAAAGCCCGCCATGGGGCCGAACACTGCCCGGTGGGGCAGGGAGATCTCCCTGATCTTCAAAGGGGTGTTGAAAGGTTCCATGATACTCCTTAGCGCTATCTGATTTAGTTGATAACATGATAAAATTTGGATTATAAGTATACCATATTTCCGGCGGCAGAACAAGAAGCGGAACATCTTTCTTGTCAGCGCGGGATTTTTCCGGTATACTGGGGACAAAAGGAGGAGCGGCTGGAACACGGCAGCCAGCTGCACAAAAGAGATGGAATACAGAGCATGGAAAAAGCAGAACGGCGCAGGGGAGAGCATCCGCACCTCCCTGCTGGGCTACGGCTGTATGCGGTTCCCCACCACACCGGAGGGAGCCATTGACGAGCCCCGGGCTGAAGCGCTGCTGAACGCCGCGCGGGACGCGGGCGTGAACTATTTTGACACCGCCTACCCCTACCACGGCGGCCAGAGCGAGCCCTTTGTGGGCAGAGTCATTGCAAAGTGGCCCCGGGAGAGCTTTTATCTGGCCACCAAGATGCCGCTGTGGCAGTGCGGGAGCCTGGAGGAGGCCCGGCATATCTTTGAAGAGCAGCTCCGGCGGCTGGGCGTGGAGTACATCGACTTCTACCTGCTGCACTCCCTGTACGTCGCCCGGTACGACCGGGCCAAGGAAATGGGCATCGTGGACTGGCTGTGGGAGCAGAAAAAGCTGGGCCGCATCCGCAGCTTCGGTTTCTCCTGCCACGACAACGCAGCGGGCCTTGAGCACATCCTGCGGGATCAGCCCTGGGATTTCTGCCAGCTGCAGTATAACTATCTGGACACCGATGACCGTGCCGAGGAGATCTCGGGTGACCGCGGCTATCAGTTGACCGAGGAGCTGAACATCCCCCTCATCATTATGGAGCCCATCAAGGGCGGCACGCTGGCCAACCTGCCCCCGGAGGCCGAAGCGCCCCTCAAGGCCCTGCGGCCCGAGGCCTCGGATGCCTCCTGGGCCCTGCGCTGGGTGGGCAGCCACCGGAACGTCCATGTCATCCTCTCGGGCATGAGCGCCGAGGATCAGCTCACGGATAACCTGGCCACCTTTGCCCGCTTTGAGCCGCTGACCGCTGCAGAGACCGCTGCGGTGGAGCAGACCGCCGCCTTCCTGCACAGCCGCATCAAGATCGGCTGCACCGGCTGCCGGTACTGTATGCCCTGCCCCATGGGGGTGGACATCCCGGACAACTTCAGCATCTGGAACAAGCTGGGGATGTTCGGCCAGCCCGAGGCCATCAAGCACCAGTGGGAAGCCCACTTCCCCGATGCCGAAAAGGCCAGCCACTGCGTCCGCTGCGGCAAGTGCGAGGCGGCCTGCCCCCAGCATCTGCCCATCCGCAATGCGCTGGCCCAGCTGCAGCAGGAGCTGGATCAGCTGTAATCTGCATCAGAAAAGCCACCGGTTTTTGCCGGTGGCTTTTTTCTCTTATTCGCTCCACTCCATCCCGATCTTATCCAGCATTGCGCGGCGCTCAGGGGTGAGCTTGGGGTCGTGGGTGGTATCCCACTCCCGCATCCGGCGGAGCCAGTCGCCCAGGCAGAAGCCGGTTTCGTCGGATTTGTAGTTGGCGGCGGCGTGGAGGTTGCCGTGGGCCTTGTAGTAGGCCTTGGCCTGCTGATAGGCAGTTCCCCACTTGGCATCCCGGGCATCCCACACCATGCCGATGCTGTTCAGCTTTTTGATGTGGGCAGACGTGACCTGATAGGAATCCGGGCGGTTCTTGCGGGCTGCGCGCAGGTTGGAGATCCACACGCCCAGCCGGACACCATCGCTGTCTACATAGCTGGCGGGGACCAGCAGGTGCTTGTACTTGCGGGCATAGCGGGCGGCACTGCGGAAGTTCCGCTCCCAGTTGGCCTCGCGCACGGTGCCGTGGTCAGCAGCGGGATCACTGGGGCGGCGCTCGCCCTTGAACAGGGCGCGCAGCAGCTTGCGGCGCTCACTGCTCAGGGCGCTGCTGCCGGAGTTCAGGGCCTGCCGCTGGCGGCTGACCCAGCTGCCCAGCCAAACACCGTCCGCGGTCTTGTAGACAGAGGGGATCTCCAGATCGCCGTGCTCTGTCTTGTAGGCCAGAGCCAGATCATAGCGCTCCTGCCAGGGGTCGTACTTTTCCCACACCATGCCCAGCTTGTCCAGCAGGGCCTTGCGTTCAGGGGTGACCCGGGCGCTGGAGCGGTCCGGGTTCAGGTAGGCATAGCGCTGGCGCGCCACCCACTTGCCCAGCAGCACTCCGTCCGGCGTGACATACTCCGAGGGGACGTTCAGGTTGCCGTGCTCATGGTAGTAGGCGGCGGCAACATCGTACAGGGACATCCACTTGCGGTCGTTGCGGTTGGTCCAGTCCATGCCCAGAGCGTCCAGCCGCTCCACCTGTTCCTGAGGCAGCTCGCCTGCCTTGTGAGCGGCGCGCTGGGCCCCCAGCCAGACCCCCAGACCGAAGCCGGAAAGCGTTTCGTACTTGATGGGCACTTCCAGATCGCCATGTTCCAGATAATACTGAGTGGCGGCGGCATAGTTCTGCTCCCACAGGTCGTTGGAGGTGCTCCACACCATGCCGATGGCTTCCAGCCGCTCGATGCGATTCTGGGTCAGGTTGCCGCCCAGATAGCGCTGGCGGTTGTAGACGATCCATTCGCCCAGCGCAAAATCATTTTTATCGCGGTAGCGCACCGGCACCAGCAGGTCACCGTGCTCGGTGCGGTATTTCTGTGCGGAGGCAAAGCCCTTTTCCCAGGCAGCTTCCAGCCGGTGGTTCCAGCGGATGCCCAGTTTTTCCAGCTTGGCGGCCTGTTCGGCTGTCAGGCGGCCCGGGCGCTGCCCGGCCTGTACCTGCCGCTGGAGCTCGAGCCACTTGCCCACAGGCACGCCGCTGTGGATGGTATAGCTCCGGGGCAGCTCCAAGGTGCCCTCTTTGGCGGCGGCATCGGCGGCAGCCTGACACAGCACCTCCCAGCGGGCCTCCATCTCCCGGCGCAGCTTGCCATACAAGCGGTAGGTCTGCTGCATGGGGCGCTCCTGCCGGAAGCCCGGCGTTTTGCTGCCGGCTCTGGTCATGGCCTCGGTGCAGTCACGCTGCAGGGTACGGCCGTTGCCCAGCCCCTCGAACTGCGCCACAAGGTCGAACACCGGCACGCTGCGGCTGCCTGCAGCCACCAGCGCGCGGCAGAGCATCTGCTTGAAGGTGGACATCAGGCTGGACTGGCGCACCAGAATGACCCCGGCCAGCCCCTCCAGCGGCTGCTGGACTCCCGGCGCGTTGACGCAGAGCAGGACCTTGGGGCCGGGGGCTGTATCGGAGAGGAAGGTCTCCACGGCGGCAGAATCCGCAAAGCAGGCGTGATCTGCAGCGTAAAAGCGGACGGCAGGGTCTACAGTGCGCAGCAGCTGTTCCAGCTCCGTGCCCAGCTTTTCCTGATAGGCGGCGGATTCAAACAGGACCAGATAATGGCCGCTGGTATCGCTGAGCAGGCGGGGCAGCAGAACGGTCAGGTTCTCCACCTGACGCAGAGACCAGCTCAGCTCTTCATATTGAACGCGCAGGGAGGTGTCGCCCTTGGGCATACACAGGTTTTTGATCCGGGCGCGCAGGGTGGCCAGCTCCTCCTCCTGAGGCCAGAGCAGGGCCGCATAGGCCGAGGGCACCGGCATGGTCCCGGCGGCCATGGCCTCGGCCACAGTCATGTGGGAGACGATGCAGTCGGCAAACAACTCCTGCGCGGCGGCGCAGACGGGGGCACCGTTGGGCACACCTAGCCCCAGCACCTTTGCCTGGGGGCACATCCGCAGCAGCTTCTGCACCGACTGTGCCCAACACACGGCGCTCAACTCATGGTAGCAGTCCAGCACGATGCAGCCGGGTTTCTGCTCCCCCAGCCGCACCCACTGCTCCGGGGTGGCAGCGGCCAGCTTTTCGCAATCACAGAAGCGGACATTGCCGGGCAGGGTGCCGCCGTTGTAGCGTGTCAGCTCTGCCTGCCGCAGGGCCAGACGCTGTGCACCGGCCACCAGCCAGAAAAAGGTGGTCTGGGGGTGAGCCTCCACCACCTTCCAGGCAATACAGCTTTTGCCGGTGCCGGTGGGATGGAACACGGCGGCCCGGTTCAGGGTCTCCAGAGACTGTACAGCTTTCTGAAAAGCGGCTTCGTTGACGGGATTCAGGGTCATCGACATGGTGGTAGTGTCCTCTCCGAGTTGCATGTTTGACATCGTTGGATACAACGAAAATATTTCATAGAATTAGTTTATCGCAAAAAACATTTTTCTGTCAAGCCCTTTGAAGAGAATTTAGAGCAAAACTCGGGAAAAGAATAAAAATAGTGTGGAATCTGTGGCAGAAACTGCGAACTTTGTGCGCAGCAACGGGGATACTGAAAGTGGAAATGCGTCCCGGAGCGGAGAGAAAGTATGACCTATGGCAGGAAGAAGGCTTCTTTTGCCCCGGCAGAGCTGCCCGGGCCGCACCGGGGAGATTTGGGCAGGAGAGCTGCTGCGGAACATCCAAGAAGCATTTCATCTTTGCGGCCGAAAAAATGAAAAATTCCCTCTTGACTTTATGAAAATAAAGCGTATAATGCAATCAACAAACCGATGAGGCGGAAGAGAACCTGCAAGCGCACTTACAGTGAGCCCGAATGGTGAAAACGGGCAGAGAGCGGGGCAGAGTTCGTGGGCCGCCGAGGGCCGGGCGAACAGGGCAGTGCCTTTAGTAGCTTGGGACGGAAGCCTCCGTTACAGGGCAGGGGAGTGTTGGCTCTCCGTGAGGGGCTTTGCAGCTTCCGAGGGAAGACGGGCAAAGCAAGCAAGGTGGCACCGCAGATTCGAATTTCTCGACTCTGTCCTTGTGGATGAACACACAGGGACGGGGTCGTTTTTATTTTACCCGTTCCGCAGGTGGAGCGGGTTTTATTTATTTTTGGGCCGCCCGCTCCGGGAAAGGAGCAACCGCTATGAAAACCATGAACATGATCTCCCGCCGCAGCTTCCTGAAGGCTACCGCCGCAGCCGCTGTCGTATCCGCACTGGGCCTGACCGGCTGCGGCTCCTCCGGCTCTTCTGCCGCAGCATCCAGCACCGCTTCCAGCGCTGCCGGTTCTGCTGCCGCCGCTTCTGAGGCAGGCCAGACCTTTAAGGTGGGCATCGTCAACTATGTGGATCATGCTTCCCTGAACCAGATCGTGGCCTCTGTTGAGAGCCGCCTGGATAAGGTGGGCGCGGAGAAGGGCGTGACCTTCGACTATGCCGATTACTACGCCAACGCCCAGGCTGACCAGTCCAACCTGAACCAGATCGGTGCAGACCTGGTGGCCGACGGGGTGGACGTGATCGTGGCCGTGGCCACCCCCACTGCCGCCACCATGCTGGCCGCTGTGGAAGATACCGACATCCCTGTGGTCTACTCTGCCGTCACCGACCCTGTTTCCGCCGGGTTTGACGGGGAGGAGGGCATCACCGGCACCTCCGATGCCCTGAACACCGAGGCCATTATGAACCTCATCACTGCCATCAACCCCGACATCGACACCATCGGTCTGCTGTACGACCTGAGCCAGGATGCCTCCACCCAGGCCATCGCCGATGCCAAGGCGTTCTGCGACAGCAAGGGCATCAAGTACATTGAAAAGAACGGTACCACCACCGCCGAGGTGCAGATGGCTGCCGAGGCCCTTGTGGCCGCCGGTGTCAAGGCAGTGTTCACCCCCACCGACAACACCGTGATGACCGCCGAGCTGTCCATCTATGAGACCTTCCTGGAAGCAGGGATCCAGCACTTCACCGGCGCGGACAGCTTTGCACTGAACGGTGCTTTTGTGGGCTACGGCGTGGACTACGTCCAGCTGGGCGAGGCCACCGCCGATATGGTAGTGGAGCTGCTCTGCGAGGGTAAGACCACCGCCGACCTGCCCTATCAGACCTTCGACAACGGCATCGTGACCATCAATACAGAAACGGCCGCAGCATTGGGCATGGACGACAATACCCTGAACATGATTAAGGAAGCCTTCAAGCCCTACTGCACCGAAATTGTGGTAGTGACCACGCAGGAGAATTTCTAAAAAGGAGTACATCAACCATGCTGGCGAGTATCTTTTCGCTCAACGTGATCCAGACGGCGCTGGAGCTGGGTTGCATTTACGGTCTGGTGGCGCTGGCGCTGTTTCTGAGCTATTCGATCCTGAACATTGCCGACCTGTCCACCGATGGCTGCTTCACCCTTGGCTGTGCCGTGGCCTGCCAGGTGGCGCTGACAGGCCACCCCATCCTGGCTCTGTTCGCGGCCATGGCGGCGGGTGTGTGCTCGGGCTTTGTCACCGCCTTTTTGCAGACACGTCTGGGCGTTGAGAGCATCATGGCAGGCATCATCGTGAACACCGGCCTGTATACTATCAATCTGGCGGTCATGGGCTTTTCGTCCACGATGTCCCTGGTCAAGACCGATACGGTATTCTCGCTGGCAAAATCCGCGCTAGCCTTTACGGGCGGCTGGTATAAGCTGGTCATCGCGGCGGCAGTCATTGTAATCGCCTGTGCCGCCATGGTGGGTTTCCTGGGCACCCGGCTGGGCCTTTCCATTCGTGCTACCGGCGACAATGCCGCCATGGTGCGGGCCTCCAGCATCAACCCGGCCTTCACCATCACAGTGGGCCTGTGCATCTCGGGCGCGCTGACTGCCCTTTCCGGCGGCCTGCTGGCCCAGTACCAGAAGAGCAGCGACATCAACGTGGGCACCGGCATGGTGACCATCGCGCTGGCTTCCCTTATCATCGGCGAAACGCTGGTGGGCAAGCGCACCATGGTGCGCCGGGTGCTGGGCGTGGTGTTTGGCAGCTGCCTGTATCGCTTTATCGTGGCTGTGGCCCTGCGCTTCAATGTGCCCGCCGCCGCCATGAAGCTGGTGAGCGCCCTCATCGTGGCTGTGGCCATCTCGATGCCCGCCATCCGGGCAAAGTTTGCCTTTGAGCAGCGCAAGCACAATGCCCGGAAGGAGGTGCACTGAGATGGAAATGCTGGAGCTGAACAACCTGCACAAGACCTTTAACCCCGGCACCGTCAACGAAAAGGTGGCCCTGAACGGTGTGAGCCTGCACATGGAGGCAGGCGACTTTGCCACCATCGTGGGCTCCAACGGCGCGGGCAAATCCACCATGTTCAACGCCATCACCGGCGGTTTTATTGCCGACGAGGGCAGCATCGTGCTGGGCGGGCAGGACATTACCTTTGCGCCTGAGTACGAGCGCAGCAAGGTCATCGGCCACCTGTTCCAGGACCCCCTCAAGGGCACGGCCCCCAATATGACCATTGAGGAAAACCTTGCGCTGGCCTATCTCCGGGCAGGAACCGCCCCCCACGCCATCTTCTCCCGCATCTCCTGCAAGGATAAGGAGCTGTTCCGGGAAAAACTTGCCCTGCTGAACATGGGCCTTGAGGACCGGATGAAGCAGCCGGTGGGTCTGCTTTCCGGCGGCCAGCGGCAGGCGCTGACCCTGCTCATGGCCACCCTCGTTACCCCCAAGCTCCTGCTGCTGGACGAGCACACCGCAGCCCTGGACCCTGCCACGGCGGAGAAGGTGCTGGAGCTGACCAAGAGCATCGTGGCAGAGAAAAAGATCACCTGCCTGATGGTCACCCACAACATGCATCAGGCCCTCGAGCTGGGCAACCGCACCCTGATGATGGACGGCGGCCGCATCGTGTTCGATGTCAAGGGCGAGGAGCGCAGTAAGATGACCGTGGACGACCTGCTGGAAAAATTCCGCGAGAACGCCGGCAAGGCCCTGGACAATGACCGCATCCTGCTGAGCAAGGTGGAAGCGGGCAACTGAAAAGAAACTCAAAATACCCTGTCTGGACCCGAAACCGTGTCTGACAGGGCATTTTTGATACAACAAGGAGAAAACGAAATGAAAATTACGATTCGTACTCCGCAAATGCAGGATTATGACCGATTTTCTGCTATTATGGATCAGGTGCAGCAGA
>OIYT01001970.1_pt1 | contig 13415 bp, 8 predicted proteins | sample 1588201 | NCBI WGS metagenome assembly OIYT01 (sample SAMN03283260) | human gut metagenome | biome: human-associated habitat; material: feces | host: Homo sapiens | place: USA | collected 2013
CTGCGTTGCCTCTGGTGTTGCGGACGGCTCTCCTGACGGATCCTCCGTCTGTCCCGGAGCTGCGGAGGATTTTCCTGCCGGGTCATTTGTCACCTTCGGCGTTGCCGACGGTTTCGTTTCATCCGGTCCGAAGGACACAAACGGAGTTTCCGGTTCCTGTGTTTTCTGTATTTCGTCCGGATTCTTTGTCTTCTCCGGCTTTGTATCAGAAAACGGTGCCTTTGTACTCTCCAGTCCCGGCTTTACGGACGGACTCGCAGACACCCAGTTTCCCGGTTGCCGGGTCGGAGACTGTGCTGCTCCCGCTGACGGCTTTATGGATGGTCTCGCAGTTCTTCTGACATAAGGTCTTGTGGTCGGCTTTCGCACAGGAGTCACCTTGGAAACCTCTGATCCGTCTTCTCTGTCATCTGTCCTGACAACTACACGGATCACACACTTTTTCATACGGGATGCCGTCAGCGTCACTTTTGTATTGCCTGGTTTCTTTCCGGTGATCCGGATCTTCTTTTTGATCACCTTGACAGAAACTATTTTTTTATTGGATACTTTTGCTTTGATCCTACGGTTGCCGGTATTCTTTGCACGAACCGTAACCTGCTCTCCCTCTTCGACTGTAACCCTCGTTTTAGATACCCTGATGCCTGCTGCCGCAGATACGTTTGCCGACGGACATGATGACAATACCGACGTGAAAAGCAGAGCTGCCGCCAGCGTGACGGATACAAACTTTTTCTTCATATGCAAAATCCTCCCTTGTTATTTTACCTTTCGCTCTCATACTTAAAATATGCTCTTTTATATATATCGGCACAAAACAGATTTACGTATACTCTGCTGCTTTGACAGGAATTTGGAATACAAAATAATTTCACATTCTGCACGACAGTTTAATTTTTACATCATTAAAAGCATTTGTGAATAGTATCTAAAAAATATTTTGAATCTGTACAATATGCAAAAACAAATTTTTTCTAAATGCCAAAAGTTCCGTCACTTCGTATAGATAATACTTTTAAATTTAGCGGTAATGTCAATAGTTATGAATTATGCTCTGCGGTATAATGATACGCACACTTAAAATAATCCGCCGTACCTCCAGACAATAAACGGATGAAATACAGATAGTAATTGTATTTTCACAGTATCTTTGTTAAGATGAACATATATAAAACTTTCTCTGTTTCATCGTGATTATACTGTAAAGAAACGTACAGATATTAACTTTCATTCGAACGTGTGCGACGGACAACAACAGAGAAAGCGAGGAACCTATATGAATGCAAATAATGGGGTAAACTATAACCGTAAGCACAAAGATACATTATTCCGCAAATTATTTGGAGAAAACAAAGAAAACGCCCTAAGCTTATACAATGCAGTAAATGGAACCGATTACACAAACGTAAACGATCTGGTATTTACCACACTGGGTGATGTAGTTTATATGAAAATGAAAAACGATATATCATTTCTGTTTGATAAATACCTTAGCCTTTACGAACATCAAAGTACATTGAATGACAATATGCCATTAAGAGGTTTTCTGTACTTCGGTGATCTATACCGCCAGTTAATACCGGAAAGCGAGCGGCTTTATGGCACCCGGATGATCGAACTGCCGGCTCCAAAATATATTGTATTTTATAATGGAATCAAAAAACTGGAGGGTGGTCGAAAAGAGTTACATCTCTCTGATGCATTTCGCCCCCTTGGAGTCAGCGAGGGCTTTGAATGGACTGCAACAGTGATAGATATCAACTATGGATCTAATGTAGATATTGTAACTAAATGCCCCGTTCTGGCTGATTACGCACATTTTATTGCTAAGATCCGGGAACTCAGTCAAACAATGGGCGATTCTGGTCAGGCAATTGATGAAGCGGTAGAGTATTGTATTCAACATGACATTCTGCGGGAATTTTTAGAAACGCATCGAAGGGAAGTGAAAAACATGTGTTTAACAGAATTTAATGAAGAACGCTATGGACAGATCATGAGAGAAGAAGGATGGGAAGATGGATGGGAAGATGGAAAAATTCATGGCATCATCGACACCTGCGATGAACTCGGATTATCGGCGGACGACACTGCGTCCTTAATTTCAAAAAAGCTCGGGGTATCTTTGGAAGATGCACAACAGATTTATGACCGCTATAAAAATAAGAGTAAAAATTAGCAAAATATCAAAGACTTTAATCTCGCTCTGATACTTTGCTATAAATCCTCAATACTTCATTCCTGTTCCGGCCGGAATAGAGTATAACATCTTCTTTTTCCCAACTACCTCTGTCCAGACAACAGAGCCATTATACAAGATTGGCTGGGTATCTGCATGAAAGACCATGCCCTTATATTGTGTACGATATACCTCATCACCATTTTCATTCAATACAACGTAATGCAGTATGCTTTTTTTCTTCTCTCTGGTAGAATACATCAATATCACATAATCATCTGACATTTTTACCAGTCGAACTTCTCCTACAGCTACCTTACTTTTTTTCGGATGATAATTGGTCAGCCAGGTAATTCGAGATTCATATGTCTCTTTATCACAGGAAATCAGATACACATTTTCCGTCTTAGCTCCTTTGTTCCCGGTGACTCCTCCCACCGTATAACCCTGAGGCAGCGATGTTCCCGCCATTAACACATGGCTTCGTGTGGTTTCCATGCCTCCTTCTGTTAATCCGGTATAATTATCCCCCTCCTTTCCTTTTATTTCAAAGGGAACGATACCATCTTGTTCTTTTTCCTCTGATCCATCCTTTATCGGAAATGTCGTTAGTTTAACTCCGCGTGGAAATGCATCTCCATGATTCGATAAATAAAGTACTCCATTATCATAGGACACAAACTGGTTAAAGGAATGACTGGTATAATCGTAATTAGCTGTCTGATAACTCATCGTCTCCCGATCAATCAGAAATGCAATATTCGCCTGATGCCCATCAAACATTTCACGGCTTGTGAACAGATACAGACTGTTCTCGAAAGAAACCATTTTACAATTTCCGGCATCAAATGGCACTGCAATTCCAACAAATACATTTTTTTCGCCTCCTGCGATCCGGCATTCTGCCAGTTTCTTCCACTGAGTAGAATACTTCATCACCTTGATCACGGTTTTCTTTTTGCTATGCTTAGGATTTTTATAACCTACTGCCACATAATAATTTCCATCGATTCCATAATGAAATCCTCCCCAGTAATAAAACTTTCCAAGATCAATTTTCTGTTGCGAAACAATCTTTCCTGTTTCATTCAGGCAATAATCAATTAATTTCAGATGTGTCCGGGAAACAATATGAAACTCCTGCCCTTTCTGATAATAATAAACCTCATCCGGGTGCCCCCAGTTTTCATAATCATACTGCCCTCTTCCATCGTTCTGTATAATTTTAATCTTATGTTTTTCTTTTGATGTATCCCTGCATATATAAATACTCCGAATATCTGAGGTTACGACATTATCGCGATAAACATAATCCACTTTAATATCATACTTGTTTCCGGCGTCACAGGACATAACATATCTGTTTGACTGTGTATCTTCTATTACATGTACCTGATTCCAGGCAATTTCTCCGCTCTTCCTGCTATAAAGCGCATATGACGATACAAACGGATCAATCGACCACTCCATGGAAACGTCTGTTCCGGATAAATTCACAAGATTCTGAATCTGACCGCCTCCATTCACAATTGTATACTCTTTTCCATATGCATCCGGCTCCTTTTGTCCGGCAGCCGGAGCGGACGAATACTCCAGCTCCCCCAATTTCATTTTCGGAAACACCGCATACCGATACATAGCTCCCACCTGTGCCTCCGTATCTGCATATAATATATTCGGATCATCCACCACGGCAATATTTTCCCACGCAGCTGCAGCATCCATATTATTTTTTCTCATGACCACATATCCGGACGCCCGCTCAATCTTGTCCCAGTGAATTCGGATACCATTATAGCTGATTCGCTCTACACCACTAATATTGGCATCCTGAGCCGGATGTACGATTACATTGACCGGATATTCTTTATCTCCCACCTTTGCCGTAATCGTAACGATTCCTGATTTGTGAAACACAAAATGAATTATTTTTTTTACAAAAATTGAATACCTATTCAACGATAATACGTCTTCATTCTCACCAATACTGCAAATACCCGAATCAGAACTTTGAAATGTTATTTCATTGACGCCGGCTAATTCCTGCTGTACCGCCTGAAAATAAATTCCCGGAGTAAAACGAGAGGATTGCATATAATATTCTGCATAAACATTTCCGGCAGCATCTCGGTAAACCGGACCTTTCATCTTACTGTTCGTATCCCATCCGGTCATTTTTTCTTCTCCACAGGCAATCTTTCCAATACAAAAAACTGTCATCAACAGCACACCAATAAGAATAATCTTATATTTTGTTTTCATGTATGATTCTCCTCGTCTTTCATTGATTTAACACAAAACATCTTTTTAATACCAAAGGGGCACCATTTGATGCCCCTCTGATATTTACTCCCATTTTACCATTATTTTTTGGAATATTCAAACTCTCCCTGAATTTTATACTTCTTTTTGAGATTTTCTATCTGCTCTGGTTTCGGATCCTGAATAAACTTTAACTGCTTGTAGATTCCATTTTTGTATACACATATCTCCGAGCCAAGACTTCCCTGGGATACATATAAATATTTTCCATCCTTTGAAATTCCTTCCGGGTAACCTACAAATTTCTGAATGAAATAAATCTTATTTCCTTCTTTCATATAAATTCCCATTTCTGTAGCGCTTGCATCACAGCCCGGACTATATACATACATTACTTTTTTCCTTCCAAATTTCGTCCTGATCTTTTGAAAACTGAAACCACACTGTTTCATCGTTGTCATCGAATGACGGCTGTAATATTTCTGCACTGCCGCATAGCTTTTATACTTTGTCATTTTATAATTTGATGTTTCTGCGTTCACAAAACCTGCATTTGCTATGTTTGCCACTATAAGCAATACAAACGCCATGAATATTAAACCAAATTTCTTTTTCATAATAAACGAATCTCCCTTTACACTATCTTAATGTACAAAATTACTTAATTCGAAATGTCTTTGACTTTGTTCCGTGCTTCCCGCTCCACACCTTCACTTTAATCTTCGTTCCTGCTCTTAATTGTTTTTTTAACTTGATCTGAAATTTGCCTGTCATGGACGTAGAACGGATATAGGTCTTTCCACCTACCTTGACATTTAATGTGCACCGTTCGGAAAGCTTTCCGGTAATGACTTTAGCACCTTTTTTGCATGTTATCTTCGGGAACCAGCCTAGGGTTTTTGTCTGTTTTCCCTGATCACCTGTAGTACTTTTATCGTTATTCTGTGTATTATTTTGATTTGCGGTAGTGTCACCCTTCTTTTCAGTCACTATGATACTGTATGTCCTATTAATTTCTGCGATATCTGCATTTTCTTCAATTCCATCCGGCTCTATCCGGACATATACCTTCTGCCCATTTCCCGTTTCTTCCATGACCTGCGTTTTAGCAGTTACCGTAATATCCTTTTTGCCGATTCCCTTCTCATCCTCTAACTTTGCCTTAATACTTCCATTATCCGCTGTTACACAAAATTGATACTGCTTTCCATCCTGCGGCAATGTCACCACATAATAGTCCACATCATTTGACACCTCTAAGATTCCCGACTTCCTTTGATCAATTGTAAGTGGTATTGCCTTTTCTGCAGTGCCCCAGGCATCATCTGTGATACTTTTTATATAAACTGAAACATTCCCTTGGGCATTCCATCCATAGCGTGTTTTCACCCTAATACCATAAACATTTCCTGCTGTCAGTGTTTTACCATCTCCGTTCACAGTAATACCTGTATCCTGTACCTTCGCAAAGAGCGAACCATTTCCCTGTATACTGATATCATTACATGATTTAAGAGATGTCCCGTTACTGTCCAATAAGTCCATATCTATTGTTGTACTCAATTGATTATTTACCGTTATCTGTATCCACGGATTTCCATCCGCAGGTGCTGTAAATTTAAAATAATGTGCCTCATTCACTTTACCACTAAAGGAACTGCTCCCGTTCCCTCCAATCGCAATCGAGCTTGCCTGATCCCATGACTCATTCGAGCCCACATCTGCCGCTTTGGCTTTTCCTGCTGTCACCCCCAGCCCCAAAAGCAAGGTGAGTACAACGATTCCAATCTGTTTTTTCATTTTCTGATTCCTCCTTCATAATTGCAAGTAAAGTATCTTTATCATAAATTATCCGGTGTTGACACAACGCCATCATAGTTTTTTTCACATTCACTGGCTTTATTTTGTACCCATGCCATATACCATCCCGGCACCTCCTTAACCCAGTGAACATTGATGTTTAATACCGCTTTTTGAAGATCTTCATCATAGTGGGTTTCCCATTCACATTCAAACGTATCTAACCCACTAAACATGCTTCCGTCAAACGCCCATAATGGTCCCAACAAGACAAATATAAATTCCGGCTCTGCATCCTCTTCCCTGACTTCCCAATTGCCAGCAAAGGCAAACGATTTCATTGCAGTACATCCGGCAAACATTCTGTCAGCCTGCACTGTTTTCGTCACATTCCAGTCGGCACACGAAAGCTGCGACAGAGATTCACAATCCTCAAACATGGAGGACAGAGTTTTCACACGATTCGTATCCCAATGCTCCGCCAAAACTTCTTTCAAAGACACACACGACTCAAACATGCTGTGCATATCATCAATCATACTGGTATCCCAATCTCTGGCATCCACTTTTTCCAATTCTGTGCATCGATAAAACATATAACTGGCGTTTTTGATCGGAAGGGATTTTATTTCTGCATATTTTAGGTAGATAAATCCTTCAAATAAATTTGATGTATCGTAATCATCCGGCAGATTTATATGTTCCTTGTCCACATCAACATAAAGATATCTGACCTTTTCGTATAAAGCTTTCCACTCCGAAATAGATTGTTCCGATAATCCCTTGATGATCAAAACATCATTACTCAGCTCATAATCCCCCTTTATACTGTCATATACATCACTAATCTCAAATCTGCAGAACGGCACCTCTTCCTCCTTCTGATTATCGAGACGTTCTGTATGTTTGTGAATTTTCAGATTTAACGGTGCCGTCTCTTCTGACAATAGTTCCTTATCAACACGTTCATCATATACCTCTCGAAACAGGGAATTTTCTTTATCTCCCGCAAAAATAGTCACTTTTGGATATATTTTTATGTCTTTGCAAACAGAGGTTTCACAATTGAATTTTGCTTTTTTTATTTCTGCCGATGCTCTCTGCGTGCTGTTGAAATCTTCTACAACCCCTAGCGATGCCCCAAAATCAATCAATATAAATCCATGAGTGATCTCGCGGCCAAATATTTTGTATTCCAGACAATTCAGACCCACATCAGCCTTTAACTCTGCCTCTGCCTTTGCATTTACATGAGAATTACTTTTGTAAGTCAAATCATTATATGGACGGACTCTTCCATTTTTATATGCCATACCCGCTTTATCATTAACCTCAATATCAATCGTAACCGATCCCTCTGCATGGAAGGAAGCCGTCAGTTCAAAGTTGGCTCTTACTCCGGCTTTTGGAAGTATTGTCAAAGAAATTTCTCCTAATTTAATATCCCCTGTGTCAATCTCACCGGCAAATTCTGCATTCATTGTTGCGTCTTGTTCAATATGGGCATCAATCTCTTGTAATTTATTTTTTTTCATTTTTAAGCTGACAAGAAGCTCCGGACTCTTAATATCAAATTTGCAATTCGCATGTCCCTTTATCTCTAAATTCAGCTTATTTTTTTTGGATTCCTCACCCTTTTTCAAACTGCTGTTCCCGTCAGGAGTTTCCGTTTCCATCGGCGCTTCCGTAACAACACTGACTCCCTCTGCCGGAGTAAAATCGGCCGCTGTGACCTCACATATCCTTTGAACATCCACTGTACTGTATATTTCTTCACAGGAGGTTACTGCAGTTGCACTGATCACGGTTGTATTTCCCTTTTCCTCAATGGAATCCGCTATTAAAGCAATTCCATCCGGGCACTGCCCGCTTTCCGGCAAATAAAAGCTCTGCCCTTTTTTCAGATTCTTGACACTGTCTGAGGCAATTTCAACGGTATATCCTGTTCCATTCTCAGCAATTGTATACTCTGCATCTGCAGAAACAGCTTTATCATTGAATTCATCTGCAAATACACTATTGTCCACATTTGAAATTGGCTTATTCAGCTCATCATATTGCTTTTTTACCGTTTCAAGTATCGTATCCATTTCGGTTTTTGACAAACCATCCCGGAATCCGTACAGACCATTTTGACCGGCTGCTGCAATTCCAAGATCAATGGCCAACTGATCATATTTTGCGTATAAATCATTGGCATCAATTTCCGCGCAGCTTACCGAAACATTATCTTCCAGATAACCCAGGACACGTACTGCTGTTACATATATAAATTCCTTTGATGCATAAGAATCCGGATGAAATTCCTTCTCTGTCTGCTCTATTTCCGCATTTGTGATCGCTCCCTTTGCAATCACTGTCTCAACCGCCAGTTTATCCTCTTCCTTATCCATATCCCTGTAAGAATACTGCCGCTCGTTCAAATTATTCACAGGCATATCCTCGCTGCTAAGCATAGGAAGTTTCAATTCATTCACCAGACCTTTTACCCATTGTATGCGTGATACAGCATCTTTTGGAATATTGGGTGCTGCCGTCGGTTTTTGCGTTGGCACCCCTGTTGGGGAAGAAACCATAACGGCTGCTGTCGTTGCAGGCTTTGCACTGGCAACAGTCTTTGCTGACGTAACAGGGGATGGTGTCGTTTTTTCATTCTTCTTCCTGCTTTTTACTGCCACTCTGATCACACATTTTTTCATACCGCTGGCAGTCAACGTTACTTTTGCATTGCCTGCCTTTTTTCCTGTGATCTTGATCTGCTTTTTCGTAACCTTTACAGTCACTGCCTTTTTGTTGGATACCTTTGCCTTAATCTTCCGGGATCCGGTATTTTTCACTTTGACCTTAACTGTTTTTCCTACCGTTACTGTTACTTTCGTTTTATTGGTCTTGATCTTTGCCGCAGCCGATGCAGTATCTGCCTGACATGGTGCCAGAACGGAACCCGTCAGCATGGCTGCAGACAACAATGCTGCCAATAATTTCTTTTTCGTTTTTCTCATGACTTCCTCTTTTCTGCACCATCCCCGTGTACCGCCGCCGGCATGCCGGTGCCTGCATGCAGCTATTGTGATACGTACACCTGATCCTTGTATGAAGCTTTTTACATTTACAACCGTAGTATAGCACCACTCCCATCCGCAAGTCAACCAAAAGAATACTATTAGAACCTTTAGTATACATTATATGTATATAATGCAATTAGATAGGAGTTGATGCTATGCAATACTTTGGCGAAAGACTGCGGGATCTGCGCCATGAGAAGCACATGACCCAAAAGCAGCTTGCAGACAAACTTGATCTGGTGAAGGGGACGATTTCCGCTTATGAGCAGGGCAAGAAATATCCCTCCATTGAGGTTTTGATCAAGCTTTGCAACGTATTTCAGATATCTGCTGACTACCTGCTGGGGCTTTCGGACGATATGCAGCTCATGAAATCCAACCTGACGGATGAACAGATGAGCATATTCCGCAAACTGATCCACGATATGGAACAATATAATACACTGAAAAACTCACCAAAATAATGCGATACACTTCAGCAGACCACGGATCTGCTGAAGTGTATTTATTGTATCACGCACCCTATATGCGAGTTTTTCCTATTTTGCACTTTGTGTTGTATACATGGAATTTTTCTACCGGATGAACGCACCGGTATTGATCAGACCGATATTCGTAAGCTTGAGAATAGAACAGAGGGCAAAACCAAGCGTTTTGCCCTCTAGGAATTTATATTCCTGCCTCTCTACGGCAACTGTCCCGCAAAGGACTCCTTCGTTGCCTTCGGCAGTTTCCCGGCAAAGGATTTCTGATTCGAGGAATCTGTTTTCGAAGAGGTTGACTTTTTCCGGTCAGATGCAACTGAACTTAAAGCAGTTGGCTTTGTTGTGGCAACAACGCCAGCCTTTTGATCTTTGACCTGCTTTCCTGACGCTCCGACTTTCCCCAGTTTTTTTCTTCCGGAGGGTTGTTTCGTTACCGGAATCGCACCGGATGGAGTTGTGGTTGACAACGGTGTGGTTGCTGGCGTTACAGTAACAATAGCCGTATGGACTATGTTTGCCCCTGTTCTCCCGTCTTTTACATCATTATGATCTGTCCGTTTATTTATTCCGCTTCCATATATTCCGGCTCCGATCACCAGCAGAAGCAATATTCCCACCAGACTCCATCGGGACACATTCCATCTGTTTTTTCTGCTTTTTTGCAGTTCTCCGTTAATGATGTCCACATTCCGGTACAGATCCTTGCAGAGCTGATCCACGTCTGCATACCGCTTCCGGATATCTACCGCCATTCCTTTTACAATGGCATTTTTTGCCGAATCCGGCAGATCAATGTCCCGATATTTGGACAGTGGCACAACCCGGTCATGAAGGATCCGGCGAACAGATTCTTCCGGACTGACCCCGGTCAGCATAAAATACATCGTGGTACAGATACCGTAAACATCTGTATATGGTCCCTTCTCGGTATGGGGTGCATATTGTTCTCCGGCGGAGTAGCCACTTTTATAGTATATTGTCATGGTTTTCTCATCATCGGCACTCAAAAAGCGGGCAGTGCCAAAATCGATCAGAACCAATCGCCCATCCTCCCGAAGGATCAGATTGTCCGGTGCAATATCCCGGTGCAAAAGCTTTTCCCGGTGAATCACGGACAGGCAGTCCAGTACCGGCTTCATCAAACGCAGTACCGCCAGAGGCTCCATCCTGCCCTCTTTATCTACAAGCTGCTTTACTGTTTCGCCTTCGACATATTCCATCACCATATAACCGGTTTCATTTTCATAGAAAAAATCTTTGACCGAAACGATGCTGTCAAGTGTCCCAAATCTTGCAAGAGTCCTTGCTTCCTTAATAAACTTTTCCAGCTCTGTCTGAAAGATTTCTGCGGAGGAACCGGCATATATCTGAAGATCGGCTCTCCCGGGCATACGCATTGCGTAACGGCGCGGAAAATATTCCTTAATAGAAACCTTTGTCTCAAGCACCGGATCATAACCCAGATAAACAATCCCCATACCGCCCTCTGCGATCACATCCTGTATCCGGTACCGGCCATGCAGAACTGTTTCCCGCGGCAGCCAATAGCCTTCATAGGCATTATGTATCTCTGTACCGTTCTTCATACGTTTCCCCTTCGTTCCATTCCTGTTTCCGGAAATTTCATTTTGACTGACGGTTTTATATGCTTATAAATATCACTCCCAGCCCTGATATTCCAGTATAATATCATATAATGACAGCATCCCTGTTTCCCCGAAACACACATCCAATATGGTATCAAGCTCATATTTTTCCGGCTGATAGCCCGGCATATTACAGGCAGTCAAGATCTGGTCTGCAAGCAATGCAAAGGCTTCCCGTGCCTCTTCTTTGCAATATCTGCGGGTATTATCTGCCAGATATCTGCGCTGGGCCACCTCAAAGATCAGCGGCAGGAGATCATGACGGTCAATGATACGGCATCGTTTTCTCTGCTCCTGAAGCCGGCGGCCGTCTGCTCCCTCCAGCATAAGTTGAAGCTCCCGTTCCTTCTGCATGCCAACATTCAGAATTTCGGACAAATATTTGTCATCCATAATGCGGATTTCTCCCCGCTGCATCCGCGATCCTTCCGGGGCCCCAATGTCTTCTCGGTCCGGATACAGATTTTCCAGAAGCTGTGCATTGGAATCACAGGAGCGTTCCAAAATATGGATATATTCCTTAATTCGTCCTACTACATCATCCGAAGGTGCCGATGTCTTTCCCTTTTCACACGCCCGCAGGTAATGACGGATATGATCCAGCTCCAGCGGTTCCTCTTTCTTTCTGCCCGGAAATATTCTCCCCAGTTTCCACTGATAATATGAGGTTTCCGACAGAGTTGCCTCCAATAAAGATTCATACTCTCTCCTCAGATATCCCAGAATTTCATCCTTTAAATCCCGGAAATATTCCAGCACCGTCATACTGTATCCCTTGAAATATTTCTGCATGGATAACGCAAACTCCATAAACTGATCCTCCGGCATATTGCAGTTCTGACGATACGCCTCCCACATTTTGCCAGTTTCATGGTGCTGTTCCATCGGAATATCCGGTGACATCTGTTCCATAAACATCTCTATCATTTTCTGACATTTTTCATAGGTAAAATGTTGCTCCAGACAGTATATCATAAAGAATTCCCGAAGATCATTGATCTGAAATCCCGGTTCCAATGCCCCCTGGACAAGCCATTCCTCTGCCTGATCTGCCGTCAGTCCCAAAGCAAAGAAAAGCTTTATCAGCTGCTCTCTGCCCGGCTTATGATACCCGTCGATGCCAAACCAGCGTTTCATGGTCCGGGTCGAGCATGGCCGTGTGTCTCCACAGCGTTTCAGGCATTTCCGGTATGCGTCATAACGCATTTCCTCCGAAGCTTCCTGTGCCTGTTCTGTTGTAATTTCCTGCATTTTAGCGATCAAATATCCATCAAAACGATAATATCTCATCCTTCGTCCTTTCTTATCTGCCAGCAGCCGGTACTTTATATAATGATACCGAAGCAAAAGTATTTTACCCCCAAGCTGATGCCGCTGCATTTCTCACACTTTCATCTTCACCACATTAGAATATGCACTGTAACGCTTCTTCCCGCCTGTCTTTTCCCAGGTACGAACCCGCAGGGATATGGTTCCCCTCTGACTGCCATACGCCAGACGGTACTTTGCCTTATAGGATTTGATCGTTCCCTTGCGGATCGGAATTTTCTTATATTTACCACTCCATTTTCCTTCAATAAGTGCATATTTTCCCTGATACTTCTTTAATGTGATCTGCACGCCTTTTCTACCGTTGTAGATACCTTTTTTCACAGAAATCACCGGTTTGACTAGCCATGCCGCTGTCACTTTGATCGGTTTGATCTCATCCAATGACACATGGGAGCCATCGGCATTCACGGTCATGATCTTATAAAAATATGTCTGTCCTCTTTTTGCCTGACGGTCTTTGTATGAGCCGCCCCCCTTGATGACCTTGACACAGCGGTACACTCCCGCTTTCTTTTTGCTGCGGTAAATGTGGTATTCACAATCCCCCTGTGCCTTCCAGGTCAACTGAATGTAATTGGTATTGACATTCTGGATCTGAACCTGATTATTCGTCACCTGATTGGAGATGTTCGATATATTGGTCTGG
>OIYT01001973.1_pt1 | contig 13398 bp, 10 predicted proteins | sample 1588201 | NCBI WGS metagenome assembly OIYT01 (sample SAMN03283260) | human gut metagenome | biome: human-associated habitat; material: feces | host: Homo sapiens | place: USA | collected 2013
ACAGGGCATAGAGGCGCAGACCCTGGCGAATGTATACCTGGCGCTGGATCATGACCTTGATGTCATGCCGGTCATCAACAAGATAGACCTTCCGTCAGCAGATCCAGAGAGGGTCGTGAACGAGATCGAGGATGTAATTGGAATAGAGGCACAGGATGCCCCAAGGATATCGGCAAAGAATGGGATTAATATAGAAGAAGTGCTTGAACAGATCGTGAAGAAGGTGCCGGCACCGCACGGTGACCCTGAGGCTCCACTCAAGGCACTTATATTCGACAGTCTGTATGACTCCTACAAGGGAGTTATCATATTCTGCCGATTATTTGACGGCTGCGTGAAGAAGGGAACCACCATAAGGATGATGGCCACTGGAGCTGAGGCTGAGGTGGTTGAGGTCGGAATATTCGGAGCGGGAAGATTTGTCCCATGTGATGAGCTGTCAGCCGGTATGGTTGGTTACATAACAGCCAGCCTTAAGAATGTACAGGATACCACAGTGGGAGATACAGTCACACAGGCGGACAGGCCATGTGACGAGGCGCTTCCTGGATACAAGAAGGCACAGCCTATGGTATACTGCGGACTCTATCCTGCGGATGGAGCAAAGTATCCGGATCTCAGGGATGCCCTTGAGAAACTTCAGTTAAATGATGCGGCGCTCAGCTTTGAGCCGGAGACATCCATAGCACTGGGCTTTGGTTTCCGATGTGGTTTCCTTGGACTGCTTCACCTTGAGATAGTTCAGGAGCGACTGGAGAGGGAGTTCAATCTTGATCTGGTAACCACAGCGCCAGGCGTTGTATATAAGGTACATACCACAGATGGGAATGTGATAGAGCTCACCAATCCGTCGAATCTGCCGGATCCATCCACCATAGAGTACATGGAGGAGCCATTTGTCGATGCGGAGATCATGGTCACAACAGAGTATGTGGGTGCCATCATGCAGCTCTGCCAGGAGAGACGAGGCGTGTACAAGAGCATGGAGTACATGGAGGAGACAAGAGCGCTTCTCAAGTACGACCTCCCACTGAACGAGATCATATACGATTTCTTTGATGCACTTAAGTCGCGTTCAAGGGGCTATGCTTCATTTGACTATGAGATGAAGGGCTATGTCCGCTCAGAGCTTGTGAAGCTGGACATCCTTATCAATAAGGAAGAGGTCGATGCACTCTCATTTATCATACACAAGGATACAGCGTATGAAAGGGGCAGAAAGATGTGCGAGAAGCTCAAGGACGAGATCCCGAGACATCTGTTCGAGATCCCGATCCAGGCGGCCATAGGCGGCAAGGTAATAGCCCGCGAGACAGTCAAGGCCATGAGAAAGGATGTCCTTGCCAAGTGCTACGGCGGAGATATATCCAGAAAGAGAAAGCTCCTTGAAAAGCAGAAGGAAGGAAAGAAGCGAATGAGACAGGTGGGCAATGTGGAGATACCACAGAAGGCATTTATGTCTGTCCTGAAGCTTGATGAGGAATAGAAAAGACCGGGAACACAGTGACACGGTTATATCAAATAAGAAATAATAGAATCGTAGAAAAGCCGTTAATGAGAGCATTCTGACAGGAGCATTCTTAGTAGCGGTTTTTTTCATGCGGTGACGATATTTGAAATAAAAAGGAAGGATACTAATGATAGATATAATAAATACCGAAAATTCAGATCGGGATTTCGGCGATGCAAATAATGACGAAGTTTTAGAGTCATATGAGAAGAAGCCGCTCAGCATATACATACATATCCCATTCTGTGTGAAGAAATGTGCATACTGCGACTTCCTGTCATTTCCGGTGGGGGCAGCCTGCATGTCGGGATATGGAGTGTACCGTGAGAAATACATCGAAGCCCTGTGCGAGGAGCTGAAAAGCTACTCGTATCTGGCGGAGACCCACAAGGTCAGGACAATATACATAGGAGGCGGAACCCCATCCATACTGGAGCCGGACGAGATCACACTTGTAATGACGACGGTGAGGAAGCTGTTCGATGTCGCAGAGGATGCGGAGATAAGCATAGAGGTAAATCCGGGCACCCTGACCAGCCGTAAGGCAGCAGAATATATAGCAAATGGCATAAACAGGATGAGCATAGGCCTTCAGTCCGCACAGAAAAATGAGCTGGAAGCTCTGGGCAGGATACACAATTATGACCAGTTCCTCGCCGCATTTGACATGGCTAGGGAGGCCGGATTTCGCAATATAAATATAGACCTGATGTCAGACATACCGGGACAGACCATGAGGTCATATCTGGACACCCTTGACAAGGTATTAAGGTGTAAGCCGGAGCACATATCGTCCTACAGCCTCATAGTGGAGGACGGAACTCCTCTGGCAGCAGATGAGAACCTGCTGTCACAGATCCCGGATGAGGACGTGGACAGGCAGATGTACGACATAACAAATAAGCTCTTAGGCACCGGCGGCTACCACAGATACGAGATATCCAATTACGCCAAAGCTGGCTACGAGTGCAGACATAACATAGTCTACTGGACCCTCGGAGAATACATAGGAATCGGAATCGGAGCAGCGTCCTTCCTGTACGGCAGACGCTACACCAACACATCCAGTCTGGAAGACTACATAGACGGCATGGCAAGACACAGGGAGCTCATGACATTCGGAGATCACGTCGCAAATTCGGGTAAGGCAAGAGATATAATAGAACACATGCGCAATGTGGAAGAAGAACTTGACGCAGACAGGCTGATGGAGGAATATATGTTCCTCGGCCTGCGTATGATATCCGGTGTGAGTGCAGAAAAATTCAACGACTACTTTGGACACTCCATCTACGACATATACGGCCCCGTCATAGATAAATACAAGTCCACCGGCCACCTCGAAGATGACCACGGCCTGATCCGCCTCACAAAAAAAGGCATCGACGTAAGCAACACGATCCTGGCGGACTTCTTAATAGAATAATACTGGCACGACCGTCCTTCAAAACATAAAAAAAACACAAAAACATTCGTTATTTTGTTGACAAAAGGGGGCGGCAGTGTTAGATTATGTTTAGTGGTTAGCACTCGGATATGTTGAGTGCTAATAAGACTAAAAGCAAAAAGGAATGAGAGTATGGAACTTGACGAGAGAAAAGTCAGAATTCTAAAAGCGATCGTTTCGAATTACCTGGAGACTGGAGAGCCCGTTGGATCGAGAACCATTTCCAAGCTGGCCGACATGAATGTCAGCCCGGCTACCATAAGAAATGAGATGTCAGATCTTGAGGATATGGGTTATATATGCCAGCCACATGCATCGGCAGGAAGAGTTCCAACAGATGCAGGTTACAGGTTTTATGTTGACAGCATCATGGCAGACAGGGATGAAGAGAAAGCAGAGGATCAGACAGAGCGAGAGAATCTGCTGAATAGAGTTGATAAGCTCGAGAAGCTTCTCAAGCAGGTGGCAAAGGTGCTTGCGACTAACACTCAGTACGCAACACTGGTTACGATGCCACAGTACAACAACACAGTAAAGTTTATCCAGTTGTCACAGGTTGATGAGACCACATTGCTGGCGGTCATCATGGTTGATGGCAATATAGTCAAGAATAAGCTGATCAAGACGACGTACAGCCTGAAGAATGAAGATATTTTAAAATTTAATATTCTGCTAAATACCTTCCTTCAGGGCGCGGCACTTCAGGATATCAATCTTGAACTTATACAGACCATGAAGGTTCAGGCAGGTGAATATGCAGAGATCCTTGAGATGATATTCCAGGGAATCATGGAGGCGATCCATGAGGCCGATGATCTCAAGGTTTATACCAGTGGAGCAACGAATGTACTCAAGTACCCTGAGCTGGCGAACACGTCATCCGCAGAGAAGCTGCTCGGAACACTGGAAGACATAGAGGACAAAGAAGAATTTGCAAAACATGTGGAGGATGTGATCCAGCAGGACAGCGACATACAGATTCTGATAGGACAGGAGAACAGTGATGAAAACCTGAAGGACTGCTCCCTTGTAACAGCAACATACAAGATGCCGGAGGGCGCAAAAGGAACGATAGGAATAATCGGACCGAAGAGGATGGATTACAAGAAAGTTGTGAGCATGCTCAAGGAACTCACCGGGGAGCTTGATGACATATTTAACAACAATGGATAGACAGATAAGATTATAACGATGAATAGGAGGATATGTAATGGCTGATAGCAATAACAGTACTGCATCCGACAAGAAGGTTAAGACAGCGCAGACAGCAGCCGAGACCATAGTTGGAGATGCTTCAGCAGAGATAAAGGATGACGTTGAGTCAGAAGTCAAGGTCGGTGAGACCATTGACGTTCCGGAGGAGCAGGCAGAGGCTGCAAAGCCACAGCATGTTGCAAAGGAGAACAGACGTGGAGGCAAGGCTCTCCGTGAGGAGAACGAGAAGCTCAAGGAACGCTGCAAGGATGCAGAGACAAAGTACACAAGACTTCTTGCGGAGTGTGAGAACATCCGCCAGAGAAATGAAAAAGAGTCAGGCAAATTGTACGACATAGGTGCAAAGGGAGTTCTTGAGAAGCTCCTTCCTGTGGTAGACAATTTTGAGAGAGCAATGGCAGCCATTCCTGATGAGGATAAGGACAGACCATTCGAGTCGGGAGTTGCAAATATATATAAGCAGCTTATGACGTCATTGGAAAGCATAGGTGTAAAGCCTATGGATTGCGCCGGGGAACAGTTTGATCCTACATTCCACAATGCAGTGATGCATGTAGAGGATGACAACTACGAAGAGAATGTAATCGTTGAAGAGATGCAGAAGGGTTACATGTACAAGGATCAGGTGCTGAGATTCAGCATGGTAAAGGTTGCAAATTAAATTTCATAAGAAGAACCCACAGAGTGGGAGATTTCTTAATATTGTAAAATTTTTTCTAGGAGGAAAAGACAATGGGTAAGATTATAGGTATTGACTTAGGTACAACAAATTCATGTGTAGCAGTTATGGAAGGTGGTAAGCCTGTAGTTATAGCTAACTCAGAGGGTATGAGAACAACACCTTCAGTAGTAGGTTTCCTGAAGACAGGAGAGAGAGTAGTAGGTGAGCCTGCAAAGCGTCAGGCAGTTACAAACGCAGATAAGACAATCGCTTCTATCAAGAGACATATGGGTAGCGATTACAAGGTAGACATCGATGGTAAGAAGTATTCTCCACAGGAGATTTCAGCTATGATTCTTTCTAAGCTGAAGAGAGATGCCGAGAGCTATATCGGTGAGCCGGTTACAGAAGCAGTTATCACAGTTCCTGCATACTTTACAGATGCACAGAGACAGGCAACAAAGGATGCAGGTAAGATTGCAGGCCTTGATGTAAAGCGTATCATCAACGAGCCTACAGCAGCAGCTCTTTCTTATGGTCTGGATAACGAAGAAGAGCAGAAGATCATGGTATACGACCTTGGTGGTGGTACATTCGATGTATCTATCATTGAAATCGGTGACGGAGTTATCGAAGTATTATCTACAAACGGTGATACACACCTTGGTGGTGATGACTTTGACCAGAAGATCATTGACTGGATGGTAGCAGAATTTAAGAATGCAAACGGTGTTGACTTATCTGCAGATAAGATGGCTATGCAGAGATTAAAAGAAGCAGCTGAAAAAGCTAAGAAAGAGCTTTCTTCCGCTACAACAACAAATATCAACCTGCCATTCATCAGCATGAATGCAAATGGACCGCTTCACTTTGACATGAACCTGTCCAGAGCGAAATTTGATGAACTGACACATGATCTGGTTGAGAGAACAGCAATTCCAGTTCAGAACGCATTGAAGGATGCAGGTATTACAGCAGCAGATCTTGGCAAGGTATTACTCGTTGGTGGTTCTACACGTATTCCTGCAGTACAGGAAAAGGTAAAACAGCTGACCGGTCACGAACCGAATAAATCACTGAACCCTGATGAATGTGTAGCACTCGGTGCTTCCGTACAGGGTGGTAAATTAGCAGGTGATGCAGGCGCCGGTGATATCCTTCTTCTGGATGTTACTCCACTTTCTCTTTCTATCGAGACAATGGGTGGCGTTGCAACAAGACTGATCGAAAGAAATACAACAATCCCGACAAAGAAGAGCCAGATCTTCTCTACAGCGGCAGATAACCAGAGTGCAGTTGATATCAACGTTGTACAGGGTGAAAGACAGTTCGCAAGAGACAACAAGTCTCTGGGACAGTTCCGTCTGGACGGTATCGCACCGGCTCCACGAGGAATCCCGCAGATCGAGGTTACATTCGATATCGATGCCAACGGTATTGTAAACGTATCCGCTAAGGATCTTGGTACAGGTAAGGAACAGCATATTACGATCACAGCAGGCTCTAACATGTCTGATGATGAGATCGATAAGGCAGTCAAAGAAGCTGCTGAATATGAAGCACAGGATAAGGCTCGTAAGGAAGCCATCGATGCAAGAAACGAAGCTGATTCCTTCGTATTCCAGACAGAAAAGGCATTAAATGAAGTAGGCGATAAGCTTTCTGACAGTGAGAAATCACCTGTGGAAGCAGATCTTGCAGATCTGAAGTCTTATCTGGAAAGCACAAAGGATCAGGAACTTACAGCAGATCAGGTATCTGAGATCAATGCAAAGAAAGAAAAACTGCAGACATCCGCTCAGGCACTCTTCACAAAGATGTATGAGCAGGCACAGCAGGCAGCAAGCGCTCAGGGTGCAGCAGGTGCACAGGCAGGACCTGATATGGGTCAGACGCAGCAGCAGGCAGCACCGGAAGACGACGTAGTTGACGGAGACTTCAGAGAGGTATAAGATAGTAGCTGCGACGCGCAGAACAGATGAAAGAAAACGGAACAGGGTGTGGGCGGTAAAGTCTGCACCCTATCCCTTGTTTGAAAGGTAGAACATAATGGCAGAACAGAAACGAGATTACTATGAAGTCCTCGGTGTCGATAAAAACGCGGATGAGGCTACGATCAAAAAAGCATACCGTACGCTGGCGAAGAAATACCATCCGGATATGAATCCGGGCGATAAGGAAGCCGAGAAAAAGTTCAAAGAAGCTTCTGAGGCATATGCAATCTTAAGTGATCCGGAGAAAAAACAGCAGTATGATCAATTTGGTCATGCGGCATTTGAAGGCGGCGCAGGCGGCGGCTACGGCGGATTTGATTTTAACAGTGCAGATTTCAGTGATATCTTTGGTGATATTTTCGGCGATATGTTTGGCGGCGGCAGAAGACGCGCCAGCAATGGACCTATGAAGGGTGCCAATATCCGAACAAGCGTCAGGATCACATTTGAAGAAGCTGTTTTCGGCGTAGATAAAGAGCTGGAGCTGAATCTGAAGGATCCATGTCCGACCTGCCACGGAACAGGTGCAAAACCGGGCACGAGCAAAACAACCTGTCCGAAATGTGGCGGTAAAGGTCAGGTCGTATTTACACAGCAGTCCTTCTTCGGAACAGTCCGTAATGTACAGACATGTCCGGATTGTGGCGGAACAGGTCAGATCATTAAAGATAAATGTCAGGATTGCCATGGAACAGGATATATCTCATCCCGCAAGAAGATCCAGGTATCCATTCCTGCCGGTATTGATAACGGACAGAGCGTCCGGATCCGTGAAAAGGGAGAGCCTGGTACAAACGGCGGACCGAGAGGCGATCTGCTTGTTGAGGTTATGGTACAGCGTCATCCGATCTTCCAGAGACAGGACAGCAACATTTATTCCACAGTTCCTGTATCCTTTGCGGTTGCAGCACTGGGCGGCGAGATCATGATCGATACCGTGGACGGCAAAGTGGCATATACAGTAAAACCGGGCACACAGACCGACACGAAGGTACGTCTCAAAGGAAAAGGTGTTCCGTCCCTGCGGTATAAAGATACAAGAGGCGATCATTATGTAACACTCGTTGTACAGGTTCCGGATAAATTAAGCCATGAAGCGAAAGAACTGCTCCGTCAGTTTGATGCGGAAACCGGTAATACGCTGGAGGCTGTCAAAAACTACACAGTAGGCAAAAAAGACGATGATCCGAAGGATCCAAAGGGCTCCCCGGATAAGAAAAAGAAAAAAGGTCTTTTTAAATAAAATAAAACAGTTGAAAAGGTGCTTTTAGGAGTACCTTTTCTTTTTGCTTTTCTTTTTTGCGTAAACGGAATATTTGTCTATCTGTCTGAAATCTGCTATAATCAACTATTAAAGTGTTTGGTAGAATGTATATGAGAAAGGAACCGCGTGATGAAGTGGACAAAATTAATGATAAAGACAACTTCCGAGGCAGAGGATATCATCATCAGTACGATGTACGATCTGGGGCTGGAAGGTGCACAGATTGAGGATAAAGTACCGCTTACCGCATGGGAAAAGGAGCAGATGTTCGTGGATATTCTGCCGGATGGACCAGCAGATGACGGTGTGGCATACCTGAGCTTTTTTGTGGAAGTACCGGAAGAAGGCGATGAAAAACCACAGCTGCCACAGGGACTTGATGGGGCAGCGGACAACTCTTACTTTCTGGTAAGCAGCGGGCAGGTAGTTGATCTGCCGAAGCTGATCGAGCGCATGCAGCAGGAGCTTGACGACCTGCGTATGTTTATGGATATCGGGGAAGGAACGATCACGGTTTCCGAGACGGAAGATAAAGACTGGGTCAATAACTGGAAAAATTTCTTCCATCAGTTTTATATCGATGACCTTCTGGTAACGCCGTCCTGGGAAGAGGTAAAGCCGGAGGATCAGGGCAGAAAGATCCTGCATATCGATCCTGGCACTGCATTTGGGACAGGTATGCACGAAACAACACAGCTCTGTATCCGCCAGTTAAAGAAATATATCACACCGCAGACAGAGCTTCTGGATGTCGGAACAGGCAGTGGTATTCTGGCGATCGTAGCGCTGATGTATGGCGCCGGGCATGCGGTTGGAACGGATCTGGATCCGTGTGCAACGGAAGCGGTCAGGGAAAATATGGAAATGAATGGAATAGACCCTGATAAATTTGAGATGATGATCGGCAATATCATTACGGAGAAGGAGATCCAGGATCGTGTCGGTTATGGAAAATATGATATCGTAGTAGCCAATATTCTGGCAGAGGTGCTTGTGCCTCTGATGCCGGTTGTGGCAAAATGCTTAAAGCCGGGCGGAACCGTCATTACCTCCGGAATCATCAACGGAAAAGAAGGGCTTGTGGCAGATGCCATGAAAGCCGCCGGCCTTACCGTCGTTGAGATCACTCAGCAAGGAGAGTGGATGCAATGTACCAGTTCTTTGTAGAGCCGGGCGCGATCAGCGAAAAGCAGGTCGTCATTACCGGAAAAGATGTCAATCATATTAAAAACGTCCTGCGCATGAAGGTCGGCGAGGAGATCGCGGTCAGTAACGGCGTCGATGGCAGAGAATACAGATGCGGCATTTTGCAGATGACAGAAGATGCGGTGATCTGCGAACTGCGCTTTATCAAAGAAGACGGCGTAGAACTGCCTTCCAAAATTTATCTTTTTCAGGGACTTCCCAAGGCGGATAAGATGGAACTCATCATCCAGAAGGCAGTGGAGCTCGGTGCTTACGAGATCATTCCGGTCGCGACAAAACGCGCGGTTGTAAAGCTGGATGCCAAGAAGGAAAAGAGCAAGCTTGCGCGCTGGCAGGCGATCAGTGAGGCGGCGGCAAAGCAAAGCAAACGGGCGGTTGTTCCGCAGGTACATTCTGTGATGAGCTTTGCACAGGCACTTGCCTATGCGGATATGCTCGATGTCAGACTGATCCCATATGAAATGGCGGAAGATATGGCAAAAACACGCAGCCTGATCGAAGAGATAAGACCCGGGCAGAGCATCGGGATTTTTATCGGTCCGGAAGGCGGATTTGCACCGGAGGAGATCGAGCAGGCAATGGCACATGCCACGCAGCCGATCACGCTGGGCAAGCGGATCCTGCGGACGGAAACAGCCGGTATGACAGTGCTTTCGATTTTGATGTATACACTCGAAGGACAGGAACTGAAAGCGTAAAAAATGCATAAGATAAGATAGGACAAAAGCGGAAAGGAAGACGAAAATGGAAGTATATTTGGATAACTCCGCAACGACGAAGGTATATGATGAGGTCGTGCAGCTTACTTCAAAGATCATGTCTGAGGATTACGGAAATCCCTCCAGCATGCATCAGAAGGGTGTGGATGCGGAAGTTTATGTGAAAGAAGCAAAAGAAAGGATCGCTAAGACACTGAAGGTACAGGAAAAGGAGATCTTCTTTACTTCCGGCGGTACAGAATCCGATAACTGGGCACTGATGGGTGCAGCGAGTGCAAACAGCAGAGCGGGCAGACATCTGATCACAACCAAAATAGAACATCCTGCAATCCTGCAGACAATGGAATATCTGGAAAGCATCGGCTATGAAGTGACTTATCTGCCGGTCGATGAAAAAGGCGTTTTACGTCTGGATGCACTGGAGCAGGCGATCAGACCGGATACGATACTGGTATCCATTATGCATGTGAATAACGAAGTGGGTGCGATCCAGCCGATCGAAGAGGCCGGTGCACTGATCAAACGCATGAATCCGCATACGCTGTTCCATGTAGATGCGGTGCAGGGCTTTGGCAAGCTTCGTATTTATCCAAAGAAAAGTCATGTAGATATGCTTTCGGTGAGCGGACATAAGATCCACGGACCAAAGGGTGTCGGCATTTTGTATATTGATGAACATGTGAAGATCAAACCGATCATTTTCGGCGGCGGTCAGCAGAAAGGAATGCGTTCCGGAACGGAAAATGTCCCGGGGATCGCGGGCATCGGCAAAGCAACAGAGTTGTCATATGCTAACCTTGATCGTGATGTGGAACGGTTGTATGAACTGAAACGCTATTTTGAAGATGGGCTGCAGAAGCTGAGTGGTGTTGTTATCAACGGTCCGCTTTATGAACAGGGAGCACCGCATATCGTCAGTGCATCTTTTGCGGGGGTCAGAAGTGAAGTACTTCTGCATGCACTGGAGGATAAGGGCATTTATGTTTCCGCAGGCAGTGCCTGTGCATCCAATAAGCATACGGTCAGTGCTACGTTAAAGGCAATGGGCATCAGCCAGAATCTGCTGGATTCCACGATCCGTTTCAGCTTCAGCGTCTTTACAACCGCGGAGGAATTGGACTATACTTTACAGTGTTTATATGATATACTGCCGATGTTACGCAAGTATACAAGGTATTGAGCATAGAAAAGAAAGGGAAAATTATGTTTACAGCATTTTTGATAAAATATGCAGAGATCGGTGTCAAAGGCAGAAACCGGTATCTGTTTGAGGATGCACTGGTCGATCAGATCCGTTTTGCACTCAGCAAGATCGATGGTGAATTTGCTGTCCGCAAGACACAGGGTCGTATTTACGTGGATGCACAGTCTGCATTTGATTTTGATGAAACGGTAGAAGCACTCAAGAAGGTGTTTGGTATTTCAGGTATCTGCCCGGTCGTTTATGTCGAGGATGAGGGATTTGAAAAGCTTTCCGGGACGATCGTGAATTATGTCAAGACAGTTTATCCGGAAGGCAATAAGACCTTCAAGGTATGTGCAAGACGCGCCAGAAAGAATTATCCGATGCGCTCCATGGAGATCAACTGTGAGCTTGGCGGCGTCATTCTGGATGCATGCCCGGATATGAAGGTAGATGTGCATCATCCGGATTTTGAACTGAATGTGGAGATCAGAGAAAAGATCTATATCTATTCCGAGATCATTCCGGGACCGGGTGGAATGCCTGTCGGAACAGGCGGTAAAGCGATGCTCCTGCTTTCCGGCGGAATCGATTCCCCTGTTGCGGGTTATATGATCAGCAAACGTGGCGTGAAGCTGGAGGCAACTTATTTCCATGCACCGCCTTATACATCAGAACGTGCAAAACAGAAGGTTGTCGATCTGGCAAAATATGTTGCGGCCTATGCGGGACCGATCCGCCTGCACGTTGTAAACTTTACGGATGTACAGCTTGCCATTTATGAGAAATGCCCACATGATGAGCTGACGATCATTATGCGCCGCTACATGATGCGGATCGCAGAAACGATCGCAAAAGAAACAGACTGTCTCGGACTTGTAACGGGAGAAAGCATCGGTCAGGTAGCTTCCCAGACGATGCAGAGTCTTGTTGCAACAAACGAAGTATGCGAGCTGCCTGTATACAGACCGCTGATCGCATTTGATAAGCAGGATATCGTGGATATTTCCGAAAAAATCAACACTTACGAGACATCTATTCTGCCGTTTGAGGACTGCTGCACCATTTTTGTGGCAAAGCATCCTGTTACCAAGCCGAATGTAAAGGTGATCAGAGGACATGAAAAGAATCTCGAAGGCACGGTAGAAGAGCTTGTTAAGACAGCGCTTGAAACAAGAGAGATCATAGAGATTGAATAAAGAGTAGTGCTAAAAAAGTCTGGCATTATTCAGAAAATAAGATTGCTTTATGAGTATCAGAAAACCTTACCATTTTCAGTGCAGACAACCGAAAATGGTAAGGTTTTTTATGCCTGTTATGCATAGACTATGATTTTATTTTGGCAACTGTAGGTTGCGAAAAAGAACCTTGAAATTGGTGGCAAAATAATATGGATTTTGTACAATAAAATAAATCATAGCAGGAGGTAATCTTTTATGAAATTATCTGAAAAAATAATAGAATTGCGCAAAGCAAACGGAATGACGCAGGAAGAACTTGCAGCAAAGTGTAATGTAAGCAGACAATCTATATCCAAGTGGGAAGCGGATATTGCATTGCCGGAAACGGAGAAGTTGTTAATTCTGGGAGAAGTATTTCATGTTTCCATGGATGTGTTGTTAAAGGATGATTTGACACTGGGCGAAGTTAAGAAAGTACATAGTTGTGGAAATAATGCCGTTCAAGAAAAGAAACAGGAAGTATATGAAGGAGCATTGATTAAAGAAAGCGTAACAGATGATACCATCATTGATCTGCTGAATGTGCATAAGATTGAATTATGGAATACCGGTGGAAAGCCAAAGTATTGGACGGTATTGTTTTTTACCAGTGATAAAAAGGATTTTCCGGAGCAAATATCCAAAGTGATGGGGACTGATCCGGGTAATGGCGGAAATTGGTATGTTGATTTTAAAGCGGGAAATTTGAAGTATATTGTTTTCAAAGATAAAATATTGAAATACCAGATTGGCAATCAGAAAGAAAAAGAGCATGTATGCGGCGAATGCCGGAAAATGGGAATTGCGGATGAGAAAATGGATTGGTCAGAATAGGGAGATGAATGGTATTTGATGATGTGGAATATTCTTAAAAGGGATGAGGTATGAGATGATAGAGTACGGAGCTGTTCATGCGAATGTAGAAAGGCGTTATTTAGAAACAATTCCTTTGCATATATAGAATTATAAAAAGAAGTAG
>OIYT01001974.1_pt1 | contig 13395 bp, 11 predicted proteins | sample 1588201 | NCBI WGS metagenome assembly OIYT01 (sample SAMN03283260) | human gut metagenome | biome: human-associated habitat; material: feces | host: Homo sapiens | place: USA | collected 2013
GATGTTTACAGACCGTTCAAATGGTATCTATACATATCTTATTCCATATTATGTTTCATGTGAAAGTAAGCAGGAAAAGGTGCTTGTATATGCATGGCTAAAGCAGACAAACACGACAGATGAAAATGGAGATATTCTTTCTGCACGATTTGAAGTGTTTGTGACAGATGGGGCAGCACCGCTTGGAGAGGCTTACATAACAGACTCAGACTGTGCTGTAATGAGTGTGCAGGCACTTGCAGAGACGACGACTGCAGAGGGCGAACAAAAACAGTGGTTAGATTCAGATGTGACAAGCCTTTATCGTGATAAAGGTACAGATGAATTTAAAAAGACGCAGAAAGAAAAAGAAAAGATGGAAGATACTTTTTCTGATGCCAATGTAGAACAATGCGACAATACAGGTTTTGCATATTATTTTGCACAAGGAACTGGAACGAGTGAATATCTTGTTCAGACTATGCAGCAGCGTGTTACAAGAGAAGGAAAACAAACATGCACATATCGTTTGCTTCCTGTTTATTGGAAATATGATACAGATGGTGTTCAAAAGAAATATAGTGTCTATCTGCCGGAAGATGGCTATGCAGTGCCTTATGCTGAGCAGGTCAATGGAAACGAGCCATATCTTTTATACGATCTTTCCATTTGCTTTGCATCAATGGATGAGATTGGCCTAAGCGATTGGTCAAAGATTAGTGCAAGCGCACATGACGGTGATAATAAGACATTTGTACTTTCAAAAAACACAAGTCTTGGTCATTTGACAGCGCCAAAGTTTACTGGTTTGGCAGGTGAGAAAGAGAAAGTTTATCCGCTTTTAGATCAAAGTAATCAGCCTGTGTCAGAGATTTTGGCAAAGACAAATGAAATTTCCTGGAGCTTAAACAGCGACTGGGAAAAGGCAGCAGGCTTTGATGCTACACTTTTCTTTAATAGTCAAGGTGGTCAGACGACGGCGCTTACCTTCTATTGGAGAGCAGAGGATTGGATAAATGATCCTGCTGCATGGGAAGCATCATATGGAAGCAGTTTGCTGGAGAAACTGACAGTTTGTGAAGCAGAAGAGGAAGAAACTACTGAGGAAGAATCGACCGAAGAAAAATCTATTGAAGAAAGCTCTACCGAAGAAGCTTCAATCGAAGAAACTTCAAGTGAGAAGGAAACAACAGAAAGTGCGACTTCTAAAGAAAGCATATCCTCAGAAGCAACAACGCAGACACAGGAGCAGGAAAGTACAACACCACTGCAAACGCCAGAAGCAACAACGCTTTTGCCATCATCAGAAACAGTGCCGATGTCTGCAGCAGAAAGCACTACGCTAGAACAAGTCATAGAAACACCGATGCAGCAGTCAGAAACATCACTGCCAGAGATACAGCAGACTATGGAGGAGGAATCACCAGCGCCGGTACAAGAGGCAAAGATTGAACGAAGGAATGTCATTTTGCGCGCAGCAGCACCGAGCTTAAAATCGTTTTTATTTGAAGTGAAAGCTGTGCTTACGATAACATCCACTGTTCTTACAGATGGAAGCACACAATATCAGTTTACACTGACAGTTCCAAAAGAGGTGCCAGATGGATATACAGATGCAGAACAAAATAAACTGCAGCTGATGCAGCTTGATCATGTGGAGACAGTAGTCGTACTGCAGGATGAGGACAGCCCATATTATGGACAGATTGATGTAGAAATAATCAGCGAATAAATTAGAAAAAGCTCTCCTAGCTTCAAAAGAAGCTAAGGGAGCTTTTTTCTACTTTTTTTCTTTTGTCTTTTCCTGAAGTTTTGCATGTTCGTGCTCGGCATGCTCTGTCTGGCGTTCCATTTTCAGTTCCCAATGGATCAGGAATGTTAAAAGCGCACGCAGTACAATTACGGCTCCAAGAATACTCAGTTCCTCAATTGTATGGGAGACAACTGTTTTTAAAATCTCTCCTGCCATTTTAAATTCCAGAGACAGTGCCAGTGTTTCAGCCAGATCAATCTTTACTCTTGTATCATCGGAATTTAGACCGGAACGTATAAATTTGATAAATGATTTTATCGTTCCATAGGCGACAATAAAGACGCCGATCAGCTCCAGTATTGGAACAAGATATGAAATGACCCCTTCAAGAATAAAATCAAGAAATTCTGCCGACATAAAAAAATCCTCCTGTGTATACTTAACATCCATCATAGTATACATAGGAGGAAATAGCAAATGATTTTTTATTCATCATCGTCTTTTTGTTTTTGACGGCTCGTTTTATTGTGAAGATTGTGACGGTAAAGTTCAGATATGCGCTGAAGGATTTCATTGTGTGAAAAATCCTTCAAATAGACAAGATTAGTTTCGCGCACCATACTCATATTTTCTACTGGAAGCACAGCCATTTGACCGCGGCGTATTTCTTCCTGACATGTACTGACTGGCAGAATAGAGACACCCATATTTTTTAAAATTAAGTCCTTAATTGTGGCAATATTGTCAACCTCAAGGATAATATTAAATTCGTCAAGGGAACGGTTGATGCTCTCAAGGCTGGAGGCAAGCAGGCTGACAGTGCCAGATTTTGGCAGTCGAAGAATCATTCGCTGATGGCGAAGCTGTTCAATTGTAATCATAGCCTGCCTGGAAATTGGATTGTCGTTTGAGACGGCACATACAAGATAATCAGTGTCCAAAAGGAGCGAATTGCAGAGACTGCTGTTTGGTGTACCCTCAACAATTGCCAGATCAAGTTCATAATTTTCCAGCTTAGTATAAAGATTTTTTATGGAGTGTGTCATAATCGTAATCATAATATCTGGATTTTCGCTTCCATACTGGGCAAGAACCTCTGCCACCAGATTGCTTTCTGCTGTGTGTGTGATGCCTATTCGAAGTCTTGTAATATGCTTCTCTGAATCAGCAAGTGTGCTCTTTAAGCCATCCTCAAGAGCCAACATACGCTTTGCATATTTTACAACAACTTTGCCAGAATCAGTAAGCTTTAAGCCGTTTTTTTGACGGATAAAAATAGAAACACCGAGCTCATTTTCAAGCAGGCTGATATGGTGACTGACGGCTGGCTGTGTTAAGGAAAGAATAGATGCCGCCTTTGTAAAATTGCGGCATTCGGCAACTGTGAGCAGTGTTTTAAGTTTCTGGTCGATCATAAAAAACTCCAATCATAACAAAAATTTATCATAATCAAGAAAAAAATAATTTTTCTTTTGCTAAGATTTAGTATATCATTTGGGATAACGTTTTTCAATAGGAACACTTATTGATCGAAAAAAATAATAGGAAAGGAAGAAAAAAAGATGAGAGAAATTTTGGAAAAAGTAGGAGCGCAGTCAAATGCAGCGATAGTAGTCATATCAATTGCGCTTATGCTGTTTTTGGGGTTTGCGATGACTCGTGTGACAAAGAAGCTTCGCCTGCCTAATGTGACTGCGTATATTGTGACGGGGATTTTAATTGGACCGTATGGATTGGATCTGATCCCTGCAAGCTTCGTTGAAGGAACAGATTTTTTGGCAGATATTGCGCTTGCATTTATTGCATTTAGCGTGGGAGAATATTTTAAAGCATCGACATTAAAAGAGAGCGGTGCAAAAGCGATGATCGTAACGCTTTTAGAATCGTGTCTGGCATCAATTTTTGTATTTATTTTGACATATTGGGTGCTTAACTTAAATATGGCATTTTCTATCATATTGTCTGCACTGGCATCAACGACAGCTCCTGCCTCTACTATGATGACTATTCGCCAGACACATGCAAAAGGAGATTTTGTGGATACGCTGCTGCAAGTCGTAGCCATGGACGATGTGGTGGGACTAGTTGCCTACAGCATAGCTATTTCAATTGCGGTGTCATTTATCTTTGGCGGAGAAAACGCTCATCCATTTCAGACAATTGCACTGCCAATTATTAAAAATGCGCTGATGCTTGTTTTGGGAGGTGCATTTGCTGGACTGCTTCGTCTTTTAATGCCTCCGAATGGACGCTCTACAGATAATCGTTTGATTATCTCAATTGGTGTTTTGTTTTTATTTTGTGGAATTTGCGCAGTACTCGACGTGTCACCATTACTTGGCTGTATGGTGATGGGAATGGTGTATATAAATATGACAGGCGATGAGAGGCTGTTTCGCCAGCTGAATTATTTCAGCCCGCCAATTCTTTTATTGTTTTTTGTGCGTTCTGGCGTTAGCTTCAATCTTGGAATGCTGGTTCAGACTGACAGTCAGGTAGGAAGTGTTTCTCTATTAACGATTGGAATACTCTACTTTCTTGTTCGTATTGCTGGAAAATATATGGGCGCATGGCTTGGCTGCCTGGCAGTTGGAAAGCCAAGACAGGTACGCAATTATCTTGGCTTGGCATTGATTCCGCAGGCAGGAGTGGCAATAGGTTTGTCAACGCTTTGTGTGCGCACACTAGGACCAGAGATTGGAGGAAGTCTCCAGACAATCATTTTGGCATCAAGTGTTTTATATGAGCTGATTGGTCCGGCATGTGCAAAGCTTGCATTATTCTTGTCGCATTCCTATGACAATCCGATCGAGTATGTAAAAGAAAAGGATGATGAGAAAGTGTTTACTGAAGAAGCGGTTCAATGGAAAAGAAGCACCCAATAAAATATTATTTTTCAAAATGAACATCAATTACCATAACTTCGCTATTTGTTCCAACGCGCATGTCAGGTCCGTAGACACCAATGCCGGAAGTGACAAAGCTGTACATGCTGTCAATCATTTTCATGCCCCAGTAATTTTCCCACGCAAACGGCTGAACAATCGTCAGTGGGAAAAACTGGCCGGCATGTGTGTGACCAGAAAGAACTATGTCAACACCGTGCGCATTGTAATCAGACAGATGATCAGGTTCATGGCTTATCACAAAAAGCGGCATAGATGGATCAAGATTCTTTGTGAGTTCATCAAGAGAAGCACGCTTTTTTGTTCCATTTCCGGTGCGTTTTTCATCAAGACGTCCAGTAAGATAAAAGCTGTTGTCTATTATTGCTGTCTCATCCTCAAGCACGCTAATATTACTTTTTTCAAGAAATTCATACATGCGCGGATCACGCGGTGCATTTTTTGAAGAAATTGGAAAACCGGCAATCAATGTCTCTGTCACATCATGGTTTCCAAATACGGCATATGTTCCGTAGGTGCTGTTTATCTGTGACAGGAGCATTTCGAGGCGCTCTGGATTATCAAGTGCATCAAAGTTATTATCAAAAATATCTCCTGCAATCACAACAATATCAGCATTCTCAGAATTAATTGTATTAACCATGTCCTCAATCTGGGAGCAGCCAACACTGTAGCCAAGATGAAAATCTCCAAGTAAAATCATTCGTAAATCTGTCAGATTGCCGGCACTTTTTTGAATAGTGGCTTTATAGTGGGCTGTAGTCAGCATCTTTGCGTGAAAGCATCCATATACGGTAAAGCTGATACTAAGTAAAATGACAAGAAAGCCAAGTATAGTGCGAAGAAATACAGAAGACAAAAGATGCTTGCTTGATTTTATATAACGTGAAGCAAGCTTTAGAAGCAGCAAGAAAAGATCAGCTGTGAGAATAAAGAAAATCAGATAAATTAAGAAGCCAATCCAATAATTGCTGAATCGCAAAATCAAGAGCTGATAATCATTTTCAGGAAGAAATTTCCCTAAAAAAATGCTGGCAGCAAAGATTAATATTAGTCCGCACACAATAAAGTTAAAGGCGCGGCGCTTTGGAAGAGATATCTTTTTTGTCCATCTGCAAAATGACCACATAACGTAGCCGCAGAGGATTATATAGATAGTTAGCATAAACCATTTAAGCATAAAGTTCCTCCCAGAAATAAAATTAGATGTAAAGCGGACATTGCAATCCGCTTTTAAATTCCATATTACAAAGACAGACGCAGAAAGTCAAATAGTTAAGAAAAATTTAAAAAAAATTCATGGAAAACTTATACAGCATAAGGAATAGTTCTGCATATTGTTTTAAACCCTGTATTGTGCAAATAGTACAAAAAACAATATAAAAATTTGCTGTTTTGCCAGTGTGTTAAGCGGTTGACATAAATGGCATTTCGCGTATATACTTACAGTGTAAGATAGGTGCGCAAACGAATTTAATAATAATAATAAAGACAGCAAAAGGGAGGAAATATGATCAGCGAAAAATTAGAAAAGGCAAGAGCTTATGAAGCAGAGAACGAGAAGAAGATCACACCACTGATGAGACCGGTGTTTCATCTGACACCGCGAGTTGGCTGGATGAATGATCCAAATGGTTTTTCTTATTATAATGGAAAATATCATATGTTCTATCAGTATTACCCATATCGTCCATTCTGGGGACCGATGCATTGGGGTCATGCAGTGAGCGAGGATCTGCTGCACTGGAATTATCTTCCTACAGCACTTGCACCAGATGAACCGTATGAAAACGGCGGCGGCTGCTTCTCAGGAAGTGCAGTGGAGCTTTCTGATGGACGTCAGCTTCTTGTGTATACTGGTGTATTATCTGAAAAACAGCCAGACGGAACAATGCGTGGTGTGCAGCAGCAGTGCGTGGCAGTTGGTGATGGCGTAAATTATGAAAAGTGCGAAAATAATCCTGTTATGACAGCAAAACAGCTGCCAAGTGATTCAAACAGATTTGATTTTAGAGATCCGAAGGCATGGAAGGCAGCAGACGGAAGCTATCGCTGTGTGATGGTAAACTGTGATAACAAGGGAGATGGACGTGCAGTTTTGTTTGAAAGCAAGGATGGCTTCTCATGGAACTTTAAGAGCATTTTAGCACAGAATAATGGAAAGTTTGGAAAGATGTGGGAGTGTCCGGATCTGTTTGAGCTGGATGGAAAGGCAGTTTTGATTGTAAGTCCGATGGAGATGGAGGCAGAAGGACTTGAATATCCAAATGGTCACGGTGTTGTATGCCAGATCGGAACCTACGACGATGAGACAGGAACCTTTACATGTGAGCATGCACAGACTGTTGATTATGGTGTTGATTTTTATGCACCGCAGTCTACACAGACACCAGATGGCAGAAGAGTTATGATTGGATGGATGCAAAACTGGGCATTTGTTAACCAGCATGCAGAGACTGAGCCGTGGTTTGGTCAGATGGCACTGCCAAGAGAGCTGTCGATTGTTGATGGAAAGCTGATTCAGCGTCCGACAAAGGAATTTGACGCATTACGCAAAAATCCAGTTTCACACAATGGTGTGTGTGTATCAGGTTTAGAGACAGTAAAGCTTGAAGGCATTGAAGGTCGTGTGGCTGATGTTGAACTTACGATTACACCTGAAAGCAAGGATGGCAGTTACTATATGTTTGAGATGCGCTTTGCACAGGATGACAAGCATTACACAGCACTTCGCTACCGTCCGCGTGAGTCAGAGCTTGAGCTTGACAGAAGCTACTCTGATTCCAGAATTGCGATGATCCACAAGCGTTCATGTAAGGTAAAAGATAACGGCGGTGTGCTTAAGCTTCGTGTTGTGATTGATCGTTTCAGTGCAGAAGTATTTGCAAACGATGGTGAGCAGGTGATGAGCGTAACCTTTACGACAGATACTGCGGCAAATGGTATTTCGTTCGTGGCAGATGGAGCAGTAAAGCTGGATATTACAAAGTACGATATTGAATAATAGAAAGGCATGGAAACGGATATGAGTGAGAAAACATATGATGTAACAGCACTTGGCGAGCTTTTAATTGATTTTACAGAAAATGGAAAAAGTGCACAGGGAAATCCACTTTTTGAGGCTAATCCGGGCGGTGCACCATGCAATGTGCTTGCGATGCTGACAAAGCTTGGACACAAAACCGCATTTATTGGAAAAGTAGGAGATGACTTCTTTGGAAAGCAGTTAAGAGAAGCCATCACAGAAGTAGGCATTGATTCAACTGGACTTTTAAGTGATCCTGAAATTCACACAACACTGGCAATGGTTCACACATATCCAGACGGTGATCGCGACTTTTCTTTCTACCGTAATCCGGGTGCTGATATGATGTTAAATGAAGATGAGATTCCTACAGAGCTGATCAAGAACTCTAAAATCTTCCATTTTGGAACATTGTCCATGACGCATGATGGTGTACGCGCTGCAACAAAAAAGGCAATCTCTATTGCAGAAGAAGCAAATGCGCTTATTTCCTTTGATCCGAATCTTCGCCCGCCGCTGTGGAAGTCTTTAGATGATGCAAAAGAGCAGATACTTTATGGTCTTAGTCACTGCAACATTTTAAAAATCTCTGATAATGAGATCCAGTGGCTTACCGGAAAAGAAGATTATACAGACGGTGTAAACTGGATTCGTGAGCGCTACAATATTCCGCTTATTCTTGTATCTATGGGTAAGGAAGGAAGCCGTGCCTATTATGAAGATAAGATTGTAGAAGTAAAGCCATTTTTGCAGAAAAATACCATTGAGACAACAGGTGCAGGTGATACCTTCTGCGGCTGTGTACTGCACTATATTTGTGAACATGGCTTGAAGGATCTTACAGAGGCTGATCTTACTAAGATGCTGACATTTGCAAATGCAGCAGCAGCCAGAATCACAACGAGAAAAGGTGCGCTTCGCGTAATGCCAGATCGTGCAGAGATTGAAGCAGTAATGAAAAAATAATAATCAAAAAACAATAATCAGAAAGCGAGGATGCAAAATTTATGAAATTATACAGAATTAAGAATCGCCAAAGCTTTGGCTTTTCAGCTGAAAACCCGACTGGACAAAAAAATGGTGGTACAAAGGGTAAGGACTGTGAGAAATTAAGTCCGTGTATTCAGATTGCTCCGGGAGAGACTGTTACGCTGTGTGATACAGATGGTCCTGGCATGATTACACATATTTGGTTTACCGGATATGTTGGCCATAGCTTTGTTATGCGTATTTACTGGGAGAATGAGGAGTTTCCGTCTGTTGAAGCACCGATTTCTGCATTTTTTGGATGCGCATATGATGAAAATTTCAAGGATCGCGACGGCAACTACATTGTTTTAAATTCAGCGAAAATTCTCACGGCACCAGGACGTGGCTTTAACAGCTACTGGGAGATGCCATTTGCAAAGCACTGCCGCATCACTATGGAGAACCGCGGCAAGAAGGAAGAAACGCTGTACTATATGATCTCAGGCTGGTACGGCGAGATTCCTCAGGATGCAGGCTATTTCCATGCTGCATATCGTCAGGAGCATCCAGTTACGAAGGGACGCGCATATACGATTATTGATGGAATTGAAGGCAGAGGCTGTTTTGCAGGTTTGACACTCGCAACAGGTATGAATGGAAATAACACTTGTTGGGTAGAGGGCGAAGCAAAGATGTATATCGACGATGATCAGTATCCAAGCATGAATTATACTGGAACAGAAGACTATTTCTGCGGTTCCTACGGCTTTGGAAATGATATCATTTTGAATCGTTATCAGACATTTAGTGGAATGTATACAGGACTTTTTGCTATCATGGGTGACAATCGCGAATTTTATAACGGACAGCAGCGTTTCTTGCTGTATCGCTTCCATGAGAAGGATCCAGTGTATTTCTCTAAGAATTTCAAAATGACAATCGACAACCTTGGATGGACAGGACCACGCTACGATGATTACACATCAGTTGCATACTGGTATCTGGAAAAACCATCAAAGTTAGCAAAGGAACTGCCGAGTGACGAAGAAATGGTGATGAAGTAATGAATTGACATATGCCCACGGTTAAAACCGTGGGCTGTTTGTTTATTGGGGAAAGTTTGTTTCTTTTCCTACCTAATATTTCCATTTTCTTCCCAGTTTTATAAAATCTTATTTTAATGTGCTATGATATGAACAGGATATCCAATTGTAGACAGAAGATCAATAAAGATTAGGAAATGGAGGAAGAGAAGTCATGAGAATTAAGAAGATAGTGGCAGTAATTGCAGTAGTGCTTGTGTGTATTGTAATTATAGCAAGTACACTATTTGTATCAGGACAGCAGGGACTAGTATGGTTGTCAGTACAGTCTCAGTCTGGCAAAAAATTTGTAGCTGTTAGAGATAAGGAGATGAGAAGTTTGCTGAAAGATTCAGCAAAAGAAGTGATGCATCAAGGTAAAAAGGTGAACGCAGCCGACTATGAGACTACATATGGTTCATTATTGTTTCTTGTCAATTGGATATGCCCAGTTCAGATAAAGGGAGCATATCCAAAGAGAGAGGCCAAACAAAATGATGATGGGCAGAGGAGTATTGTTAGTGATGGCTATCTGGTTCAGATTGGCTTTGAAACTTATCAGATCAGTGAAGAACAGTATGATCTGCTTTTGGCACCCAACATTACTTCTTTGCGTGAGACTGAATACGGCGAAGACGAATACGCACAAACAGACTGATCAGAAAGCATACAAAAAAGCAGATTAACAAAATTATATCAAGATAAAAAAATGAAGTTAAGCCTGCCGTTAGTGCTGCACAAGAACTGTTTGCATTGCTTAAATTAGAACTGTTTTTGAACAACTGATAGAACTGCTTTGCAAATAAAAAAACAAATATCAAAAGACTTGCATCGGTCCAGAAGCGAAGCAGAGTATTCTTGATTTTTCGTACAGAGCCTTTTGCAGCATTGATTCGTGATCCATCTGACAGAAAAACGGTATCTCCTTCAATCTTTTCAATATGAGAGACATTGCATATGATTTGATTGATATAGATAAATTTATCTGCAGGAAGATTCTTATATACACTTTTCAATGAGCTGCGGATGCGATATTGCGTACCAGTTTCATTTTGAAAAACGCAATAATTCCCCTCACGAACAATATATATAATACGATGAAGCGGTACACGTTCCAATGCAGTACCAGATTGTGTTACATAATATTGTGAATGAATCGTTTTTATTTGTGAAATCGCAGATAAGAATGCTTCTTCCAGCCGTTCTTGGAGATGTGCTTTTGGCAAAAAACGAAACGCAGGCAGTTGAAAAGCATCGAAAACCGCATCAGTCTGATTGGATACAAAAAGAAAAAGACAGTCAGACTGATGCTCTTTTATCTTTTGGGCGAGTAAAAAACCATCCATATCAGGAAGCTGTGTCTCAAGAAAAAATAGATCAAACTGAATATTATCTTCGACTTCATAAAGCAGAGGCGTTCCTTTTGAGAAACAGCGAATTTGGCAGTTAGTTTCAAGGGATGCTGCCAATATTTTTATAGAAGCGGCCAGCTTATCAGAAGCGGCTGTATCATTATCACAAATTGCAATTCGTATCATAGTTGTCAGGTGCCTTTCGTTTTGCTAGTTACATTTTATTCTACTTAAGTTTTTGCTGTTTTTCAATGGGAGTGATGAGAAAATGGAGATTTCTGGTGAGAGATAAGAAATAATAGCAGCCCGCTTCGTTTTAGAATTGGGCTTTTTTTTGCTGTCATGAAAAAATACTAAGTTTCTTTAAATACTATATTGCAATATAGAATAGTATGTGATATGATGCAGCTAACAGGAAAAAAGAAGGAGGTGTGAGCATGAATGCTCAGTTTAAAAAAGGAGCGCTTGAGTTGTGCGTGCTGTCGCAGCTGGCGCTTCGTGACCAGTACGGCTATGAGCTTACTGAAAATATTTCAAAGGAGATGAAGCTGGCGGCAGGTACGCTGTATTTGATCTTAAAGAGGTTGAGGGATGAGGAATATGTGGAGACATATCTTGTCGAGGCAGGGGAAGGACCAGCTAGAAAGTATTATCACCTCACGGTGAAGGGCTGGGCCTATCAGGAACAGTTAAAGAAAGAATGGTTTGATTTCACGGCAGCAGTTGAGCGGCTGATAGTGAGCAAAGAAAGCAAGTGAATAAAAAATAGCAGCCGAGTTAATATACGATGCTGAGTATGAAGAAAGGTGGAAAATATTATGAAAAAGGACGAATTTTTTGCACAGCTGCGCACTGCATTTGCAGGGATGGATGAGGAATTGTTGACGGATATTCTCGGTGATTACGAGAATCATTTTAAGGAAGGTATTGAAAACGGAAAGAGTGAAGAGGAGATTTGTGAAGAACTTGGAAATGTCGAGGAAATCCGTCAGGCATTCTTAGATGAAAATCCGGCTGCTATGACAATAAATGTCAATTCAAATTCGGACGCAGTGGGTAATTCTGATATTTATAACCGTTTTTATCCAGGCATTCAGCGTGTCAATGCTCAGCTCACAGATGCCGATATTGAAATCAAAAAGAGCAATACAAATGAGGTAGAGCTGTCTGTAACTGGTGGGCTTGCAGATGATATGGAGGCATTAAAAGAGACGCTTCGTGTCAGTGCGTCTGTTGGAACCCTTTCGATTCAGCAGGAAAAGAAAGCAGGGATAAGTGTTTCTTATGCTGCCTCACGCTTATTTGGCCTTAAGGTGGGGAAATATTCAGCAGGAATTGCTATTCATATTGCAGTGCCAGAGCAGTTTGAAAAAATTAAGGTAAAGAATATAAGTGGCGATATCGTCGTAAATGATATATCTAGTGAACGTTTTCTAGTAGAAGCAGTGAGTGGTGATATTTCTGTGGATCAACTTAATACAAAGCAGTGTGAACTTAATTCAAAGAGCGGTGATATCAAAACAAATAACAGCAGCGCAAAGACTTTATTGATTCATACTGGAAGCGGTGACGTAGGAGTGGAAGATTGTCAGGCAGATGAACTTTTTGCATCAAGCATCAGCGGCGATGTGAATGTGATCGCATGCAAGGCAGATAAGATGGATGTTGTGAGTATAAGCGGAGACATAAAGGCCGAATTTGATAAGAGCGCGCAGTGCAGAGCAAAGAGTACCAGTGGTGATTGTAAAGTGACGATTGGAAATCAGGTAGATGCTGTAGTTTCCAGTACCAGCGGTGATGTAAACGTTCGCTACATTGGAGAAATTGGACTCGAAATGGTGCTTTCCAGTACGAGTGGTGATGTTTCTGCTGTCTGTGGAGGAATTAACAGTAAGGGAAAGAAAAAAGTGCAGGAGCGCTTTGGTGAGCCTGACAGTAAGTTAAAGGCATCTACCATATCTGGTGATATCAAGGTACGCGATTGTTAAGTCAGCGTTCACGGGATATTTTTTCGCCGCTAATTTAAGTATTGAATATGAACTGTAGTGATTCAACTACCACTTGATTTTTGACAAAAACACCTGCATTGAATTCAAGTATTGCGTAAGCTATAATACAACCATCCGTTGAGACAAGAAAGGAAAGACGCAGAGGAGGAGAATAGGATGAGCAACAGCAATGGAGTCCGAAATGGAACTGAGAAGAATCCATATACGAGTAGTCCATATACAAAAATCGGGGAGCGAATTGGACAGCTTCGCAAGCAGGCAGGCTTAAAACAGGAGGAGCTTGGACGCGCCGTGGGCGTAACCACGCAGGCGGTATCGCG
>OIYT01001978.1_pt1 | contig 13388 bp, 12 predicted proteins | sample 1588201 | NCBI WGS metagenome assembly OIYT01 (sample SAMN03283260) | human gut metagenome | biome: human-associated habitat; material: feces | host: Homo sapiens | place: USA | collected 2013
CCCCCGTTCCGCTGTCCTTTGTATAAAACCGCTAGACACATGTGTCCAGCAGCATCCGCACCCGGCTTTCCACCGTGCCGTCCCGGGTGGAGGCGTCGTAGTCCACGCCGACGATCAGGCTCCCGGGCAGGACGCGCTGGAGCAGGGCGAACTGGCCCCGGGCGTAAATATGGCCCGGCAGGCAGCCGAAGGGCATGACGCCCAGCACTTTCCGGTAGCCCGCCCGGACCCAGGCGGCGGTCTCCGCCGACAGGAGCCAGCCGCTGCCCACGGCACAGGACACGGGGGTCAGGCCCTCCGCCTGGGCTTTCAGCTCCCGATAGGGCGGCGGGACCGTGAAGCCCGCCGCCCGGAGGACGTCCACCAGCGCCTCCTGCCGGGCGGCGAACCAGTCCGCGGCGGCCCGTCCGCCCAACCGGAGGGGCAGGGGGCCGTTGTCCAGGTGGGTGTCCATGTAGTAGAGGGCATACCAGCTCAGGCCGCCCACGGCCATCTCGCAGCCATGCTTAGCCAGACAGGTCTCCAGGTCCCAGTTCCCCAGGCGGCAGTATTTGGTGTAGATATCCCCGACGACCGCCACCTTCTGCGCCTGTCGCTCCACGGTGGGGACGGCCCGGAAGTCCGCCGCCATCTCCCGACAGCGGCGGAGGACGGCCCGGGCGTCCGGAACGCGGGCATGTCGCAGCTCGCCGGAGAGACGCTCCACCCAGCGGGTCCACAGGGCGTCCGTCTCGCCGCGGAGGGCCTCGTAGGGGCGCGCCTGATTCCGCAGCAGCATCAGCGAGTCCCCCCACAGCACGGCGGCCGCGGCCCGGCGGGCCATGGCGGCGGTGACGGGCAGGGCGGCTTCCCGCGCGATGCCCCGGACGTTCAGGCTCAGCAGCTGGACCCGGGCAAAGCCCGCCCGGTCCAGCACCGGACGCAGCAGGCGGATGAGGCAGGAGCCCCGGCAGGCGTCCCCCGCCTGGGAGATCAGAACGGCGGTGCGGTCCGGGTCGTATCTGCCGCTTTGCAGGGCCGAGAGCACCTGTCCGGTGATGAGGACGAAGGGGTAGCACAGGTCGTTGTGGACGTGGCGCAGGCCCAAATTTTCAATATCCTCGCCGCCATCCAGCACCACGGCGTGCCGGCTTTCCGTTTCAAAGGCCCACCGCAGCAGGGGCCAGTGGGCGTCGAACAGGGCGGGAATCAACAGCGTGCGGGGAGTTCTCTCCGTCATGGCGCCTCCTCCAGCCGCTCGTCCAGCAGCATGCGGACGCGGCTCTGGACGGTGCCCTCGCCGGTGCTGGCGTCGTAGTCCACGCTGACCAGGCGGACGCCGGGGAGCTTGCGCTGGAGGGCGGCGTACTGGCCTTTGCCGAAGATGTGCCCCGGCAGACAGGCGAAGGGCTGGACGCATAGAATTTTCCGATATCCCAGCTTTGCCCAGGCCGTGGCCTCGGCGGCGATGAGCCAGCCGTCGGCCACGGTGACGTTCAGCGGGGCGTAGCCCTCCGCCTGACGCTTCAGGTCCGCGAAGGGCGGCAGCGTCTCAAAGCCCGCGCGGCGGAGGATGTCCAACATGTCCCGCTGGATGCCCGCCGCGTACCGCTCCAGCAGGCGGTACAGCTTCCGCTGGGCGGCGGCACCCTTCATGGCGTGGGTGTCCATGTAGTACAGGGCGTACCAGGTGACGCCGCCCACGCCGGTCTCGCAGTGCTCCGCCGCCAGATAGCGCTGGAGGTCCCAATTGCCCAGATGGCAGTATTTCGTGTAGATTTCGCCCACAATGGCCACCTTCTGCGCCTGCCGCTCCACGGTGGGGAGGGCTCGGAAATCAGCCGCCATCTCCCGGCAGCGGCCCAGCATGGCGGCGCGGGACAGGCTCCGGTCCCGCCGCAGGTCCTCGCCCAGACGCTCCATCCACTGGCGCCACAGGGCTTCCGCCGCGCCGGGGACGGCCTCCCGGGGCCGGGTCTGGTCCCGCAGGATGGCCAGGGTGTCGCCCCACACGGCGCCGGCCAGGGCCCGGCGGACCATGGGGAGGGTGATGGGCAGGCCGGTGTCCCGGTCGATGCCCCGGACGTTCAGACTCAGCAGGGCCACGTCCGCGTAGCCGGTCCGGTCCAGCACACCGCGCATCAGCCGGATGCCGCAGGAGCCCCGGCACTCGTCCCCGGCCTGGCCGAACAGCACGCCGCAGCGGGAGACATCGTACTTCCCGGACCCCAGCGCCGACAGCACCTGGCCCGCCACCAGAAAGACCGGGTAGCAAAGCTCATTGTGGAAGTGCCGCAGGCCCAGCTCCGCCAGGTGGGGGTCGTCCCCGGTCAGCAGCACCGGCTCCCACGCCTCCGACGCGAAGGCGTGGCGCAGCAGGGGGAACCAGTCGTCCAGCAGGGAGGGGATCAGCAGGGTTCTCGGCGCCATGACGCTCACCTCGTTTCATCCTTTGTATCCAGCATAGAGGAATTTGGGGCGGATTACAAGAACAGAGCGGTTACAAAATAAACGGGCCTGCCGTCCGTGAACGGCAGGCCCTGTCGGGGTTTTATTAAAGTGCTGTTCAGATGCGGCTTCTGATCTCCGCGCCCATCTCCCGGCAGCCCACCAGGGTGCCGCCGTTTTGCATGATATCGCCGCAGCGGAAGCCGTCCTTCAGGACGCGGTCCACGGCGTTCTCAATGGCGTTGGCCTCGGCGGCCATGTCGAAGCTGAACCGCAGCATCATGGCGGCGGCCAGAATGGTGCCGATGGGGTTGGCCTTGTTCTGGCCCGCGATGTCGGGGGCGGAGCCGTGGATGGGCTCGTACAGGCCCCGGCTGCCCTCGCCCATGCTGGAGGAGGGGATCATGCCGATGGAGCCGGTGATCTGGCTGGCCTCGTCGGACAGGATGTCGCCGAACAGGTTCTCCGTCACGATGACGTCGAACTGGCTGGGGTCCCGGACGATCTGCATGGCGGCGTTGTCCACGTACATGTGCAGCAGCTCCACGTCGGGATACTCTTTGGCAACCTCCGTGACGGTCTTGCGCCACAGGCGGGAGGTGTCCAGCACGTTGGCCTTGTCGATGGAGGTGACGCGCTTCCGGCGCTTCCGGGCCATCTGGAAAGCCACGTGGGCCACGCGCCTGATCTCGTGCTCGGAGTAGGCCATGATGTCGGTGGCCTTCTGCTCGCCGTCCACCTCGGAGGTGGAGTGCTGGCCGAAGTACACGCCGCCGATCAGCTCCCGGACCACCACGAAGTCGATGCCCTTCGCCGCGATGTCCGCCCGCAGGGGGCAGGCGGCGGAGAGGTCGGAGAACATCCGGGCGGGCCGGACGTTGGTGTAGAGGCCCATGGCGCTGCGCAGCTTCAAAAGGCCCCGCTCCGGGCGGTTGGCGGAGGGCTGGCTGTCCCACTTGGGGCCGCCCACGGCGCCCAGCAGCACGCTGTCGGAGCTGAGGCAGGTGGCCAGGCTCTCATCCGGCAGGGGCACGCCGAAAGCGTCGATGGCGTTGCCGCCCATGGGGGCGTCCTGGTAGGTGAAGGTGTGGCCGAATTTGGCGGCAACGGCGTCCAGCACGCCCATGGCCTCGCCCACGATCTCGGGGCCGATGCCGTCGCCTTTAATGATGGCAATGGTCTTGTTCATGCTCACGCCTCCCTGGCCTTCAGGGAGGCCATCAGGCCGCCCTTGGCGATCATGTCCTTGATAAAGGGCGGGAAGGGCTCCGCCTGGTAGGTCTCGTTCTTCGTGACGTTGGTGATGACGCCGGTGTCAAAGTCCACGGACACCTCGTCCCCCGCGTCGATGCCCTCGCTGGCGGCTGGACACTCCAGGATGGCAAGGCCGATGTTGATGGCGTTGCGGTAGAAGATGCGGGCGAAGTTCTTGGCGATGACGCAGGAGACGCCGGCGGCCTTGATGGCGATGGGGGCGTGCTCCCGGGAGGAGCCGCAGCCGAAGTTCAGCCCGGCCACCATGATATCGCCGTCATGGACCTTGTTAATGAACTCCTTGTCGATGTCCTCCATGCAGTGGGAGGCCAGCTCCTGGTGGCTCTGGGTGTTCAGATAGCGGGCGGGGATAATGACGTCGGTGTCCACGTGGTCCCCGTATTTGTGTGCGATTCCGTGTGCGTTCATTACTTCATGACCTCCTCGGGATGAGAAATGTGTCCGGCAATACCGGAAGCGGCGGCCACGGCGGGGGAGGCCAGATAGACCTCGCTCTTCACGTGGCCCATGCGGCCCACGAAGTTGCGGTTGGTGGTGGAGACGCACCGCTCGCCCTCCGCCAAAATGCCCATGTAGCCGCCGAGGCAGGGACCGCAGGTGGGAGTGGAGACGATGCAGCCCGCGTCCAGGAAGATGTCGGTGTAGCCCAGGCGCATGCACTCCCGGTAGACGCGCATGGTGGCGGGGATGACGATGCCCCGGACGCCCTTGGCTAAATGATGGCCCTTCAGAATCTCGGCGGCGGCGGCCATATCCGCCAGCTGGCCGTTGGTGCAGGAGCCGATGACGATCTGGTCGATGGCGATGTCATGTCCCTCCCGGGCGCTGTGGGCGTTCTCCGGCAGGTGGGGATAGGCCACGGTGCAGTCCACGGTGGAGAGGTCGATCTCCACCGTGCGCTCGTACTCCGCGTCCTCGTCCGCCTCGTAGGCGGTCCAGGGGCGGTCCACCCGCTCCGCAACATAGGCGCGGGTCACGTCGTCCACGGGGAAGATGCCGTTCTTGCCGCCGGCCTCGATGGCCATGTTGCAGATGGTCAGGCGGTCATAGATGGTGAGGGAGGCAACGCCGGGGCCGGTGAACTCCAGAGACTGGTACCGGGCGCCGTCCACGCCGATCATGCCGATGAGGGTCAGGATGACGTCCTTGCCGGAGACGTAGGGCCGGAGCTTGCCGGTGAGATACACCTTGATGGCGGAGGGCACCTTGAACCAGGTCTCGCCCGCCGCCATGGCGGCGCCCATGTCGGTGGAGCCCACGCCGGTGGAGAAAGCGCCCAGGGCGCCGTAGGTGCAGGTGTGGGAGTCGGCGCCGATGACCGCCTCGCCGGGGGCCACCAGGCCCTTTTCCGGCAGCAGGGCGTGCTCGATGCCCATGTCGCCCACATCATAGTAGTGGTCGATGTCGAACTTCCGGGCAAAGGCGCGGCACTGCTTGCACTGGGTGGCGGCCTTGATGTCCTTGTTGGGGGCGAAGTGGTCCATCACCAGGGCGATTCTGCTCTTGTCAAACACCTTGTCGAAGCCGGCGGCCTCGAACTCGTTGATGGCCACCGGGGTGGTGATGTCGTTGCCCAGGACCAGGTCCAGCCTGGCCTGGATCAGCTGTCCGGCCCGGACCTCTGGCAGCCCCGCGTGGGCCGCCAGGATTTTTTGCGTCATGGTCATTCCCATAGTCTGATCTCCTTTTCCTCAAAATCTATCAAGCGTTTGCTTCCATGATTTTATTGATGCCGTTGACATAGGCCCGGATGGAGGACTCGATGATGTCCGTGGACAGGCCCGTGCCGGTGTAGGATTCGCCGTTGCTGGGGTCCTCCAGCTTCACCACAGCCTCGCCGATGGCGTCCTCGCCGTCGGTGACGGCGTTCAGGCTGAAGCTCTCCAGCCGGATGTCCATGCCCAGCATCCGGTTGATGGCCTTGAAGGACGCGTCCAGAGGACCGGAGCCGATGGCGACCTCCTCCAGTACCTCGTCGTCCCGCTTGAGCTTGATGCAGGAGGTGTTGGGCACGCCGTCGCCGGCGTTGATGACGTGGCTGACCAGGCGGCAGGCACCGTGGGTGTTGTTGCGGCGGTGGAGCACCAGGGCCTCCAGGTCGGAGCCGGTGATGTTCTTTTTCTTGTCCGCCAGGGTCTTGAAGCGGGCGAAGACGGCCTCCAGCTCCGCGTCGGTCAGCTCGTAGCCCATGGTCTCCAGCTTCTCCCGCAGGGCGTGCTTGCCGGAGTGCTTGCCCAGAACCATGGTGTTCTGGGGGACGCCCACCTCGGCGGGGGTCATGATCTCATAGGTCTGGGCGTTTGCCAGCACGCCGTGCTGGTGGATGCCGGACTCGTGGGCGAAGGCGTTGGCACCCACGATGGCCTTGCTGGGAGCGATGGGCACGCCGGTGATGTTGCTCAGGAGCTTGCTGGAGCGGTAGATCTGCTTAGTGTTGATGCCGGTCTCCGCGTCATAGTAGCTCCGCCGGGTCTTGAGGGCCATGGCCAGCTCCTCCAGGCTGGCGTTGCCCGCCCGCTCGCCGATGCCGTTGACGGTGCACTCCACCTGGGTGGCGCCGGCCTTGACGCAGGCCAGGGAATTGGCCACGGCCATGCCGAGGTCGTTGTGGCAGTGGACGGAGATGTCCACGTTCTCGATGCCGGCGACGTTCTGGCGCAGGTAGGTGATCAGGTCCGCCATCTCCTGGGGGGTGGAGTAGCCCACGGTGTCGGGCACGTTCAGCGTGGTGGCGCCGGCGGCGATGGCGTTGGCGTAGCACTGTGCCAGGAACGCCCACTCGGAGCGGGAGGCGTCCTCGGCGGAGAACTCGATGTCGTCGCAGAAGCTCTTGGCGTAGGCCACCATCTCGCTGATGCGGGAGAGCACCTGCTCCCGGGTCATCCGCAGCTTGTACTCCATATGGATGTCGCTGGTGGCCAGGAAGACGTGGATGCGGGGGTGTTTGGCCTCCTTCACGGCGTCCCAGGCGGCGTCGATGTCGCCCTTGGCGCAGCGGGCCAGGGAGGCCACCGTGCAGTTGGACACAGCCCCGGCGATGGCCTGGACGCTCTTGTGGTCCATGGGGGAGGCGATGGCAAAGCCGGCCTCGATGATGTCCACGCCCAGCTTCTCCAGCTGCTTCGCCATTTCAATCTTCTCGGAGAGGTTCATGCTGCAGCCGGGGGACTGCTCGCCGTCTCTCAATGTCGTGTCAAAAATCTTGATGCGCTTCATGCTTGCTTCCTCCTGGTTTCTATATGAAAATATGATAGACAACAAAAAAGCCTCCGTCCCCTCCATTTTAGAAGAGACGAAAGCCTGAACTTCCGCGGTACCACTCTCATTGGCATAACATATGCCCGCTCCCGGCATCGGCACGGCACCGCCGCGCGAATCCCGCCTCTCTGGTAACGGTGAGGAAACCCGTTTCCGCCTAAACCCGCGGTCTCAGCGGAAATACTCGAGGGCCAGTGACGTCCATCCTCTTCGCATTGCCTCGCAGCGGCCGGCAACTCTCTGAAGCGTCCGGGAAGGACTTTCTCCCTGTCATCGTATCTGTTCAATTTGCTGTTGTACCTTAAAATACAGGAACCGGCCCGTCTTGTCAAGAGAAAATTTTTCGGAAACGGAGCGAAAAACGCGCGGAAATGCGTTGTCTGGAAAAAAATCCAGCCCACGATTTGGAGAAAAACGGAAATGAACCTGGTGCTTTCAACATGAGAGGTTGACATAAAAAAATTAAAATCGTTGAAATATACAGAAAAAGTCCGAAAAACATATTTTGCAGTTGCGCTTTCGGGGGAGGATATGTATAATAACAAAACAAGACAGGCAGTCCTAAAAAAACTGCGCACAGCTGAATTTGCGGCGGCCGCCCCAAAGGCGGCGGAGGGTTCCATGTATCTGATGACCGCTCTGATCAACATCCTGGCGATTAGCATTATTCTGGTTCTGGTACTGGTATTGTTGGTACAGAAAGAGAATAGTGCGTTTGGTCATGCACCGAGCAAGGATGTCATCGCCGGTCTTCACCGGGTCTCCGCTGAAAGCCGCTGAATCTCAACCGTACTTCGTGAAAGTCCGTGACCTGACGCAAGGTCCCGGACTTTGTTTTTTGCTTTGCTGTTGTAAGGAGGCATGGATATGGAAATGACAGGCGCGCAGATTCTGATCGAGGGGCTCCTGCGGGAGGGCGTTGAGCATATCTTCGGCTATGCCGGCGCCACCATCTGCCCGGCGGTGGACGCGCTGAAGGAGCACCCGGAGATCGGCTACACCTTGGTGCGCACGGAGCAGAACGCCGGCCACATGGCCTCGGGCTACGCCCGGGTATCCGGCAAGGTGGGCGTGTGCATGGTGACCTCCGGCCCGGGCGCCACCAACCTCATCACCGGCATCGCCACGGCGTATATGGACTCCATCCCCATGGTGGCCATCACCGGCCAGGTGCCCAGCAACCTGCTGGGCCGGGACATCTTCCAGGAGGTGGACATCACCGGCGCGGTGACGCCCTTCACCAAGCACAACTACCTGGTCAAGGACGCCGCCCAGCTGCCCCAGATCATCAAGGAGTCGTTTTACATCGCCTCCACCGGCCGCCCCGGCCCGGTACTGATCGACATTCCCAGCGACATCCAGGAGCAGGTGGTGGCGGACGTGGTGTTCCCCGACTCCGTCAGCATCCGGGGCTACAAGCCCTCCGTGAAAGGCAACGACCTGCAGATCAAGCGGGTGGCGGAGGCCATCTCCAAGGCCAAACAGCCGGTGATTTGCTCCGGCGGCGGCGTGTGGCTGGCAAACGCCCGGGACGAGCTGGTGGAGCTGGCGGAGCGCTACGCCATCCCGGTGGTCAAGACCATGATGGGACTCTCCGTCCTGCCCACGGACCACCCGCTGAACCTGGGCATGATCGGCGCCCACGGAAACCGCTGCGCCAACAAGGCCCTGGCAAAGTCCGACCTGCTCATCATGGTGGGCAGCCGGGCGGCGGATCGGGCCATCATCTCCCCGGAGGAGATCCAGCGCCGCATGGCCACCATCCATATCGACGTGGACCCGGCGGAGATCGGCAAGAACATGCAGGCGGCCATTCCGCTGGTGGGCGACGTGAAGGTCATTTTGCGGCAGCTTCTGGCGCTGGACGTCCCCGCGCCAGACGCGGCGGAGTGGCGTGAGCGGCTGAAGGAATACCGCAGGGCCGAGCTGGAGCGGGAGTTCCCCCGGCGGGAGGGCTCCGTGTTCCCCGGCACCGTGATGCGGAAGCTGGGCAGGCGGCTGGACGACGACGCGGCGGTCTGCGTGGACGTGGGCCAGAACCAGATCTTCGCCTGCAAGTATCTGCCCCAGAAGCACGGGCGGCTGCTGACCTCCGGGGGCTTAGGCACCATGGGCTACGCCCTGCCCGCGGCCATCGGCGTGAAGGTGGCCCAGCCGGACCGGCAGACCGTGGTGGTCTGCGGCGACGGCTCCTTCCAGATGGACATGAACGAGCTCTCCGCCATCCGCTGCGCGGATATGGATATCAAGATCGTCCTGTTCCGCAACCACGTGCTGGGTCTGGTCCACCAGATCCAGAGGGCCGACCCCTACCACGGCCCCTTCGGCGTGGACCTGGACGGCTCCCCGGACTTTGAGACCATCGCCGCCGCCTACGGCATCCCCAGCATGGTGGCGGACGACGAGGACAAGCTGGACGAGACCCTGGACCGCTTCCTGGGAACAGAGGGCTGCTGCATCCTGATCTGCGAGGTCCATCCCGACGTGACCACCACCGACTGAGAGGAGGAGACGAGCCATGAAACAGACCATTTCCGTATTGGTGGAGAACCGGGCGGGCGTCCTGAACCGGATCACCAGCCTGTTCTCCCGCAGGGCGTTCAACATCGACTCTCTGGCCGTGGGCGTCACCGACGATCCCTCTCTCTCCCGCATCACCATCATCGTGGACAACGGCAACAGCGTGGTGGAGCAGGTGGAAAAGCAGCTGAACAAGCTGATCGAGGTCATCAAGGTCCGCACGCTGGACGAGACCAGCCTCATCGGCCGGGAGCTGATGCTCATCAAGGTCAGCGCCAACAAGAGCAACCGGGAGCACATCATGACGATCTGCAACATCTGCGGCGCCAAGGTGGCGGATATCTCGCCCACCTCCATGACCATGGAGCTGTCCGACACCCCGGACCGGGTCAGCACCTTTGAGGACATGATGCGGCCCTTCAATATTCTGGAGGTCGCCCGCACCGGCGTCATCGCCCTGCAGAAGGGCGGCGGAAAGATCTGAAACGGAGTGAAACGTTGCGATTGAAGAGTGAAGATTTTTTCCTTATCTCCGCTCTCCGATCCACACGATCGAACAAGACTTTGGGAGTGAATGAAGAAGATGAAGATCAGAGCGACGCAGGCCATCATGGAGTGCCTGCTGGAGCAGGAAGTGGATACCGTTTTCGGGTATCCCGGCGGGACTATTTTGAATCTGTACGACGAGCTGTACCGCTATCAGGACAAAATCCACCATGTGCTGACCGCCCATGAGCAGGGCGCCGCCCACGCGGCGGACGGCTACGCCCGCTCCACCGGCAAGGTGGGCGTGTGCTTCGCCACCTCCGGCCCGGGGGCCACCAATCTGACCACCGGTATCGCCACCGCCTATCTGGACTCCTCCCCCGTGGTGTTCATCACCTGCAACGTGGGGGAGAGCCTGCTGGGCAAGGATTCCTTCCAGGAGGTGGATACCACCGGCATCGCCATGCCCATCACCAAGGCCGCCTTCCTGGTGCGGGACGCCCGGACCATCCCGGACGTGATGCGCCAGGCTTTCGCCGTGGCGGCCAGCGGCCGTCCCGGCCCGGTGCTGATCGACTTTTTGAAAAACGTCACCGGCGCCGACCAGATGATCGACTACGAGTTCATCCCCTGGCGGGAGAACCGGGGCTGCGCGGGCGTCCGGGAACTGAACAGCGACCAGCTGAAAAGTCCGGAGCCGGACCGCCAGGACGTGGACACCCTGCTGGAGATGATCGCGCAGGCGGAGCGTCCGCTGCTGATCTGCGGCGGCGGCGTGGTCCGGGGCCGGGCGGACAGGCAGTTCCGGGAGTTCGCGGAAAAGCTGGACGCGCCGGTGGCCATCACCGTTATGGGCGGCGGCGGCTTCCCCGGCAGACATCCCCTGACCACCGGCATGATCGGTATGCACGGCTCCCAGGCTTCCAACGTGGCCTGTGACGAGTGCGACCTGCTGATCGCCGTGGGCTGCCGCTTCTCCGACCGGGTGGCGCTGAACCCGGCCACCTTTGCCCGGAACGCCAAGATCGTTCAGATCGACATCGACCGGGCGGAGATCGACAAAAACGTCCTGACGGACCACCACATCATCGGCTCCGCCAAGCGGGTACTGGCGATGCTGAACGAGAAGCTGCCCCAGTACGACCACACCGCCTGGAAGGAGTACATCCTGCCCATGCGGGCGCCCTCCGTGGCGGAGGACAGCCCGTCTCTCACGCCCCAGCAGATGCTGGAGGTCATCCGCCTCCAGGCCCCGAAGGACACCATCGTGGCCACCGACGTGGGCCAGCACCAGATGTGGTCCATCAAATACCTGCACTTTGACTATCCCGGCCAGCTGCTGACCTCCGGTGGCTTCGGCACCATGGGCTTCGGCCTGGGCGCGGCCATCGGCGCCCAGGTGGGCAACCCGGACAAGCGGGTGGTCCATGTCACCGGCGACGGCTGCTTCCGGATGAACTGCCACGAGCTGTGCACCGTGGAGCACTACGGCCTGCCCATCATCACGGTGGTCTTCAACAACGGCACGCTCGGCATGGTCCGCCAGTGGCAGAACCTGATCTACGGCAAGCGCTTCTCCGAGACCACCCTGGACCGGGGGCCCGACTTTGTGAAGCTGGCGGAGGCTTACGGCCTGAAGGGCTTCCGGGCCACCACCCGGGCGGAGATGGAGGAGGCTTTCGCCCAGGCGCTGGCCTGCGGCACCGGCGCGGTCATCGACTGCGTGCTGGACATCGACGAGATGGTGCGGCCCATGGTGGCCGCCGGCTCTCCCATCACCGATTTCCTGCTGAAGGAGGGAACCAAATGAGAAAGCAACTGGACACGGAGCGGAAGCTCTACACCCTGTGCATCCTGGCGGAGGACACCCCCGGCGTTCTGAGCCAGGTGTCCCGGCTCTTCTCCCGGAAGGGCTATAACATCGAGTCCATCGTCTCCGGCGCCACGGACAAGCCGGGCATCTCCCGCATCTCCATCGAGCTGATCGGGGACGAGCTGATGATCGAGCAGATCGCCGCGCAGTGCCGCAAGCTGCTGCCCGTCAAGACGGTGAAGATCCTGGACGAGGAGACCTGTATCCGCCGGGAGATCGCGCTGATCAAGGTCACCGCCGCCGACCGCGCCGCCCGGGACGAGATCATCCAGCTGGTGAACATCTTCCGGGCCAAGGTCATCGACGTGGCCAAGGACTCCCTGACGCTGTGGGTGTTCGGCAGCCAGAGCAAGAACACCGCCCTGATCGGGATGCTGGAGGACTTCGGCATCCTGGAGATCGCCAAAACCGGTACTATCGCCATCGAGAGAGGGCGTAGCACGATATATGATGACAGCAAATTGAAGGAGGAATACGAATATGGCAAAAATGTATTATGAGAAGGACTGTGACCTGAGCAAGCTGGACGGCAAGAAGATCGGCATCATCGGCTACGGCTCCCAGGGCCACGCCCACGCGCTGAACCTGAAGGAGTCCGGCTGCGACGTGTGCGTCGGCCTGCGTAACGGCTCCAAGAGCTGGGACGCCGCCGAGAAGGCCGGCCTGACCGTGAAGACCGTGGCCGAAGCCGCCAAGACCGCCGATACCCAGTGGGAGAATAACAGCGATCTGTACGCAGCAAACGGCATTTCCAAGGCAACATTGGAAAAGTACCAGCTGAACAGCAAAAAGGCAGATGCCTGCCTGAAGCTGATCTACGGCGAAAACGGCAGCAGCCCGGTCACCGAGCAGGAATATGCCGATTACATCAACAACGATTGCTACTACCTGGAGCTGGTCCAGCTGCCGCTATTTGACCAGAGCACTTATACCTTTGCCAGCGACGACCAGAAAGCCGAGATTGAAGCCCTGGCCAACCAGTGCCGTGATGACTTGGCCGCGGCCACCAACGAATCTGCCCTGTACAGTGCTGCAATGACCTATGTGCCGCAGGCCTTTACCGCACTGGGCAGCAGCGTGGAAGCAACCCAGGCACTGTATTACACCGGCAGCGGTCTGTTTACGCCTTCGGACCTGTCCAGCTACAACACCAATGACGGCGGCAACAGCATTACCGATGCGGTAAAAGCAGCCGGTACCGGCAACTGGACTGTGGCCGACCTTGGCATGAGCTACATGATCGTGCGCAGCCTGGACCCCATGGAGCAGGGCACGGTGGATGATTTTGTGAGCCGCTATAATCTGCTGGACGCTATGAAGAGCGATGCTTTGCAGGACGAGTTCTATGCAGAGGGCGCCGAGATGGAAAATAACCTTTCCGCCAGCGTGATGAAGACCTACAGCGCATCCAAAATCAAAAAGACCGTAAAGTAATCATCGGGCACCAAAGCCGGAGCAGTGCGGGTTCAAAACCGGCACGCCCCGGCTTTTTTGATTTTACAGAACAGCCAAAGATGTAAAAAAGGGGAACACTTACATGAAGCAAACA
>OIYT01001980.1_pt1 | contig 13382 bp, 12 predicted proteins | sample 1588201 | NCBI WGS metagenome assembly OIYT01 (sample SAMN03283260) | human gut metagenome | biome: human-associated habitat; material: feces | host: Homo sapiens | place: USA | collected 2013
ATAAAAAGTGAAAATCTCCAAAACTGTTGACAGGCGGTGAAATGTGGAATATAATTATAGTGAAAATAATTTGAGAATTGTGTGTCTGTCCCGTATGGCAGCTCACAGTATACGATATTTTCGTAGTTCTGTTCATGTATTATTTATATAGTATATCAACAGAACAAGTTCCATTTTCAAACCACTTAAAACTATATTTTTATGAGAGGGGAAAAAATTATGATAAGCAAAAAGAATAAGGCTCTCGTTGCCGGAATTCTCGCAGCTGCTACTTCTGTTTCCGCTGTAATGCCTGCATTGGGCTCAGCAGCAGAGACAACTGAATACGCTAAAGAGAACGGTGCCAACGAAAGCTACGCTGCAATGTTCAGCTCACTTTATGACGACGTTATCACAAACGGTCAGCAGAACGGCTATCTTAGCTCACAGAACAACGGCGGCGATTCATTCGGAATTCCTTACCATGCAATCGAAACTGTTGTTGTCGAAGCTCCTGACTACGGTCATGAGACAACATCAGAGGCTATGTCCTACGTTGCATGGGTAACAGCAATGCACGATGTTCTCGTTCAGAACGGAAAAATCGACGGTCAGACCGGCGATCTCGAAAAGGGCTGGAAAACACTGGAAGCCATCATTCCTGGCTGGTCTGAAGCTTCAGGCATCAATAACAGCATAAAGTACAGCTCACTCTGGTCACAGCAGAGACTCAAAGCTGATACAGCTAAAGAGCTTGATCTTCCTGAACAGTATCCTACTTCCAACGCAGGCGTAGACGCTATCAACCCGCTGTTCAACGAATTCAAATCAACTTACGGCGGAGACAACGGCTACTACCTTATGCACTGGCTGGCTGACGTTGACGACTGGTACGGCTTCGGCGGCGGAAAGGACAATTTCACATTTATCAATACATTCCAGCGTGGTGAGCAGGAGTCATGTTTCGAAACAGTTCCTCATCCTTGTATTGAAGAACTCAAGTACGGCAACACCCAGGATGGTATCAAGGGTATCTTCAACGGTGTAGGCAACGTTTCTGCTCAGTACGCATTCACAAACGCTCCTGACGCAGAAGACCGTGCTATCCAGGCTATCTACTTTGCAAACCAGTGGGGCGTTGACTGCGGCGATCTTTCAGGTCTTGCAGGTAAAATGGGCGACCAGTGCCGTAACGATATGTTCGATAAGTACTATCACGAAATTGGCTGTCAGGACATCATGTCTTCAGGTTCAGCAGGAACAAAGTCACAGCATTACCTCATGGCTTGGTATACATCATGGGGCGGAGCTCTCGGTAATTATGACTGGGCTTGGCAGATTGGCTGCTCACATTCACATCAGTTCTATCAGAATCCTCTTGCTGCTTATGCTCTCGTTACAGACCAGTGGATGAACAGCGGTATGGCATCCGGTTCACAGGCCACCAGCGACTACAAGGAATCTCTTAAGAGACAGATCGAAATGTACCTCTGGCTCCAGTCTGTTGAAGGACCTTTCGCAGGCGGATGTACAAACTCCTACAGAGGACGTTACGAGAAGTATCCGGACGGTTATCCGACATTCTACGACATGGTTTATGTTCCCCACCCTGTATACGCTGACCCTGGTTCAAACCACTGGATCGGTAACCAGGTATGGTCAACACAGCGTCTTGCTGAACTTTATTACTATGTATCAAAGAACGGCGATAATTCAGGTGTTAAGCCCGCTGGTATGTCTATCGAGGACGCTCTTGATGCTCTTCTCGAAAGATGGATTACTTGGTTTGAAGAGAATACCAAGTTCGATTATGTTACAGAAGACGGCACATTCATGTCATACGCTATTCCTTCAAACCTCGACTGGGGCGACAGCGATACAGACTATACAGTTGCTCCTGACACATGGACAGGTAAGTATGATCCTAACGGCAACCAGAAGCTCCACTGCACGATAACAAGTTACGGTCAGGGAGACATTGGATGCGTATCTTCACTCTGTAATACTCTTATTTACTACGCTGCTGCTAAGGGAGTTCCTTCTTCTGAAGCTTACGAGGCAACAGCCAAGGATGATTCAGTAGCTGCAAAGGGTCTCCGTCTTGCTAACAAGCTCCTCTCCGCTCAGTGGAATCAGGGCCGTGACGAAGTAGGTATTGCATTCACAGACCACAACGGAAGTCTGAAGAGAGTATTCGAGCAGGAAGTTTACATTCCTACTAACTACACAGGTAAAATGCCTGACGGTTCTAAGCTTGAAAACGGCGCAACATTTATCTCTATCCGTGAGAGCTATCACGATGATCCGATGTTCCAGGAACTCGAAAAGGTTTACAACGAAACCGGAGCAACAGATGCATTTGAGTTCAAGCTCCACAGATTCTGGCATATGGGCGATGCTCTTATGGCATACGGCGGAATGGCACTCCTCTATCCTGATGTTACACCTATCAACGAAGACGAGCCGGATACTGATATACTCTGGGGCGACGCTGACTGTGACGGTAAGGTTTATCTCAACGACGCTGTACTTGTAATGCAGGCTGTTGGCAGCCCTGATGTTTACGGTGAGAACGGTTCAGATCCTTCACACATTACCACTCAGGGTATCAAGAACGCTGACGTTTATGAGAACGGCACACTTCTTACAAACAACGATGCTCTCCAGATCCAGAAATATCTCCTTAACCTTGTAACTTCTCTTGATCCTAAGGATTTCGTTAAAGAATAATCCAATATAACCAAAGACGGTGCTTCGGCACCGTCTTTTTTTGTTTACAAAAAGCTTGCATTTTCAGGAGTTTGGTGATATAATATATATGTATACTTATCTGACTTCATAAACATACTAAAATACGAAGGAGGGCGAAAAATGCTCAGAAGTATGACCGGCTACGGCAGAGCGCAGAAAATTCTGAACGGAAGAGATATTTCAGTTGAGATACGCTCTGTAAACCATAGATACTACGAATACACATCCAGAATTCCAAGAACATACAGCTATATTGATGAAAAGCTGAAATCACTTCTCAAATCGGCAATTTCAAGAGGCAAAGTTGAAGTCTCTGTAACAATAAACAATATTGACGGAAAAGATGCACAGATTGCAATAAACAAAGGCGTTGCAGAAGGCTATGTTTCGGCTCTCAGGGGCATTTCAGAAGAACTTGGTCTGAAAGATGATCTTGCACTTTCAAAGCTTATAAAAATTCCGGATATCTTCAATATACAGAAAACGCCGGATGACGAGGAGCAGATCTGCACAGATGTTTCCGAGGTAACTTCCGAAGCGCTTGGACGTTTCGTTGCCATGCGTGAAACAGAGGGCGAGCGTCTTAAAAAGGATATTCTTGAAAAGGCAGATTTCATAATAGAGCGTGTCAGCATGGTTGAGGAACAGTCCCCTGCTACCGTTGAAGCCTACAGAAAAAAACTGTACAAAAAAATCAGTGAAGTTCTTGAGGATAAAAATATAGACGAACAGCGTATCATTACCGAAGCAGCTATATTTTCCGAGAAAATTGCCGTTGATGAAGAGACAGTCCGTCTCAGAAGCCATATCGCACAGCTGCGGGATATTCTCGAATCTGAAGAACCCGTTGGCAGAAAACTGGATTTTATTATTCAGGAGATCAACCGTGAAGTAAACACAATAGGTTCAAAAGCTCAGGATCTCAGCATCACAAAAATAGTTGTGGATATGAAATCGGAAATTGAAAAGATCCGTGAACAGATCCAGAATGTTGAGTAATGCCATGAAAATGATAAATATAGGCTACGGCAATATGATATCTCCCGCAAGGATCATTTCGATCGTCAGTCCTGAATCCGCACCGATAAAACGACTGATTCAGGAAGCTCGTGACAAAGGAATGGCTATTGACGCAACATTTGGCAGAAAGACAAGAGCCGTTATAATAATGGACAGCGGTCATGTTGTCCTCTCGTCGCTCATAACGGATACTCTTGCCGCCAGAATTAACGAAACAGGAGGCAGTGACGACAATGAATAAGGGAAAGCTGATTGTTTTTTCAGCGCCGTCAGGATGCGGCAAAGGAACAATGCTTGAAGAAATACTTAAAAACAAGAATTTCAGAACAGCAGTCTCAGCGACAACAAGAAATCCTCGTGAGGGGGAAAAGGATGGTATTTCGTACCATTTCCTCAGCCGTGAGGAATTTGACAGAAAAGTAGATGCAGACGAGTTTCTGGAGCACGCAGAATACTGCGGAAACTGTTACGGAACGCTGAAAAGTGAAGTTGACCCCTACCTCGAACAAGGAATCGACGTGATTCTGGAGATTGAAGTGCAGGGTGCCATGAAGATAAGGAATTTGCGTCCGGATGCACTTTTTGTATTTATTGCTCCGCCGTCCGTCAGGGAACTTCGCCGCCGTCTCAAAAAGAGAGGAACGGAATCCGACGACGTCATTGAAGAACGTGTTTCAAAGGCTTCAGGCGAGATACAGCTTGCCGGAAATTATGACTACATTATTGTAAATGATGCCCTTGAGGATGCCATTGATGACTTTTTTGCCGTTATCCGTGCCGAAAAGCTGAAAAGCGCATACTCGGCAGAACTTATAGATAAAATATTAAATGAGGTGTAATTAAAATGCTCAGACCAGCCGTAAATCAGATAATTTCAAAAAACGAAAGCTGCTATTCTCTTGTTATTGCCGTTGCCAAACGTGCAAGAGAGATTTCGGAGGAACTTTACAAAAACGGTGAAACACTTGAAGAGAAGCCGGTAAAAACTGCTGTTGAAGAAATCGCCAGCGGAAAATGCAAGATAATCAGCACTGCAAGTCAGAACGCCGAATAATGCCGCTTATCGCCGAAACAGCCGTCAGCGGAACTGCCAGTTCATTTGATAAGCTGTTCAGCTACAGCGTACCGAACGATGTGGCAGAAAAAATTGCCTGCGGATGCAGAGTGCTTGTTCCATTCGGAAACGGCGGAAAACGCAGGATCGGCGTTGTTATGAAGCTTTCAGAGGGAGAGACGGACGGGTTCAAATCCGTAATTTCCCTTGCCGACAGCAAACCGATCATCTCGGAAGAACTGATACAGCTTGCTTTTTATCTCCGTGAGCAGACATTCTGTACCTACTTTGATGCGGTAAAAGTCATGCTGCCGCCTGCCATGAATATTTCTGCGAGGGAAAAATTTTCTCTCAATAAAAGTTTCAGCGATATTTCCTTACTGTCGGAAAATGCCGCATGGCTTCTGGAGGATTTCCGTTCTGCCGCAGATATCAAGGAACTCAACAGCCTGATTTCCGGTTACATCGACAAAAACGGCAGAGCTTTTATAGACGAGCTGCTTGAATCCGGAGCTTTGGTGTCTGACAACATTTTTCGTCAGGCAGCGGGAGATGCAACGGTCAGAATGGTAAGACTTACAGACGAATATCTCAGTGAGCCCGATAAATTCCGGCTTACTCCGAAGCAGAAAAAAGCAGCCGATTTTCTGAGTGAATCAGGTGCGGTTTCTGTAAAGGAAGCTGCATATATGTGCGGTGTTTCGGCAGATGTCATAAAACGGCTTTGCGCAAACGGAGCTGCTGCCGAATATGAGACCGAAGTTCTCAGAAGCGTTCGTGACGGGGCGGATGAACGATGCGATCCTGATGATATAACGCTGTCAGAGGAACAGCAGCGTGCTCACGATGCCGTTCTTGCAAGGATATTTGAGAAAAAAGCCGGAACTTTTCTGCTCCACGGAGTAACGGGAAGCGGCAAAACTTCTGTATTTGAAAAACTTATTTCCGATACGGTAAAACTTGGACGTCAGGCGATGCTTCTCGTTCCTGAAATAGGACTTACACCGCAGGTACTGCGAAGATTCAGAGCACTTTTCGGAGAAAGAGTCGCCGTCATTCACAGCGGACTTTCAATGGGACAACGCCTTGACGAATACAAAAGAATAAAGCGCAGAGATGCCGATATAGTTATCGGCACAAGGAGCGCAGTGTTTGCGCCCCTTGACAACATCGGGCTTATAGTAATCGACGAGGAAGGTGAACGTTCTTATAAATCGGAAACCGCTCCCCGTTATTCGACTCACGATGTTGCCCGGCAAAGATGTGCCTGTCATAGTGCAGTGCTGCTTCTTGCATCTGCGACGCCCTCAATAGAAAGCTACTATCTTGCCGAAAAGGGCATATATAAGCTTCTGGAGATGAAGAACCGCTTTCACAGCAATCCTCTTCCGGAGGTAAGCGTGATAGATATGAATATCGAGCGAACCGAGGGAAACGCTTCGGAATTCAGCCGTTGTCTTGCGGCTGAGATAAACGATAATCTGCAAAAGGGCGAACAGACGATACTTCTTCTGAACCGCAGAGGATTTCATACGATCGTAAGCTGCTGTGACTGCTATAAACCGGTATACTGCCCCAATTGTTCCGTTCCGCTGACATATCACAAAAAAAACGACAGAATGATGTGTCACTACTGCGGATACAGCTGCGAACCGGTAACTGTCTGCCCTGTCTGCGGTTCACAGCATTTGAAAAGCATGGGATTCGGAACGCAGAAGCTTGAAGCGGAACTTAATATGATGTTTCCGCAGGCAAGGATTCTTCGCATGGATGCAGATACCGCCTTTTCCCGATGTTCCTACGAAAAGAACTTCACAGACTTCCGCAGCGGAGAATACGACATAATGATAGGTACGCAGATGATTGGCAAGGGACTTGATTTTCCGGATGTTACGCTGGTCGGCGTACTTTCAGTTGACAAGGCTCTCTATGCCGGAGATTTCCGGAGCTATGAACGGACTTTCTCGCTTATAACGCAGGTTGTAGGCAGAGGAGGACGTGGAAAGCGTCAGGGAAGAGCAGTACTCCAGACATTCATGCCGGATCATTACGTAATGAATCTGGCGGCGATGCAGGACTACAAAAGTTTCTACAGAGAAGAGATTGCCATACGCCGTGCCATGATATTTCCGCCGCTGTGTGATATGTGTATACTCTGCTTCTCGTCCGCTGATGAAACTGCGGTAAAAAGCGGAACAGATGCCGTTATCGTTCTGATGAACGGAATGCTCCGTGAACTTCAGCCGAAAACTCCTGTAAGAGTTCTTGGTCCTGTAAAGTGTTCATACGGAAAAATAAACGGCAAATACAGATACAGGATAATTATAAAATGCAAAAATACTGCTGAAATACGTGGGTTCATACGTGATCTCACCGTAAAAGCTGCAAAGATAAAAGAAATGAAAAAAGTCACGCTTTATGCCGATATGAACGGCGATACAGGCGTATGACAGAAAGGATGCAAAAAAATGGCACTAAGAAAAATTCTGACAGACAAGGACGAGATACTGCATAAGGTATGCAAACCCGTTGAAAAATTTGACGAAAAGCTTGCACAGCTTCTTGATGATATGCACGAAACACTTGACAAGGCACAGGGACTTGGTCTTGCTGCTCCGCAGGTAGGAATCTGCCGCAGAATATTCATCATGCACCTTGAGGAGGGCAGTGTTGAAGCCATAAATCCCGAGGTAACGAAACGTGAGGGCAGACAGCGTGTTCAGGAGGGATGTCTCTCCTGCCCCAATATCTGGGGATACGTCACACGTCCGATGAAGTGTCACCTTAAAGCTCAGGATCGCCACGGAAACTGGTTTGAGCGTGATTTCACTGAACTGGGCGCACAATGTACCTGCCATGAAAACGATCATCTTGAAGGTCACGTTTTCACTGAAATCGTCGAGGAATTTTTCGTTCCTGAGGAGGAATGATACATGAAGATAGTATTTATGGGAACTCCGGACTTTGCCGTTCCCTGCCTGAAAATGCTGGCGGAGAGCAGCCATGAGATTGCGGCAGTCTTTACACAGCCCGACAAACCCAAGGGAAGAGGATATAAGATGATCCCCACCCCGGTCAAGACGGCTGCGCTTGAATACGGACTTCCGGTATATCAGCCGCTTTCCCTGAGAAAGGGAGAGGATGCAGAAAAGGCAATGGCTATTCTCCGTGAAATTGCTCCCGATGTAATAGTTGTTACAGCATACGGACAGATACTTCCCAAAGAGGTTCTGGAGCTTCCGGAATACGGCTGTATCAATATTCATGCCTCTCTCCTGCCAAAATACAGAGGAGCTGCACCGATCAACTGGGTCATACTGAACGGAGAGAAAGAAACCGGAGTAACTTCGATGCAGATGAGCGAAGGTCTTGACACAGGAGATATGCTGATAAAGCGGTCAACCGTCATCGGGGAAAACGAAACTTATCAGGAACTTTACAGCCGCCTGTCAGAAACAGGTGCAGAAGTTCTTGCCGAAACTCTCACCGCCATTGAAAACGGAACTCTCTTTCCTGAAAAACAGGACGATTCACTTTCATGCTATTCCCCCATGATTACCAAAGAAATGAGTTCACTGGACTTCTCAAAAACTGCCGCTGAGGTACACAATACCATAAGAGGAGTCACAGGATTTGCGCTTCTCGGCGGCAAAAGACTGAAAGTCTTTTCCTCAATGCTTTCCGGAGAATCAGATAAAAGCGCAGCCGACGGAGAGATCACAGATACGGCTCACTTCGGAGTAAAATGCGGAGACGGAAAAATCATACGATTCCTTGAAGTTCAGCCTGAGGGCAAAAAGCGCATGAAAGTACAGGATTTTCTTCGGGGAAATAAACTAACAGCCGGTACTATATTAAATCAGGAGGTATAATTATGTCATCATCAATCATTTTCTTTCTCGTAATGCTCATTCTCCCGCTCATCGCACAGATCAGGGTAACATCAACGTTCAACAAGTACAAAACCGTACACAATTCAAGGGGGCTCACAGCCGATCAGGTAGCAAGACAGATACTTGACAGCAACGGTCTTTATCACATCCGCATTGAAAGGATCGGCGGAAATCTTACCGATCACTTTGATCCTACGGCAAATGTTATTCGTTTGTCCGACTCAGTTTACGGAAGCACTTCTGTTGCCGCTATAGGAGTAGCTGCTCACGAGTGCGGCCACGCCTGCCAGCACGCTCAGGAATATGCTCCTATCAAGCTCAGAACGGCTATAGTTCCCATCACAAACATCTGCTCAAGACTCTGGTATATCACATTCCTTATTGGCGTGCTTCTTTTCGAGGCAATCCCCATGATCGCATGGCTGGGAGTTATCATGTTCTCTGCCGTTGTACTGTTCCAGCTGGTAACGCTCCCCACAGAGCTTGATGCCAGCGGAAGAGCGCTCAATACGCTTGAAACCGACGGCATTCTTGACTACAGCGAAGTACCGATGGCAAGAAAGGTTCTTAAAGCTGCTGCTTTCACATATGTAACTGCTCTGATAACATCAATAATGCAGCTTCTCAGACTTCTTTCAATGTTCAGAGATAACTGATTATGTCAGACGCACGCTATCTTGCGGTAAAGCTTCTGTGCAAGACCTTTGGCAGCAGAAGCTATTCAAACATTCAGCTGAACAGCGCTCTCGGTTCCGCAGATATGGAACCGAGAGAAAAAAAGCTGTGTTCAGCCATATATTACGGGGTAATTGAGAGAAAGCTCACACTCGATCATATAATCGGCGGACTTTCCTCACGCCCCCTTTCAAAGCTTGACGATTCTGTGCTGAATATTCTCCGCAGCGGAATTTTCCAGATTCTATACATGGACGGTATTCCCGACAATGCAGCGGTAAATGAAAGCGTAGAACTTGCAAAATCAATGAAGAAAACAAGTGCCTCAGGCATGATAAATGCAATACTCAGGAATTTTATCCGCAGCGGAAAAGAAATAAAGCTTCCCGAAGATGAGATACAAAAGGCTTCAATAAAATATTCTGCTCCATGCGGACTTGTTACGTCGCTTATTGACGACTACGGCAGAGAGTATGCTGAAGATCTTCTTGAAGCTGCGCTTGGCAAGCCGGATATTTCCGTCCGCCGCAATCCGTTAAAATGCACAGACGAAAAATTTCTGACTGCTCTCGGAGGAATATCCGCTGAAAAGTCGGAGATACTGGAAAACTGCTATCACCTTGACTGTGGTGATCCGGCTGAACTTAGTGCATTCAGGGATGGATTATTTCACGTTCAGGATCTTTCCTCACAGTTATGCTGCGAGGCCCTTGCCCCGTCCGAAAGCGATCTTGTGCTTGACATCTGTGCTGCTCCCGGCGGAAAGACTTTCACAATGGCTGAAATGATGAACGGAAAAGGAAATATATTTGCTTTCGACCTTCATGAAAAACGTGTAAGGCTCATACGTGACGGTGCTGCACGGCTTGGACTGGAAAACATTTCTGCAAGTGCCGGAGATGCATCAAAATTCAATCCGGAACTTCCGGCGTTTACAAAAATTCTCTGTGATGTCCCCTGCTCCGGTATCGGAGTTATCGGACGCAAGCCGGAGATAAAATACAAAAATATTTCCGATTTTTCCGGACTTCCCGAAATACAGTACGCCATTGCTGACAATGCGGTCAGATATCTTGCACCGGGCGGAGAAATGGTATACTCTACCTGTACGCTCCGGCGTGCCGAAAATGATAATATCTGCGACAGACTGCTTGCGGAACATCCGGAACTTGAACCCTGCATACTCGGCGGAATTGCCGGTAAGAAATTCGGATGCAGAGCAAGTATATTTCCCATGCATTTCGGAAGCGACGGATTCTTCATTGCAAAATTCCGTAAAATCAGATAAGAGGTGTATCAATTGGTAAAAACAGATATTCTCAGTCTCAGCCTTGACGAACTTGAACGTATACTTGTTGAAAGCGGGGAGAAAAAATTCCGTGCAAAACAGATTTTCCAGTGGCTTCATGTAAAAAGGGTCACGGATTTTGACAAAATGACTGATATATCTGTCCAACTGAGACAGTGCCTAAAAGAAAAATTTTGTATAAATAGACTATTTATGCAAAAAAGACTTGAATCTACTATAGATAATACTGTAAAATATCTTTATAGGCTTCCCGACGGGAACTTTGTCGAAACGGTTTTAATGGATTACAGCTACGGAAAAAGTATTTGTGTATCCACTCAGGTGGGATGTAAAATGGGCTGCCGTTTCTGTGCCTCTGCGATTGCAGGGTATATAAGATCGCTTACCCCGTCGGAAATACTCATGCAGATTTACGAAACCGAACGGGATGCAGATTGCCGGGTCTCAGGAGTTGTACTTATGGGTATAGGCGAACCGCTTGACAATTTTGAAAATGTTCTTGGATTCCTGAAACTCCTTTCGGACAAGAACGGAAACAATATGAGTCTGCGTCATGTTTCGCTTTCGACCTGCGGTATAGTTCCGAGAATATATGAACTTGCCGACATGAAGCTCCAGCTTACACTGTCAGTATCCCTCCATAGTCCATATGACGACAAAAGAAGTGAAATAATGCCCGTCAACAGAACATATAATATAGATGAGCTTATGAAAGCCTGCAAATACTATATAGAAAAAACAGGCAGACGAATAACCTTTGAATACGCCGTTATAAACGACGTCAATTCATCGGAAAAGGATGCGGACAAGCTGGCAGATCTGCTGAGAGGAATAAACTGCCATGTAAACCTTATTCCCGTAAATAAGGTAAAGGAACGCAGCTACAGAACTGTCCGTTCAGGTGTTGCAGATTTTGCAAAGCGTCTCGGGCAAAGAGGCATCAATGCTACTGTCCGGCGAACTCTCGGCAGTGATATAGAAGCGGCGTGCGGTCAGCTCAGACGAGACGCCGGAAGTGAAGGAGGCTTGGATAATTGAGATTCAGATTCGGAACGGATATTGGTTTGAAGCGTGACGAAAATCAGGATGCCGTAAGATGTGAATATTTTGGTCATAACGTCCTTGCTGTTGTGTGCGACGGCATGGGTGGAGAACGTGCCGGAAAGGAAGCAAGCTCTGTTGCTGTTGAAGAGTTTTTTCAGCGATTCTCCGCAGGATACTCTGAAAGTCTTGACGACGAAGAAATCAGAAAACTGCTTATATCTTCGATTTCGGCGGCAAACTCTGTTATCTACACACGTGCCCGGCTTGACTTCAAGAACTTCGGCATGGGAACGACCTGTGTCGCAGCATTCATAAACAGTAAATCTGCTTTTATAATAAATGTCGGTGACAGCAGAGCATATCTGATAACCGACAAAGAACTGCTCAGAATAACCACCGATCACAATGTTGCCGCACTTCTCTATGAAAAGGGACAGATCACCAAGGATGAAATGGAAGTGCATCCGCAGCGGCATATGCTTACAAGGGCGGTAGGGGTAGAAAAAACCGTGCTCCCGGATACATTTATGCTTGACTACAGGGATAAAATCAGTCTGCTGCTGTGCTCTGACGGACTTTCAGGCTACTGCGGCGACGATGAAATATATAACGTTATCCTGAACTCATCTTTTGATAACGTTGCAGACGAATTAATAAAGCTTGCTCTGAGCAAGGGTGGCCGTGACAACATAACAATTGCGGTCATATCGGATTAGGAGGAACAGAATGGATAAGAACATTGGCAAAAAGCTCGACGGCAGATATGAGATAACTGAACTTATCGGCGTTGGAGGAATGGCTGAAGTTTACAAGGGAGTCGATGTGATCGACAACAAAACAGTAGCTATTAAGATACTGAAAAAGGAATATGCAGAAAACGAAGAGTTCCTGCGCCGTTTCAGAAACGAATCGAAAGCGATAGCAGTGCTGTCTCATCCAAATATTGTAAAGATCTATGATGTGGGATTTTCCGAGAAGATCCAGTATATCGTCATGGAATACATTGACGGTATCACCCTGAAAGAGTACATTGAGGAAGAAAAAGTTCTCACATGGAAAGATACGGTTCACTTTGTTATCCAGATACTCAGGGCTCTCCAGCACGCACATGACAAAGGTATTGTACACCGTGACATAAAGCCGCAGAACATTATGATGTTCACGGACGGAACGATCAAAGTCATGGACTTTGGAATTGCCAAATTTGCCCGTGAAGAAGGCAAAACGGCAACCGATCAGGCTATCGGAAGCGTTCATTATATCAGTCCGGAACAGGCAAGCGGAAATGTAACAGATGCCAAAAGTGATATCTACTCCGTCGGTGCAATGATGTACGAGATGCTGGCAGGCAGAAAGCCTTTTGACAGTGACAATCCCGTAGCCATTGCCGTAATGCATATGCATGATATTCCGGAGCGTCCCAGAGCAATAAATCCGGATATTCCGGATGGTCTGGAAGAAATAGTTCTCAGAGCCATGGAAAAAGCTCCGGAGGACAGATACCAGACTACCGCCGATATGATTGCTGATATTGAGAAATTCAAAGCCAATCCGTCGATTACTTTCGGATATTACCGTGAAGAGGACGATACGGAAGATACCATAAATTTCAGTACACCGGTAAATAGCGAGATACAGCCGGAGACAGCCGACAGCA
>OIYT01001984.1_pt1 | contig 13372 bp, 10 predicted proteins | sample 1588201 | NCBI WGS metagenome assembly OIYT01 (sample SAMN03283260) | human gut metagenome | biome: human-associated habitat; material: feces | host: Homo sapiens | place: USA | collected 2013
CCACCGGCCAGTGGGAAAAGGTGCCCAGCTACAGCGTGGAGGATCTGTTCCCCTATGGCCACGGCGAAAAGAGCGTGTTCCTGATCGAGCGGTTTATGAAGCTGAAGGTCGAGGAAGCGGTGGCCATCCGCTGGCACATGGGCGGCTTTGACGATGCGGCCAAGGGCGGCTGCTTCGCCATCTCGGAGGCTTACGACAAATACCCGCTTGCCGTCAAGCTCCACATTGCCGACTTGAAGGCCACCTACCTCATGGAACACCGCACCAGCGTCGTGCGGTAACATCCCCAAGACGCAAAAAAGACGATGCACAGCGTTTGTGCATCGTCTTTTTGTTATACAGTCATTAAGCTTTCCAGCTGATGTACCAGATCCACCGCCTGATGGTCGAGCGCCGTGGTGGGCTTCCAGTCCGGCTGCGCAAAGGGGCGGCGTTCCTCCTCCGGTTCCGGCGGCGCGGCCTGCGGGGCAGGCTCCTGCTCCGGTACAGCATCCGGCTGGGGCTGCTCTGCCTTGGGGGCATCCGCCGCCGGGTGGAACACGATCACCGGCAGGCCGGGCTGTTCCAGCACCTTGGGCTGCGGGGGCACGGGCGGCAGCAGGCTGTTTGCCCGCGCCTGCTCACACAGAGCTTCCAGCTCGGCGTTCTCCTGCCGCAGTGCCACCATCTCCCGTTCACAGGCGTAAAGCCGGGTCTGGTAACGGCGGATCTCCGCATTGGCAGCGGCAAGACGGCGGTTCAACAGCTCCGCCTGAGCGGGCTGGCTCGGGAGCCGTCTCCCGGTTTCCGGTTCGACCTGCGCCATCGTTTCCTCCACTTCCTGCACCCTGCGCAGAGCGCGGCGGTATTCACGGGCAGCGGCGGCACAATAACGCTCCACACAGCGCAGCACACTGGTCCTGCGGCAGCTCAGCCATTCGGTGCGCAGCCAGATGTCGTTTGGTACCATCTCTGCTCCTCCCGCTCACGCGCGCAAGAGACCACGCCCCCTCCCGGGCGGTTCACACAGTAACTTACAAACTTACTTGCGCTTATTCAGGATCGCCAGCAGCTCATCGTAGTAACGGTTGTCGCTGCTCTCTTCCTCCACCGGCTTTGCAGCGCTGTTTGCGGCGGCAGCAGGCTGCTGCTTTGCGGCACCCGCGCCGGACACATCAGAGCTGAACACTGCGCTGGGGGTGGAAGCACCGGCACCGGCGGCGTTGTTCAGGCTGCTGCGCAGGCCATCGGCGGCCTTGTTGTCAAAGCCGGTGGCCACAACGGTAACGCGCATCTCATCGGACAGGTTCTCATCGAACGCAGTACCCCAGATGATGTTTGCATCGGGGTGAGCGCTCTGGGTGATGAGGCCGGCAGCAGTCTCGACATCCTCCAGGCCGATATCGGGGCTGGAGGTGATGTTGATGATCACGCCGTGTGCACCGGCAATGCTGGTTTCCAGCAGCGGAGAGGAGATTGCAGCCTTGGCGGCGTTCTCTGCCTTACCTGCGCCCTTGGCGCTGCCCACGCCCATGTGGGCGTAACCGGCATCCTTCATAATGGAGCGCACGTCGGCGAAGTCCAGGTTGATGAAGGCGGGCACATTGATCAGAGCGGAGATTGACTCCACGCCCTGACGCAGCACATTATCGGCGGCCTGGAAGGCGTTCATCAGGGTGATCTTTTCCTGGCTGATCATCTTCAGGCGCTCATTCGGGATAACGATCAGGCTGTCAACGTGCATGAGCAGGTTTGCAATGCCCTGCTCTGCCAGGCCCATCTTGCGCTTGCCCTCAAAGGAGAAGGGCTTGGTGACGATGCCCACGGTCAGGATGCCCAGATCGTGTGCCACCTCAGCCACAACGGGAGCCGCACCCGTGCCGGTGCCGCCGCCCATACCGGCGGTGATAAAGACCATCTGGGAGCCCTTCAGGGCATTTGCGATCTCGTCCTTGCTTTCCTCGGCAGCACGCTGGCCGATCTCGGGATCAGCGCCCGCGCCACGGCCCTTGGTGAGCTTGGAGCCCAGCTGCACCTTGGTGGCAGCATGGTTCTTGGCCAGCGCCTGCTGGTCGGTGTTCATTGCAATAAATTCTACGCCCTGCAGACCGTCGCTGACCATGCGGTTGACTGCGTTGCCGCCGCCGCCGCCCACACCAATGACCTTGATCGTCGTAACGTTTTCATCCATTTCTTCGTCGAGCATGAGTGCCATAACTTTTGTCCTCCATCGGATATGTTATCGTAAACCTGCGCTTTTCGCACAAGAAGAGTTCGATACTACACTTATATAACTGTATCGTATCATCTTTTTGCCCCGATTGCAAGACAAATTTGTTTTTTTGCAGAGGTTTTTTTGGCCGACCCGTTTCCCGTGGCCGATTCCCGCCGAATTTGCGCCCCCAAACCGGCCAAAATCTCTGTAAATCCGGCATAGCCCCGGTCGATATGCGCCGGGTGGGTGATGACCGTGGTTCCCCGGGCCGCAAGCCCCGCCAGCACCAGTGCCGCCCCGCCCCGCAGGTCGGGGGCCTCCACCACGGTGCCGCACAAATGGCCGCCCGGTGCAATGGTCAGCACCCTGCCCGCCGTTTCGGCCTGTGCGCCCAGGCGGCAAAAACCCTCGGCACAGCCGAACCGGCGCTCAAAGATCACGTCCTCGATGCTGCTCTCACTGTCGGCACAGAGCATTGCCGCCGCCAGCAGCGGAGCAGCATCGGTGGCAAGGGCCGGATAGGCTCCGGTGAACACCCGGCCTGCCCCGTGCAGCCGCCCAAAACGGGAAATTCGCACCGTATCCCCTGCCGGTTCCACCCGGCACCCCATTTGTCCCAGAATTTCCAGCACCGGCGCATAGAGCGCAGGGGCGCAGCCGGTCAGTTCCACCCGGCCGCCCGCCGCTGCACAGCCGCAGGCCAGCGTGGAAGCAAAAATACGGTCGGGCAGGGGCGAAAAACAGCACCCGGAAAGCCCCCGCCGCCCTTCGATGCGGATCGTGGAGCTGCCTGCCCCCTCGATGCAGCCGCCGCACCGGTTCAGAAAAGCGGCAAGGTCGGCGATCTCCGGTTCCCGGGCCGCTCCCCGCAGGATGGTCCTGCCTCTGGCACAGGCAGCGGCCAGCAGAAGCGTCTCGGTGGCTCCCACGCTGGGGAAGCGCAGGGTGATCTCGGCCCCGTGCAGGCCTGAGGGAGCCGTCAGCACCAGCCGCCCTTCCCCAGCTTCCAGCTCCACCGCCCCCATTTTTGCCAGCCCCGCCAGATGCAGGTCGATGGGCCGGGCCCCAATGCGGCACCCGCCGGGCAGGCTGGTCTCGGCGCGGCCCAGCCTTGCCAGCAGGGGCGCGCAGAACAAAATGGAGGCCCGCATTTGTCCCGCTGTTTGCCCCGGCAGGGTGCTGTTGGCAGGCGGACCGGAGAGTACTGCATCACTGCCCTCCCACCGGGCGGCACAGCCCACACCCCGCAAAAGCGCCATGCAGTGTTCCACGTCCGCAAGGCGGGGCACAGCCTGGAGCCGCACCTCTCCCGTGCAGAGCAGCGATGCCGCAAAAAGCGGCAGAACGCTGTTTTTCGCTGCCGGAATTTTCACGCTTCCGTTCAACGGGCGGCCCCCTGTCACCACGATCCGTTCCTCCATGTCCGTGCCCCCATTCCGCAAAAGATACCCCACCGTATGCAAAACAGGGCCGGAGTGTGAGGCAGACAAGTTTGTTTGGCAATTTATAGCATCCTCGCCCTCTCAGGCGCTTCGCGCCAGCACCGGGTTGCGGCTCCCAGCATCCGCTTCGCGCAAACCCTTGCGCTTGCGTCCTGCTGGCCGCGGCCCCAACAACTCCTCCCTCATTCCGCCGCAGGCGGTGGTCGTCGTCGTTGCTCCCAAAGGGAGAGCCTTTGGCAATTCAACTTTATGTTTTCTATTCCGTCAGGTCTCACCTCTTGATACGGATAGGACAATACCCATCTCTCCCAACAACATCATCAGGCTCGTTCCTCCGGAGGAGAAAAAGGGCAGGCTGATGCCGGTGTTGGGGATGGTATTGGTGACCACGGCCATATTGAGGACAGCCTGCAGGGCCACCTGCACGGTAAAGCCCACCACCAGCAGCGCCCCAAAACGGTCGGGAGCATGGGCGGCAATGGTAATGCCCCGCCAGAGCAGCAGCACGAACAGCAGCACCACGGCGCAGGCCCCCACAAAGCCCAGTTCCTCGCAAACGATGGAGAAGATGAAGTCGTTCTGGGGTTCGGGCACAAACAGATGCTTCTGGCGGCTGTTCCCCAGCCCCAGCCCGGTGGCTCCGCCGGAGCCGATGGCGTACAGGCTCTGGATGGTCTGGTGGCCGTCCCCCAGCGGGTCGGCAAAGGGGTCCTGCCAGGAGCGCAGGCGGTCGGCAGCGTAGGGCACAAGGTCCGGCATAATAACCACCGCCGCCCCGATGGCGGCCGCCCCGCCCAGGCCTGCCAGCACGAACCACCGCAGACCTGTGCCGCCCACGAACATCAGCACTGCCCCGATGCCCAGGATCAGCAAAGTGCCCGAAAGATGGGGTTCCAGCAGCATCAGCGCCGCCACCACCCCCAGCACCAGCACAAAGGGCAGCACCCCCACCGCAAAGCTGCGCATCCTGTCATGGTTCAGCGAGATGATGTGCGAAAACACCAGCACCACGGCAAATTTTGCAATCTCGCTTGGCTGCAGGGTACCCACCCCCGGCAGCACCAGCCACCGTTTGCAGCCGTTGTATTCCGGCATAAAAAGCACCACCGCAAGCAGCACCAGCGAGACCCCCAGCAGCGGCCAGGCCAATTTGTGGAAAATGTGGTAGTCCACCCGGCTGGCCATCCACAGCCCCGCAATGCCCATGGCAGCGTAGAGCAGCTGGGGGCGCAGGTAGGCAAAGGCATCGCCCCGCCGGTAAAGGGCCACCGCCCCCGATGCACTGCCCAGCATCACCAGCCCGAACCCCACCAGCGTGAGTACCAGCACCAGAAACGGCAGGTCCATGGCCGGCAGCGGCCGCAGCGGTGCCTTGTGCCGCCCGCCCCGCGGCAGTGCCGCAGCTTCTTTCATCTCGTCACCCCCAGTTTTACTATTGTACGCCATGCTGCTGTTGGCTATACGGATATTATCGTGACGTTGTGCATATCTTGTACACTAGCTCACCCTCTCAGGCGCTTTGCGCCAGCTCCCCCAAAGGGGGAGCTTTTGACAAAATCATAAACTTTGTATCGAATGCCAAGGCCTCTCCCTTCGGGAGAGGTGGCATCGCGTCAGCGATGACGGAGAGGGTGAGCCCGTTAAAGGGGGTGACATCATGCCCAAAGTTCTCCGCACCCTGCCCGAGCGGGGATTCCGCCGCCGGGCACGGGCCGTGGCGGTGCTGTTCTGTGCCGTCTGCCTGGGGCTGGCCGTGCGGCTCTTTTTCCTGCAGGTGCGCACCGACGGCTTCTATGCCGACCGTGCACAGGGCCAGCAGCTGCGGGACACCGTGGTCCCCGCAGACCGGGGGCGCATTTACAGCGCCGACGGCCTTTTGCTGGCCGCCAACAGCAGCTGCTGGACCCTGCGGGCCTCGCCCCGGGAGATGCCGGAAGAGAAAATCACCCTTGCCGCCCACGGCCTTGCGGAGATCTTAGCGCTGGACAAAGCGGCCCTGCTGGAAAAATTCAGCGACCGCCGCTCCAACGACTGCCTGCTCCGCTACCGGGTGGACCGTGCCGCAGCCGATGCTGTGCGGGACTTCTGCGAGGAAAACAGCATCACCGGCATCCGCATCAATCAGGACAGCAAGCGCTGGTATCCGCAGGGAGCGTTTCTGGCTTCGGTGCTGGGGTTCACCAATGTGGACAACGCAGGGGTGGCCGGGCTGGAACTGAAATATGACGATCTGCTCACCGGGGAAAATGGCGTGGTGCTCACAGCTGTCAACGCCTGGGGCTACACACTGGAGCAGAGCTACGAGACCGAGTGTTTTCCCACCGAGGGGGACGGCCTGCGGCTCACCATCGACAGCTGTATCCAGCACTACCTTGAAAACGCGCTGTCCTACGCCGTACAGGAGCACCATGTGGCGGCGCGGGCCGTGGGGATCGTCATGGATGTGAACACCGGGGCCGTGCTGGCCATGTCCACCACGCCCTCCTACGACCCCAACGAGCCCCGCGTCATTGCCGACACCGCCGCCCGGAACGCCGTGGAGGCCCTGACCGGTGATGCGCGCAAGGCCGCTTTGCAGCTGGCCCAGCAGACCCAGTGGCGGAACAAGGCTGTCAGCGACCTGTACGAGCCGGGCAGCGTGTTCAAGCTCATCACCTGCGCGGCGGCGCTGGATGCCGGAGCCATCACAAAGCATTCCAGCTTTTACTGCGGGGAATCCATCTCGGTGGCAGGCACCCGCTTCCACTGTGCCAACCACAAGCGCCATGGGGCCCAGAGCGTGACCCAGGCGCTGGAAAATTCCTGCAACCAGAGCTTCATCCAGATCGGAGCCCGACTGGGCAGGGAGGCCTTCTGCGATTATTTTGCCGCCTTCGGCCTGCGGGAGCCCACCGGCATCGACCTGCCCGCCGAGCCGAAAAAGAGCTTGTACTATACCGCTGACCGGATGGGCCCGGTAGAGCTGGCCTCCTGTGCCTTTGGGCAGAGCAGCAAGATCTCCTATCTGGAAATGGCGGCGGCAGTCTGCGCCGTGGTCAACGGGGGAAAGCTGATGCAGCCCTACGTCGTCTCAGAGATCCTGGCCCCGGACGGCAGTACCATTGAGCAGCTCGCCCCTGTCTGCAAACGGCAGGTGCTCAAGGCAGAGACCAGCCAGACCATGCGGGAGATGATGGAGGCCGTGGTGCTCTACGGCGGTGGACGGAACGCCCAGATCCCGGGCTACCGGGTAGGCGGAAAAAGCGGCACCAGCCAGAAGCTGGACAGTGCCGACGAAAAAGCCCGCATTGCCAGCTTTGTGGCGGTGGCTCCCATCGACGACCCGCAGTTTCTCTGCCTGGTCTGCCTGGACGAACCCCACAGCTGGACGACCGCAGGCGGCAGCCTGTCGGCCCCGGTCTGTGCCGAAGTGCTGGAGCAGACGCTGGTGTACAGGGGCGTGCCCCGCACCACGGAAGCCCCGGCTGCCTCCACAGCAGAGACCGCCGCCGACCTCCCCGCTGACGGCGACAGTTTTGACGGGGCCTGAAAACGGGCAGCAAAAAAGACCGCCGAAGCGGTCTTGAATTGCTTGTTTTCAGTTCTGGTGCGGCTGCTCGCGGAACTTGATCTCACCGGTCTCGCTGTTCATGGATTCCACAATGGCAAGGCTCTCCAGCTGGATGCCCTTGCTGCGGATGAGCTCGCCGCCCTGCTGGAAGCCCTTCTCCACGGCAATGCCAATGCCCTCGACCGTGGCTCCGGCCTCCTTGGCCAGATCCAGCAGGCCCATCAGGGCACAGCCGTTTGCCAGGAAGTCATCGATGATCAGGACATGGTCCTCTGCGGTGAGGAACTTTTTGGAGACAATGACGTTGTAGATCTTCTTGTGGGTGAAGGACTGGATCTTGGTCTCATAGTTGTCGTAATCCAGGTTGATGCTCATGGACTTTTTGGCAAACACCACAGGAACATTGAACTCGCTGGCAACCACAGCGGCAATGCCGATGCCGCTGGCCTCAATGGTCAGCACCTTGTTGACGGGTTTGCCTGCAAACAGGCGCTTCCACTCCTTTGCCATCTCTCGGAACAGGGGGATGTCCATCTGGTGATTGATGAAGCTGTCCACCTTCAGCACATTGCCCTCGCGCACGATCCCGTCTCTCTGAATGCGTTCTTCCAGCAGTTTCATATCCGTCTCTTCCTCCAAGCTTTGGTACTGCATTTTGATTTTACCTAGTATACCGGATTTGCCCCCCTGTTTTCAAGGTCTTTTGGCATTTTCTCTCTTGTTTTTCAGCAAAATTTGAGTATACTGGAAGCAACGGCTCCGGGTTGATTTCCGGGGCGCTCCGGGCACAGGGAAAGGTGCCCGTTTTCTGCATCCTGCCGCCTGTTCGGGCGGGATGCATTGTGAGGAGAAGGAGTATCACGCGTATGAAGACCGGATTGATCCTGGAAGGCGGTGCCATGCGGGGCATGTTCACTGCCGGTGTTCTGGATGTTCTGATGGAGCAGGGCATCACGGTAGACGGCATGGTGGGTGTTTCGGCGGGAGCAGTGTTCGGCTGCAACTACAAATCCCACCAGATCGGGCGGACCATCCGCTACAACACCACCTACTGCAATGACAAACGCTATGCCAGCTTCCGCAATCTGCTGCGCACCGGCAACCTGTACAGCGAGGATTTCTGCTACCACGAGGTGCCCGAAAAGCTCGACCCGTTCGACGACAAGGCTTTCCGGGAATCCCCCATGGATTACTTTGTGGTCTGCACCGATGTCCGCACCGGCGACCCCATCTATTATAAGTGCCGCACCGGTGATGCGGAGGATGTGCGCTGGATGGAAGCCTCGGCATCCATGCCGCTGGCCGCAAAGATCGTCAAGATCGGCCATTACGGCCTGCTGGACGGCGGCGTTGCCGATTCCATCCCCATCCGCTTCTTTGAGTCCATCGGCTACAAGCGGAACCTCATCATCCTGACCCAGCCCAAGGGGTTTGTGAAAAAGAAGAACCCCATGCTGCCCGTCATCCGGGCACGGTATCTGCGCTATCCTGCCTTTGTGGAGGCTGTGGCCGACCGCCACGAGCGCTACAACGAAACCCTGAGCTACATCTCCATGCTGGAGCAGTCCGGCAAGGATTACGTCATCCGCCCGCCCATTCCGCTGGAGATCGGTGCCATGGAGCGTGACCCCGACCAACTGCGCCGCGTCTACGAGACCGGCCGGGCCGTGGCACAGATCCAGGTGGATAAGATCCGGGCCTTCCTTGAAACCGCAAAGGCCGAAGCCGAGGAATAATCAGTGTGCTATACTGGGGCAAATCAAAACAGGAGGCACTGATCTATGAACACTCTGGATGCCATTCTCACCCGGCGCAGCTGCCGGGAATTCACCGACAAGCCCATCAAAAGCGAAACACTGCACCAGCTGCTGGAAGCGGCCATGAGCGGCCCCAGCTGCGTCAATGCGCGGGATTGGTCCTTCGTGGTGGTGACCGACCCGGAAAAGCTGGCACAGATGGCCGATGCCAATGGCCGCCCTGCCGAGCCGCTGCGGAAAGCTGCCGCCGGTATCCTCGTCTGCGGCGACCTTGACCGTGCGTTCCGCCTTGCAAAGGACTACTGGGTCATTGACGGAGCCATTGCCGCCCAGAACATCTGCCTTGCTGCACAGGAGCTGGGGCTTGGCGCAGTCTGGCTGGGCACCTGGCCCCAGATGGACCGGGTAGAGGCCCAGCAAAAGCTGTTCGCTCTGCCGGAGACCATTGTGCCCCACTCCATCATCGCCCTTGGCTACCCGGAAGCAGACCTTACTGCCCCGCGTGAGAGCCGCTATGAGGATGACCGGGTACATTTTAACCAGTGGTAAATTTTCCAGACGAAACCACGAGCATTCCTGCTTGATACTTTACCATATTGCTCCGCTTTCATCCAAGTGGAACAGACTGTGCAAAACAGACTTTCCAGCGCGTTTTCGTTCTTTTCTATTATAACACAAACCTGTACAACATCGTGGACCAGATCTTTATTGCAAACGCCAGTTATCTGGGTTCCTACGGCAACGCCCTTGCCGGTGAGGAAGCCACCGATTACCTCTATGAAATGGGCCACCGCCGCATTGCCTATTTTGGTGTCAGCAACGCCATGCTGTTTTCGGCAGAGCGCAGGCGCGGCTACCAGATGTCCCTGCTGAAGCATGGCATCACTCCCCGGGAGAGCTGCTGCCCGCCGGAAGTCTGATCAAAACAATGAGGCCGTTCCCTCTCTTTCTCAGAGAAGCGGAACGGCCTCATTTTGTTTATTTTTTCCGGTATTCCCGCGGAGTCATGCCAAAATGCGCCTTGAATGCCCGGTTAAAATAGGAGAGGTTTTCAAACCCGCACCGGGAAGCGATCGTCAGCACCGTTTCGTCCGTAGCATGCAGCGCTTCGGCGGCGGCATTCAGCCGGTATTCGTTCAGAAAGGCAACAAAGCTCTGCCCTGTCATCTGCCGGAACCAGCGCATGAAGTGGCTGGAACTGAAGGAGCAGACCCCGGCGGCATCGGCGACCCGAAGCCCCTCGGCATAATGGACAGAGATCCATTGCAGAACAGCTTTCAGCCGCTGGGTATCGGCAGTTTCCGCGGGGAGCTGCTGTTTCCCCTGCGCAATGAGCAGGGAGAGAAAGCGCAGCAGTGCTCCTTTGACCAGCAGCTCATAGCCGGGAAGCTTGGCACGGCTGGCTTCCTCCACCTCCCGCAGGCAGGCGGCGGCCTGGAGATAACACAGGTCGTTGGGAGTCAGCCGCGCAGGCAGCAGCAGCCGCCCGCTTTGCAGCGGAAGCAGGTATTTTTCGGCGCAAAGATCCTCCGCACCGCCCAGAAGCTCCAGCTCAAAGATGATGTTCTCGTATTCCATGCGCTGCCCCTCTGCCTGCCGCAGGGCGTGAAGGGTGCCGGGCGTAAAAATAAAGATATCCCCCTGATAGGCCGGGCAGGACGCAGCGCCCACCTGCACCAGCCCCGCGCCCCGCTTGACAAAGACCAGCTCCATGCTCTCCTGCCAGTGCAGTGCCACCTGCGGGAAATCTCCCGGAATGGTGCAGGGATACAGATTGAAGGGGAACCGCACGGCACCGTGCTGCTTGGTTTCCTGCAAAGAAGCCTGATTATGCATCATCTCACCTCCAGATGATAGGATTGTACCATAATTTGCTCCTTTAAGGCAAGATTTCGATTGTTTTATCTGGTATATCTTGCATTATAAATGTCAAACCTGTTTTCCGTAAGGTGTATCTGAAAACAAAGGAGGATCCATTATGAGCTTTACCGAAACATTACAGAGCCTCACCGGAAAGCTGCTGGCGGACTGCACCGATCAGGAGCTGTATCTGGCACTGCTGGAGCTGGTGCGGCAGAAGAGTGCCGACCGCGTGCAGCCCGTCACCGGACGGAAGCTATACTATATCAGCGCCGAATTTCTTATCGGCAAGCTGCTGTCCAACAACCTCATCAATCTGGGACTGTACGAAGAAGCCCGGGATGCACTGGCCGCTGCCGGAAAGCGCCTTTCGGACATCGAGGAGGTGGAACCGGAGCCCTCTCTCGGCAACGGTGGTCTGGGCCGTCTGGCAGCTTGCTTCCTGGATTCGCTGGCAACGCTGAACCTGCCCGGCGACGGCGTGGGCCTGCGGTATCACTTTGGCCTGTTCCACCAGTCCTTTGAGGATGGTGTGCAGAACGAAAAGCCCGACCCCTGGCTCACCGCCCACAGCTGGGCCGAAAAGACCGATGTGACCTACCCGGTGGAGCTGGCGGGCAAGGAATACACTGCCCGGCTGTACAAGCTGGCTGTCACCGGTTACGAGGGGCGCACCAACACCCTGAATCTGTTCGATCTGGATACCATCGACGAGAGCATCGTCCATGACGGCATTGCCTTTGACAAGACCGCCATCGACAAGAACCTGACCCTGTTCCTCTACCCGGACGACTCCGATGAGGCAGGCCGCCGTCTGCGGGTGTATCAGCAGTACCTCATGGTTTCTGCCGGTGCCCAGCTCATTCTGGCAGAGTGCGCCGCCCGGGGCTGCAATTACCACGATCTGGCCGACTACGCCGCCATCCAGATCAACGACACTCACCCCAGCATGGTCATCCCGGAGCTGATCCGGCTGCTGGGGCAGCGGGGCATTGAGTTTGAGGAAGCTGTGGAGATCGTTACCAAGACCTGTGCCTACACCAACCACACCATTCTGGCTGAGGCACTGGAAAAGTGGCCCCGCGCCTATCTGGATGCAGTGGTGCCCCAGCTGATGCCCATCATTGAAAAGCTGGACGCACTGGCCCGCACCCGCACCGAGGACGAGAGCCTTGCCATCATCGACAAGGACGACCGGGTACACATGGCCCACATGGACATCCACTTTACCCATTCCACCAACGGCGTGGCAGCGCTGCACACCGAGATCCTGAAAAATTCCGAGCTGCACGGCTTCTATGAGCTGTACCCGGAAAAGTTCAACAACAAGACCAACGGCATCACCTTCCGCCGCTGGCTGCTGGAATGTGACCCGCGCCTGACCGCCACACTGGAAAAGCACATCGGTTCCGGCTTCCGCAAGGACGCTGCCGAGCTGGAGAAGCTGCTGGCCTTCGCCGACGACGAAGCCGTGCTGGGCGAGCTGACCGCCGTAAAAAAGACCAACAAGGCAGCGCTGGCAGACTGGCTGCTGCGCACCCAGAAGGTGGCAGTGAACCCCGATGCCATGTTCGATATCCAGTCCAAGCGTCTGCACGAGTACAAGCGTCAGCAGCTGAACCTGCTGTACCTCATCCATCAGTATTACGAGATCAAGGCAGGGCACCTGCCTGCCATGCCGCTGGTGAGCATCTTTGGTGCCAAGGCTGCTCCTGCCTACACCATTGCCAAGGACATCATCCATGCCCTGCTGACCCTCTCCAAGGTCATCGCCGCAGACCCGGAGGTGTCCAAGTGGCTGCAGGTGGTATTTGTGGAAAATTACAACGTCACCGCTGCCGAAAAGCTCATCCCTGCCTGCGACCTGTCTGAGCAGATCAGCCTTGCCTCCAAGGAGGCCTCCGGCACCGGCAACATGAAGTTCATGCTGAACGGTGCGCTGACGCTGGGCACCATGGACGGTGCCAATGTGGAGATCAGCCAGCAGGTGGGCGAGGAGAACATCTATATCTTCGGCCAGACCTCCGATCAGGTCATCCACCGCTACGCCGTGGGCGATTACGACCCGGCCCAGTGGGTGGAGGGCGATGCCAACATCCGCCGCGCCATCAGCTTCCTCACCGGCCCGGAGATGCTGGCTGCCGGCCATGCCGAAAACCTGACCCGCCTGCACAATGAGCTGATCCACAAGGACTGGTTCCAGACCCTGCCGGACTTCAACGCCTATGTCGTCCGCAAAGGGCAGGCCCTCAGCGATTACGCCTGCGACCCCATGGGCTGGCGGCGCAAGTGTCTGGTGAACATTGCCAAAGCCGGGATGTTCTCCTCCGACCGCACCATTGCCGAGTATGACCGCGACATCTGGCATCTGGGGAAGTAATCGTTTTTACTTTGCGTCATCCCAGCATCCAGCAGTTTCTTGTAGAAGATGCACTGCTTTCTGTGGGAAGAGCTATCACTTCGGTACGCCGGAGCATCTGCGGACGCTCCGGCGTACCATTTTTACAGGGAAGGCTTCTGCTCCAACAGGTCTGTCATGCTGCGCAGGCTGATGCCAAGGGTGGAAAGG
>OIYT01001987.1_pt1 | contig 13359 bp, 11 predicted proteins | sample 1588201 | NCBI WGS metagenome assembly OIYT01 (sample SAMN03283260) | human gut metagenome | biome: human-associated habitat; material: feces | host: Homo sapiens | place: USA | collected 2013
GTAAAAAACTCGGTATATCTAAAAGGCAAATTGATCGTCTTATTATTAAATATAAAGAGACTGGCAAATCTGCATTTGTACATGGCAATCGATCAAAAAACCTATGTTAAAAATAAATATCTGAAAAAAAATATATTCCTCAAATGACTCATCCATAGAAATTAAATTCTTTTCTAAAACAAATTGAGAAAAGTCACAATCAATACCAATATGCTTGAGTTTGTTTTTTTCGCTTAGTAGATACAAAAAATATCTTAAGAAAATTGATATCAATGATGTGAAACATGAATTTATGAGTTTGTCATTGACGTCAATTGAATAAGTTATATAATTATAAATGAAAATGAGAATATTTTCCCGTTAATGTTTTTTAGATAATAGTAATATTTTTATATCGTAACTTTTATTAAATATGTGAATATAATAACATGAAAGAAAGTGAGGATATATGAAAAAAATTATTTTAATATTAACTACACTTATTATATTAATAACATTATCTTTGTTTTTAAACAAAAATAAAACCAATAACTCAAAAGTAGTTGTATCAGAAGTTACCCATTCAGTTTTCTACGCTCCTTGGTATGTTGCCATAGAAAACGGATACTTCAAAGAACAAAAAATAGACATTGAAGTACTATTAACCCCAGGCGCAGATAAAGTCGCAACTTCAGTATTATCAGGAGACGCCAATATAGGATTTTCAGGTCCAGAAGCAACAGTCTATATATATAACAACTCAAAAGAAAAACTGCTAACATTCGCATCCCTAACAAAAAAGGATGGACAATTTATAGTCGGACCATGTGATTTAAAAAACAAATTTAAAATGACTGATTTAAAGGGAAAAATTACTTTGGCCGGTAGAAGTGGCGGCATGCCTTTGCTTATGTTTAAATACGCTTTAAAAAAATCAAATATAAATGAAAATGATTTAACAATTAATACATCAATAGAATTTTCAGCATTAACTGGAGCATATATAAGTAAGCAAGGGGATTTTGTAAACCTATTTGAACCAAATGCATTAAGTATAGAAAAACAACAATATGGATGTGTTCTATCATCTTTAGGCAACATAACAGGTACAGTTCCATACACAGCTTTTTATGCCAAAGAAGAATATATAAATAACAACAAAGACATAATCAGAAAATTTAATAAAGCTTTGAATAAAGGAATAATTTTCGTTAAAGAAAATACTTCTAGTGCTATTGCAAAAGCAATACTCAATCAGTTTCCAGACACTTCATTAAAAGACTTAACAAATTTAATAGATAGATATAAAAAAATAGATTCATGGTATGACAGTACAAAAGTAATAAAATCTGACTACGATAGATTAATAGATATAATGTTATATGGTAAAACAATTAATAACAAATTAGATACAGAAATATTATTTACTAATGAATTTAATGAATAATCTGTTAACAGTTAATGGCTTATCAAAAACATACTATTCTAAAAACGGTGAGACAATGGCTGTTGATAATATATCCTTTGAAATAAATAAAAATGATTTCATAGGCATAGTAGGCCCCTCTGGATGCGGAAAAAGTTCTATCTTAAATATTATATCATTATTAGATAAAGACTATAAAGGAACATTAACATTTAAAGATAACATTTCAGTGGGTTATATGTTTCAAGAACCCGTATTGTTTTCTTGGCTAACCGTATTAGATAATGCACTATTAGGTCTTAAAATATCAAAAAAATTAACAAAAAAAACAAAAAAATATACGATAAGTTTATTAAAAAAATACGGATTATATGAGTTCAAAGATAAATATCCAAGTTCACTATCCGGTGGAATGAAACAAAGAGTTGCTTTGATAAGAACACTAGCATTAAATCCTGATATACTACTTTTAGACGAACCCTTTTCTGCGTTGGATTATCAAACCAGATTAAAAGTAAGTGAAGATGTTTATAACATAATAAAACAAGAAGAAAAAACAGTGTTAATTGTGACACATGACATCTCTGAAGCTATCTCAATGTGTACAAAAATAATTATACTTTCACAAAGACCAGCCAAAATCAAAAAGATTTTAAATATATCACTGAATACTGAGGCAGGTCCAATAGAAAAAAGAAAATCTTATCTCTTTTCTAAGTACTATGAAGAAATATGGAAGGAGATAGATGAATAATGTCTAAAGAGCAGCAAAAATATCTAAAAAAATTAAAACGCAATAAAATCAAAATATTATTTTATCAGATAGCAATCTTTGTTATTTTTATTATAATATGGCAATATCTATCTAATAAAAATTTAATCAATACTTTTATAACAAGTTCACCAAAGAATATAATAATTACTCTGAAAAATCTTTACACGAATAACAACCTAATGTTCCATATTTTGGTAACCACAAAAGAAACATTAATATCATTTATTATAACAACATTTTTATCTTTACTTATATCAATAATTCTTTATAATTTTAAAATCATATCAAAAATATTAGACCCATATTTGACCGTTTTAAATTCACTTCCAAAAGTTGCTTTAGGTCCAATCATAATAATATGGATCGGAGCAAATACAAAAAGCATTATAACAATGGCTATATTAATTTCAATAATAGTAAGTATTCAAACAATTTATAATGGTTTTGAAAATACTGATAAATTAAAGATAAAACTATTTCAAACATTTAATGCTTCAAAATTAACTACTCTTTTAAATGTTGTCATACCAGAAAACAAGAAAATTATATTAAACACACTAAAGATAAACATTTCAATGTGTTTAATAGGCGTAATAATGGGAGAGTTTTTAACATCAAAAGCAGGAATCGGCTACTTAATATTGTATGGTTCACAAATATTTAATTTGGATTTAGTAATGACTGGAATATTCCTGCTAATAATAATTTCTATAGTTATGTATGAATTAATAATTTTTATCACAAAAGAATGATATTAGTAGATTATTTTTCTACAATCAAAAATATAATATATTAAGGGGGAATTTTAATGGGAAATTGTAACGGAAATAAACAAAAAGTATTTCCACCATTTTATACATGCTTCGGTGCTACCGGACCTACTGGACCTACCGGACCGAGTGGCGGAGAAACAGGGCCTACCGGACCTACTGGAGCAACTGGGCCTACGGGACCTACTGGGGCTACTGGGGTAACGGGAGAAACAGGGCCTACTGGACCTACCGGACCTACCGGAGCAATTGGACCTACCGGACCTACCGGAGCAATTGGACCTACCGGGCCTGCTGGAGCTACTGGAGAAACAGGAACAACTGGAGAAACAGGGCCTACAGGACCTACCGGGCCTACTGGGGCCACACCTGTTTTAACAATAGGGGACGTAACCACTGGGGCTGCAGGAAGTTCTGCAAGTGCTTCTATAACTGGAACCGCCCCAAATTTTGTACTAAATCTTACCATTCCAATGGGCGCAACAGGACCTACCGGACCTACCGGAGCAGCGCAATAGAATTATAATGTCTCAATCAAAAAAATATAAAATTTGTGTATACGCAATAAGCAGAAACGAAGAGAAATTCGTAGATAGATGGTATGAATCAATAAAAGATGCAGATTATATTTGCGTTTTAGATACCGGTTCTACTGATAATACAATCGAAAAACTAAAATCACATGGAATAAATGTACAAAGTAAAATAATCACACCATGGAGATTTGATACAGCAAGAAATGAGTCACTAAAATTAATACCAAATGATGCTGACATATGCATATGTTTAGATTTAGATGAAGTCCTAGCACCGAACTGGAAAAAAGCTCTACTATCAAATTGGACCGATGATACAACAAGAATAAAATACACATATAATTGGAGTCTTGATGAAAATGATAATCCAATTATTAGTTTTTACACAAATAAAATACATAAAAATGAATTTTATAAATGGACACATCCGGTACACGAAGTCCTAACAATCAAAAACGATGTTGAAGAAAATGAACTATTACTAGATGAACTTATAATAAATCATTACCCAGATCAAAATAAATCAAGAAGTTCATATCTTCCTTTGCTAGAATTATCGGTGAAAGAAGATCCATATGATGATAGAAATATGCACTATCTTGGAAGAGAATATATGTTTTATGGCAAATGGAATGAATGTATAGAAACATTGCTCAAACACTTAGAACTTAAAAATGCAACTTGGAAAGATGAAAGAGCAGCATCAATGAGATTCATAGCAAGAAGTTATAGAAATTTAGGTAGAACTGAAGAAGCTATTTTCTGGTATGAGAAAGCCATTACAGAAGCACCATATTTAAGAGAAAGCTATTGTGAATTAATGATGCTATACTATGATCTAAAAAAATATAGTCAAGCTATTAATTATGGTATTATGGCCTTACAAATTAATAAAAACACCAAATCTTATATCAATGAAACATTTTCTAATAATGAAAACATATATGATGTGTTAAGCTTATGCTTTTTCTATCAGAATCTTAAAAATGTAGGTATGAAATTCTTAGAACTTGCTATTAAAGAAAATCCAAAAAACAAAAGATTTCAAGAAAATAAAAAGTATTTTGAATAATTTATCAAAATGCTTTTTTATTATTTAATAATTATATATTTCCATTTTTATTTTTTAATTTTGACATTTGATTTTTTAGCATTATCATTTTCATTATCTTATAAACATCATATGTAATAATAACTATAGCTGGAATTATTATTGCAACAATAAAACCACTTTTTGATGCTAAGAAAAACTGTAATTTTCCTAACGAAGGTATAACAAGAATTACTTTGCCAATAATATTTTTAGGAATTACTTTTTCATTATCTGCTTTCTCATTGTGATCACCTTTCACTATGATAGAAGTTCTATCATCAATGTTCGCTATTCTATGTGTTATAGGTGTATCTCCAAAATAATTATTCGTTGAATAAAATGTAATAACATCTCCCTTTTTCAACTTATTTATATTTGTTTTTTTCACTAAAACCACGTCATAAACATTAATATTAGGTTCCATACTTGGACTAATAATGGTATAAAAACCAAATAAAGGAGTTTTTTCTTTCTTTTCAGCTATTTTACTGCTTATAACATAAAACATTAAGCATATTAGAAAAAGACTAATCATAGATAGCAAAAGAATATTAAATATTTTAACTATTAATCTAAAAGTTTTTTTTCTTTTAATTTCTTTACTTTCTTCCATATGTTTTTATCCTTTACTTCCTATCATAAGATAATTTTAACATTAAATGAATTTTTTTTCAATTTAAAATCTTTCAACATAAAAAATCTCTTTCGAGATTTAATTAGTTTCAATTCTATTAAATAATATTTCTGACTCATTTAACTTTATACCTGTTTCTAATCCTCCAAAGTTCTTTGTTGAGTTATAGTCTGTATTTTTAGTATTTAACATTTTAAATATTCTTTCACTGGTTTTTGGAATAAAAGGACTTAATAATACAGCTGAAATTCTAATACTTTCTAATAAATTATAAAGAACCGTTTTAAGTCTATCACTATTTTCTTCATCTTTAGCTAGTATCCACGGAGTAGTTTCATCAATATATTTATTACTTCTTTTTAATAGTTCAAATATATCTTCTAAAGCCTCATTCAACTTCATAGAATTCATTTTATTTTCAACTAGTGCAGGTAAACTATTAGCATAATTGATTAATGTATCATCAATAGATTCATAAATATTTGGATTTGTAACAATGCTATCAAAATATTTTTTACTCATTGCTAAAGTTCTATTCACTAAATTTCCTAGAGTATTTACAAGATCAGTATTTGTTCTTGATATTAGCGCTTCTTCACTAAAATTACCATCACTTCCAAATGGCACTTCGCGAAGTAAAAAATATCTAACTGCATCTACACCGTAAGCACTGATATATTCCCTTGGATCTTTATAATTTCCTAATGATTTAGATATTTTTCCACCATTGATAATTAACCAACCATGCCCAAATACTTGATGAGGTAAAGGTAAATTTAAACTCATTAGCATGCATGGCCATATAATTGTATGAAATCTAACAATTTCTTTTCCAACCAAATGTACATCAGCAGGCCAATATTTTTTGAATTTTTCAGTTTCATCAGGATAACCTAATGAAGTAATATAATTAGTTAATGCATCTACCCAAACATAAACAACGTGTCCCGGATCAAAATCAACCGGAATTCCCCATGTAAAAGATGTTCTAGATACACATAAATCTTCAAGACCAGGTTTTATAAAATTATTAAGCATTTCATTTTTTCTTGAAAGTGGCAATATAAAGTTTGGATTTTTATCATAAAATTCCACTAATCTATCTTGATATTTTGATAATCTAAAAAAATATGCTTCTTCACTAACTTCATGAACTTCTCTATGGCAATCAGGACACATTCCGTTTTCATCAAGCTGACTCTCTGTCCAAAAAGATTCACATGGTGTACAATAAAGCCCTTTGTATTCACCTTTATATATATCTCCATTATCATACATCTTCCTAAATATTCTTTGAACTCTTTTTACATGGTCTTCATCGGTAGTTCTTATAAAATAATCATATGAAATATTTAATTTACTCCATAAATCTTTACCATTTTCAATTATTGGATCTACATATTCTTTAGGACTTACTCCTGCTTCTATAGCCTTCTTTTCAATTTTTTGGCCATGTTCATCAGTTCCTGTTTGAAAAAACACATCATATCCCGTTAGTCTCTTATATCTAGCCACAGCATCTGCAGCAGTACTTGTATAACAATGACCAATATGAAAATCAGCACTTGGATAATAAATTGGCGTAGTTATATAAAATTTTTTCTTTTCCATTTTTCCTCCTAAATAAAAAAATCATAAACTAAGGACGAAATGTATCCGCGGTACCACCTTAATTCATGATTTATCATGCTCTTTATAGTTTTTAACGAAACAACTCGATTTGATTCCAGAACCATTTTCAAGTACCCTCATGCCAACTTTCACCAAACATTGACTCTCTACAAATAAGATATCTCTCTCTTTCCTTCTCAACCAATTGTCATAATTTTATCACAAAAACTTAAAAAAATCTACATTTATTATACTTTTATTTGTCAATATTTTAATTATTTTTAATTACCACCATTAGCGCTACTTAAAGTAACATTTAATTTTTTTTCTTTTTCGTTTCTTTCTATAGTTAATGTGATTTTATCTCCTACATTATATTTATATAACTGATATCTAAATTGAGCAGCGCTTGATATACTTTCATTATCTATTTTTAATATCTTATCTCCCTTTTCAATTCCAGCCTTGTCAGCAGCAGATCCTCTTTGAACATATTCTACATATATTACATTACTATTGGTTTCATATACACTAACACCTAAGTATGGCCTTGAAACGGTTTTACCTTCTATAAAGTCATTAGCAGTTTTTATAGCAGTGTCTACTGGTATAGCAAATCCCATTCCTTCTATGCTTGAACTTGCTATTTTCATATTGGTAATCCCAACTACTTCACCATTTGAATTACATAATGGTCCCCCACTATTACCAGAGTTAATAGCAGCATCTGTTTGTAATACCTCCATTACAGAATTAGTATTATCGATTGTTACTTCAACCAATCTATTTTTTCCTGATAATATTCCTCTTGTAACAGTCCAAGAGTATACACTAGAATCAAGTGGTGCTCCAACTGTAAAAGTAGTATCACCAACTCTCAAACTATCAACCTTTCCAATCTTAGCGACACTAATTACATCAGATTTATCAACTTTTAAAACCGCTATGTCAGAATATTCATCAAATCCTACTAATGATGCTTCAATTTTTTTATTATTCGTAAATGTCACAACTATTTTTTTAGAATTATCAACAACATGATAGTTTGTTAATATATATCCATATTTATCATCCGTTTTAAATACAAAACCTGTCCCAGATGATCCCACTCTATCATTTATATAGTTTTCAATAACAACCACTGAATCGTATACTTTATCTACCGCATCAGCAATACCACTATCAGTTACAGTAACATCTTTTTGTATTTTTGTCTTTTCTACTACTAAATCTTTCAAATAAACTTCATAAAAAATTCCAAATATTAATAAACAACAAGTAAATGTTAACAAAATAGTAATAATAATATTCTTTAGCTTATTGCTTATCATATATTTATAATTTTTTTTATTAATGTTTGCTTTTTCTTTTTCATTATCACTTTGCTCAATAACTTTTGCTTCCTTTATATTATTTTCCTTCTTCATTCTAACACCTCAATATAATTGTAAAATTGAAATGTTAACAATTTGTGAAAAATAAATAAAAAAATTAAAAAAGACAAACTTTCGTCTGTCTTTATTTTTACTTATCCAAACCATTACAATAATTATTTGCACGATTCTTCATTAACTCTAGATTTTCTTTATTGCCATATATATTTACTTTGTATTTATTATAACTATCAAAGTTTATTATTTTATAATTATTAATCTCATTTATAAAATCTCTTATGACTTTAAAATCTATATTTTGCATTCCAGTATTGTTTATATAAATATAATTATTATACTTTTCAATTTCTATTTTTTGGTGTTTGTTATGATTAACTTCTATTAAAATATTATTTCTTTCATCTTCAATATAATTTACTGTCCCATAATTATAAGACCATTCACATAAATCAACAAAAACTGTATTTTTATCAGTATCAAATTCCTGAGAAGTTTTCATATATTTATCAGTGTCAATATTATAATAATCAAACTTTGATAAAGACAACACAATAAAACCTATTCCAATACCAATTAAAATTAAAGAAGATATAAATATAATGCATATTCTCTTAACAGCATTCTTTCTGTTAGTAACAAAATTAAATATTGCTATTATTATTTGACCTAATAATATATTAATTCCTAACAATAATAATAGTAGACCTATAAATAATAAACCAGTTTTAATAATTGCAAATGATACTACTAAACATGAAACAAAAAACACAAAAACTATACATACAAATAATCCTACTGAAATCATAATTAGTTTTATTAAAAAAATAACGCATTTTAATATTGAAGAAATAAAATTATACATAGTATGTTTAGGATCTCTAATTATTATCTTTTGTCTCTTGATTTCTTTAAAAGTATCATTGATTACATTATCTACATTAGTTTCTTTTATATTATCATCATCTAGAAGATTTTTATCTACTATTACATAATAGTTTAAATACCTTACTTTAAATATATGACACATCACACCAATAAATAATATACATAAACATATAGTTGCAATATCTTTTATTATATTAAAAACAAAAATATAGGTATTTTCTGGTAAAAAAGAAAATATATGTGTTATCAGTGGTTGAAATAGTGATAAGATGATTCTTGATGCAAGATAAAATATTATTATTATTATCACTTGTTCAAAAATGCACTTAACCTTTTCCTTAAATGTTAAATTGCTAAACAAGTCAATAACCTTAGTAATATAATTTAAAAAGTCTTCAATAAACTTATTTATATTTGTTTTTACAGCTTTACTATTATTTAATTCACTAACATCCTGGTTTAACAAATCATCCACGGAAACATTAAATAATTTACATAATTGCAATACTTTATCCATTTCAGGATAAGCTTGCCCAGACTCCCATTTAGAAACTGATTGTCTTGAAATACTTAATTTTTCGGCAAGTTGCTCTTGAGATAGATTATTTTCCTTTCTTATTTTTTTCAAATTTTCGGCTAAGTTCATAATTCCTCCTTTCATGTCATAATTATATCTTTTAAAGCCAGTTGCAAACTACCAATTTCCAGTTGTTTTTTGTCAATTATCAGTTGCAAATAAATATATTTATAATATTCTATCATGTTTTTTTCATAATTGTTATTAATATTTAATTTTTTATTTATATATGTTAATACTTATGCTATACTATATTAAAATTATGAGGTGATAATATTAAAAACATTGTGTATCATGGAAGTTCAACAAATGGCTTAGATGTAATTAAATCTAATATTTCATCACACAACATTAAATGTATTTATGCAAGTGAAAATATGACTGTTGCTATGATGTTTATGGGAAAAACAAATGATTTACAGACTTTAAAAGCAATAGAAAACGGAATACCAATTCTAGTTGAAAGAAAAGAAGGAATACTGCAAAAGGCATATAATAAAACCGGATATATTTATTTACTTCCTAGTGAAACATTTTCACACCAAACTTTTTTGTGGAAACCAGAGGTAATATCCACAGAAGAATTTATCAGACCAATATCAATAATAAAATGTGATAATATTTTAGATTCATTAAAAGAACAGGCAAAGCAAGGAAATTTGCGTTTATATTTCTATCCTAATAGACCTAATTATATACCTATCGATAATTCTGATTTAATTAAAATATATATTAATTATGAAAAAAAAGGTATTAATGGTGCAATAAACAAGTTATTACTCGAATATCCGGAATTTACAAATGAGGTAGAAAAAGAAATAAGCAACGATGATAATTTATTAAAATTAAATATAAAATAATTTAAATAGTAACCAAATCATATATAATCTATCTTTTTATATTACTTCTTCATTATATTAATATCAAAATTAAGCACAAAAAAACACACAGATAACACTGTGTATTTTATTTCTCCTTATGGGGCGGAATATGGGAATCGAACCCATGCATAACGGGACCACAATCCGCCGTGTTAACCACTTCACCAATTCCGCCATAAGCAAGAGTATTATATCAAAATATACCTATAATTTCAATAGATAATCATATTTTTTTATAAATACTTTTGAGACTCTATAAACCTATTAAACTGAACAATACTTTTCTTAATCCATAATTATAATATTCATCTTTAAAAATCTCAGTATTTCTTGTATACGTTTTTATTGTTTCTAGTGTAATTACTGGATATTTTACTATATAGTCAACTTTTGGATCAATATATTTATTAGAAGACAACCTACCTGTTTTTGAACTAAATGGCATCTCATGAGCTATTTCAGACATAAAATCAGTGGCTGAACCATCATTTCCCTCACCAACTTCTTCACTTTCAATACCATAAACTATATATTTGTTGATATTGGATATTTTAGATGCAAACTTTCTAGACAAATTATTAAATTCATTTGATAAGTTTGGTTTGCCAGAATAAATAACTCTTCCCTGACTATGTAAATTAATATAAGAAACAACACTTCTATAATGTTTCAGCATAAAATACATAGCAGCTTTAGTTTCAGGTTCACTACCTAAACTATAACCACCAAAGTAAGATTTACTGCCTGTATTCTTTTCTAGTGAGACATTATATAATAGTCCTTTTGATTTATAATATAAGCCAGCATTTTGAGTCGGAAAGTTTCTATTAATATCTACTCCATTAGCATTAGATTTTAAATTTTTAAAATTGATTTTATTTTTATTTTTATATACCCATAATTCTTTATTAGAAATACTTTCAATACCATTTGTAAATATTTCATAACCATCTGGATTTATACATGGCATAACAACTAATTTAAACTCATTTAAAGCATTTTTAACGTTAGTATTACCTGATTCATACATATTTACAACTTCACTTATAAATTGAATTAAAATATGTGTATTTGCCGTTTCAGCAGCATGAATGTTAGCGTCAAGAAAAATCACTTTTGAACCATTTCCAATCTCCAAACCATATATATTCCTATTGTCTACAGAAGACCCTATAACATATAAATCAGCAATATCACTATTATTAATTTTATTTAAATAATATTCAACATCTTTATAGCATAATTTCTTATTAAAATTGTAATTAATTTTCTTATATTCCTGTTTAGAAGTAACCTTATCAGCTTGATATTTCAAAACATGATTAAAAGAATCTGAACTCATACCTTTTGCAAACATTTTATTAACAACGTTGCTATCAGACTCAGCATTATCAACAACAGAATAAGACAACGATATAACATCATGTTCACTAGAATCCTTACTATGTTTTTTAAAATTCAAATAAAATAATACAACAACTAATAAAAAAAATAATAGCATCACTCTTTTTACATTTTTTTTCAATTTTCTTCTCTTAGCCATATTATCCATCCTCCTTAATAATTATAACAAAACACATTAAAAAAAAATAGTAATAGGAAAAATAAAAAAAGTCTTTATTAACTAAAAGGCTTTTTTTATACAAAAAAAAATTGGCAACTTGCTATCTTCGCTTATACTATTTTCGCCGTTAAAGTGCTTAACTTCTCTGTTCGGTATGGGAAGAGGTGTATCCACTTTGCTATCGTCACCAATTAAATGTATTATACCATAATTGTTCTCTCAAAACAAGATAATGTGATTAAAATATCAAATTAATAAAATGATTAAATTATCGATCTATTAGTATTAGTCAGCTCAACATATCACTATGCTTACACATCTAACCTATCAACCTTGTCGTCTACAAGGGATCTTATATCTTAAAGATAGAGAAAACTCATCTTGGAGGGGGCTTCTCGCTTAGATGCCTTCAGCGATTATCCCTTCCGAACATAGCTACTCTGCACTGCCACTGGCGTGACAACAGATACACCAGAGGTAGGTCCATCCCGGTCCTCTCGTACTAAGGATAGCTCTCCTCAATTTTCCTGCGCCCACGACGGATAGGGACCGAACTGTCTCACGACGTTCTGAACCCAGCTCGCGTGCCACTTTAATGGGCGAACAGCCCAACCCTTGGAAGCGAATCCACCTCCAGGATGTGACGAGCCGACATCGAGGTGCCAAACACCACCGTCTATGTGAACTATTGGGTGGTATCAGCCTGTTATCCCCAGGGTAACTTTTATCCGTTAAGCGACGGCAATTCCATTCTCAACCGCCTGACCACTATGTCCGACTTTCGTCCCTGCTCGACTTGTAAGTCTCACAGTCAAGCTCCCTTATACCATTACGCTCTTAGATTGATTTCCGACCAATCTGAGGGAACCTTTGAGCGCCTCCGTTACTCTTTGGGAGGCGACCGCCCCAGTCAAACTGCCCACCAGACACTGTCCTCCACCCAGATAATGGGCGCAAGTTAGAAATCAAACATATCAAGGGTGGTATTCCAAGGATGACTCCGTTAAGACTGGCGTCTTAACATCAAAGTCTCCCACCTATCCTCTACATGATACACCTGATTCCAATATCAAGTTGCAGTAAAGCTCCACGGGGTCTTTTTGTCCTGTAGCGGGTAACCTGCATTTTCACAGGTATTAAGATTTCACCGAGTCTATGGTTGAGACAGTGCCCAGATCATTACACCTTTCGTGCGGGTCAGAACTTACCTGACAAGGAATTTCGCTACCTTAGG
>OIYT01001992.1_pt1 | contig 13317 bp, 7 predicted proteins | sample 1588201 | NCBI WGS metagenome assembly OIYT01 (sample SAMN03283260) | human gut metagenome | biome: human-associated habitat; material: feces | host: Homo sapiens | place: USA | collected 2013
CCAGGATTTACTGAAACTTGGGAACAGCGTAAGTTGGGAGAGATAGCTGATGTAACAAAACTTGCGGGGTTTGAATTTACTGAACATGTTGTCTATTCAGATGAGGGCAACATTATCGCATTGCGAGGATTAAACATAAAAAATGGTCAGTTGATTTTAGATGATGTTAAGTATATAGATGGAAGTAATTTTTCTAAACTAAGTCGTAGTAAGTTATTTATAGATGACATCATGTTTACCTATGTCGGTACTGTTGGAGAAGTAGCTATAATCAAGGAAAATGATAGATTTTATCTTGCACCGAATGTTTCGAGAATTAGAGTTAAAAGTGATGATTCACCCAAATTCATTAGCCATTATATGAGGACAGATAATTTTAAAAACAAGGTGATTTTTCCGTTAATTGCAACTTCATCACAGCCAGCACTAAGCATGGAAAATATTAGAAAATTTACTATTAATATTCCTATAAGCAGAGAAGAACAAGACTGTTTAGCAAAATATTTTGATAACCTCGACCAACTTATCACTCTTCACCAGTGTAAGTGTGATAAATATTCGAATATTAAAAAAGGTATGATGAGCGACTTGCTTACAGGGAAAATACGATTAGTTTAGGAGGAATGTACGCATGAGTATTGGCGACACAGAAAGAGCTACCCAAGATCGTGTGGTTAGCTTCTTTAAGGATAGAGATATCCTTGATTATGAATACGTAGGCAATTTAAAAGATGCCGCAAACAAGAACATCCGTGAAGACCGTCTTCGTGCGTACTTGCGCCTTAGCGGTTACAGCCAGAAATTGATTGACGGAGCTGTTTCTGAACTGGTAAAAGCAGCAGATGATATGACACATGGTTTGTACGATGCAAATCATAAAGTCTATTCTCTTTTGAAGTATGGTGCCAAGGTAAAGGAAACAGCCGATGGAGCACCAAAGACGGTTTATTTCATGGATGTGGAAACACCTACAAATAACGACTTTGCGATTGCCGAGGAAGTTACAGTAGTTGGTCGTCAGGAAAAAAGACCAGATCTTGTAATTTATGTGAATGGTATTGCGATGGCGGTCATTGAATTGAAGAAAAGTAGTGTATCTGTTTCTAATGGTATTCGTCAGAATTTGACAAATCAGAAAGATGGATTTATCGCTCCATTCTTTACGACGATGCAGTTTTGTATGGCCGGTAATGAAATAGAAGGTTTGCGCTATGGAACGATTCAGACCAAAGAGAAATATTATATGGAATGGAAACCGGATGGATTCCATGAAAATGAGGATGAGCGTGACCCAGAGGATGCACGCATCATGGCTTATTGCGAAAAACTGGACAACCTTCTTTTACAGCAGATTTACCAGATGTTTGATAAAAAGCGTTTTATTGACCTTATTGAAAACTTTGTTGTGTATGACAAGGGAATCAAGAAGGTGTGCCGATACAACCAGTTCTACGGTATCAAGCGTACACAAAGGCGATTGGCAAAACAGTGCGGCGGTATTATTTGGCATACTCAAGGTAGTGGAAAAACACTTACTATGGTCTGGCTTTCAAAATGGATTCTTGCAAATTGTGAAGAAGAGAATCCTCGTGTGCTTATTGTTACAGACCGAGACGAGCTGGATGAACAGATTGAAAAAACTTATATCGGTGTTGATGAAAAAATAACCAGAACAAAGAGCTGTGATGATTTACTTCAGAAATTAAATTCTTATGATGATTCATTGTTGTGTTCATTGGTGCATAAGTTTGGCCGTCGTGGTGGTGAAGCCACAGAATCTGATTATGATAAGTATATTGATGAGTTGAAAAAAGCACTCCCTGCAGATTTTAAGGCAAAGGGTAAAATTTTTGTATTTGTAGATGAGTGTCACAGAACTCAGTCTGGTAAATTACATGCAGCAATGCAGGCAATTATGCCGGAAGCTATTTTTATTGGTTTCACTGGTACACCATTATTAAAGAAAGATAAGAAGACAAGTATCGAAGTTTTTGGAACATACATCCATAGCTATAAGTACAATGAAGCGGTTAAAGATGGTGTTGTACTGGATTTGAGATATGAATATAGAGATATTCCGCAGGATATTACAGCCCATGATAGGATTGACCAGTGGTTTGATGTTAAGACTTGTACACTCTCAACCAGAGCTAAAGCTAAGTTGAAAGAAAAATGGGCCAGCATGCAGAAGATTTATAGTTCCCGTTCAAGACTGGAGCGAGTGGCTTGGGATATTATTCAGGACTTTGATTTGAAGCCTCGTTTAATGGACGGAAATGGAAATGCAATTCTTGTTGCTGATTCTATTTATACAGCTTGTAAATATTATGAAATTTTCCAGCAGCGTGGTTTTAAGAAATGCGCAATTATCTCTTCTTATACACCACAGGCTGGTGACCTGAGAACCGATACCGTAAGTGCAGATGATGAAACAGAGACTTTTGAAAAATATGAGATTTATCTTCGTATGTTAGGTTTCGACCCTGACAACCTTCCGGAGAAAGTTTCAATTCAGAAGAAAGTGGAAGATTTTGAGAAAGAGGTAAAGGAAAAGTTTGTCAATGAACCTGCAAATATGAAGTTGCTTATTGTAGTTGATAAGCTTCTCACAGGATTTGATGCACCTCCTTGTACATATCTTTATATTGATAAGAGCATGCAAGACCACGGTTTATTTCAAGCGATCTGTCGTGTAAATAGACTGGATGGTGATACCAAGGAATTTGGTTATATTGTGGATTACAAGCAGCTTTTCGGTGATTTGAAAAATGCTATGGATAAGTACACCTCTGGGGCATTTGAGAACTATGACCCTGAAGATGTAGATGGACTTATTAAAGATAGAGCTGGTGAGGCTATTAAACATTTCAGAGAAATTTACGAAGAACTGGAAGAACTTTGCGAAGGTGTTGAAGCACCAAAAGAAGATTTACAGTATTTGCATTACTTCTGTGGAGTTTCCGGTATGAGCGAAGACATGGATGAAATCTATGCTCGCCTTAGAGAAAAATTATATAAGCTTGTCAGCAGTTTGGTTCGTGCTTTTGCAGAAGCTAAGCAGTATATGGTTGACGAATGCACTGCAGCAGAAATGAATGATTATGAGAATAAAGTTCATTTCTATATCGAACTTAAACAGACTATTGGAAACAAGAGTGGTGACTTCTTAGACTTTAAAGCCTATGAACCAGATATGCGTAAGCTTATTGATAACTATATCATAGCTTCTGACAGTATTAAAATTGGTGAGTTTGATGACCTTACACTTCTCGATTTTGTAACTGACCAAGGTGAAACAATGACAGGAGAAGATATACCTTCTGGTCAGAAAGAAGGTGCTGCAGAAGCAATTGAAAACAATATCCGTCGTAAGATGGTAGAAAAGGTAACTGTAAATCCAAAATACTATGAAAAGATGTCAGCAATTTTGGATAAACTGATTCAAGATAGACAGCAGGGTGTTTTGTCCTATAAGGAACTTCTTGATGAGTATATTAAACTTGCAAAGAATGTTGAACATCCAGAACAAAATGAAGACTATCCTGAAAGTGTGAGACACAGCAAGGCTATGCAAGCACTATATGATAATGTTGGTGGAGACGAAGCATTAGCCAATAAACTTCACCAAGCTGTTATGGATAGTAAGATGAGTGGTTTCCGTGGAGATTCAATTAAGGAAAGAAGAATCAAGAGAGCGTTGTTTGCAATTCTCAATGATGATGCAGAAGTTGAACGTCTGTATAAGATTATTGAGAAACAGGAGGAATATTAATAGATGAGAATTGTGATTTCGGGCATACCGATTGATATTCAAAAAAAGAATATTAAGAACATGCACCTTCAGATAAAACCGCCTGATGGACATGTTGTTATTTCGGCACCATTATCAATGGATGATAAGGCAATCGAGGTGTATGCTCGAACCAATCTCAGTTGGATAAAAAAACAAATTGAGAAGTTCCAGCAACAACCAAGAAGTGCTAAGCGACAGTATGTTAGCGGTGAAACTATGTACATCTGGGGCAAACAGTATTACTTATCCTTTGTACCAGATGCTCAAAAGAACAGCTTTGAAATTCAAGGAGATAAAGTAATTCTCTCAATGAGAGAAGATAGTACGGTTAAGCAACGAGAAAACTATGTGCGTGAACAGTATCGTAGCTTACTAAAAGTTGAGATAGAAAGACTTCTTCCTAAATGGGAACAAATTACTGAGCTTCACTGTGAGTCGTGGCAAACAAAATATATGGTTACGCGTTGGGGAACCTGTAACACTGAAAAAAAGAAGCTGTGGTTTAATCTGCAGTTGGCCCAGAAACCTATTGAATGTTTAGAATATGTTATTTTACATGAATTGATTCATCTGAGGGAACGTACACATAATTCGACATTCATTGCATATATGGACATGTATATGAAAAACTGGAGAGCAGTACGAAAAGAATTGAATGATTCAAGACTAGACTATTATGATGCTCAGGATGAGAGTCCTTTGCAAAAATTAATCGACAAAAGAAGATATGATGAGATAAAAGACGCTGTTCTTGATTATATGACGGAAAAAGTGAAAGAGAATAAAGCTACACTATCAGACATTGAAATCCAAAATGTAGTCCATATTGAACAGGTAGATGATGGTGCGATTAGCTTTTCTGTAATCGTTAGTTGTGATATCGAACATTCTATATCTTCAACGGGTAGGGTTTCGTTTACTGAAAAATGGCTTGATGTAAGGTGTAAAGTTCTTTTAGGCGTGGAACTAACAGATTTTGAAATTATAAATATTAATGAATGTGAGCAACAGGAAGATTCAGATAATGACAAGTATTCCGGTGAATTGGTACCGATTATTTCAAGAGATGCTTTTGAAAATGAAGCTACAAAATTCCTAGAGAAATATTATCCTTTGGCTTTACAGGAACCGGTAGCTGTTCCTATTAGAAAAATTGCAGAGGATATGGGGCTTTCGATTATAGAAGATTCGTTGCTTTCATCAGAACTTGACATTTTTGGTTTGGTTGTTTTTGAAGACGGAAATATTAAGGATAAAAACAAGAATATTGTTATCAGAAATGCCAAACGTGGAACAGTTTTGATAGATCCTCGTGTATATTATGAACGAACCTTAGGTACTGTGAACTTTACCATTGCGCATGAGTGCTTCCATTGGTATAGGCATCAACCGTATCATGCTTTGATGAAGATGCTTGGAGCAAATGATGAATCAGGGAAAATAATACAGTGTTCTATAGGTAGCAATGCAAAAGATTCAGAAAAGTGGAAGGCTGTGGATTGGATGGAGTGGCAAGCTAATGGGGTTGCTCCACATATCTTGATGCCAACAAATATAGCAAAAATAAAAATTTCAGAACTCATAGAAAAATACCATATTCATTTTGATGGTACGGATGGTTATCTAATCGAGGAAATGATTTCAGAATTAGCTGATTTCTATGGATTATCAAAACAGGCAGTTAAGATGCGCATAAAAGAAATGGGTTATGCAAAGATTGATGGTGCATTTACATATGTTAATGGACAGTATGTTACGCCATTTTCATTTGATGCTTCAGCTTTATCGGATAATCAATCATTTACGATATCATCAGCTGATTTGTTTAAGGCGTATTGTTTAAATAAAGACTTTAGAAAAGCCATTGATACCGGAAGGTTTGTTTATATCGAAGGTCATGTTTGCCTTGATAATGAGAAATATATCGTACGTTCTGACGGGCAAATCAAACTTACGCAGTATGCTCTATCCCACATAGATGAATGCTGTTTTGTGTTTGATAAAGGATATAGCTACGAATCTAAGTATCAAGGACAGAAATATTACACTCAAATGATGTATAAAACTCCGGAGCAGCCTAATGCTCAGGAATATTCGTTTGAGCTGAATGCGCATAATAAAATACTGCTTTCTCAGATTCAAGGAGCAAGTAAGAGTGCTAATGCTATGAGGTTATATCCAAGTGCATTCTCTGAAACATTGGTACAGCTTATGAAAGAGCGAAAGCTTTCAAATAAGAAATTGGCTGATGCATCATTAGTTGGAGAACGTACAATACAGAGATTAAGAAATGATGAAGAGTATCCGACTACCGTTCAAACAGTTTTAGGTTTGTGCTATGGGTTAAAACTCTCCGTACCAGAAGCAGAAATGTTGGTTGAAAAGACAGATTTTAATATTAAACCTACCAATCCGCAAAACTATGCTTATAGATGTGCTTTGAGCGCATGTGCTGAAAATAGCATATACGAAATAAATGAGATGTTGGAATCTTGCGGTTATATACCTTTCGGTAGTTCGAATCTTGAATAATAGTGATAAAGGAGAGAAAATGATGTCAACGATAGATGATAGAATTCTTAATATTGACCGAGTGATATGTCGACATATTGGAAGCGCGGATTTTTCTCCTCGTGGTGCGGTTTCGCAAGACATCTTAGCACAGTTGAGAAATTTCCTTGAACATATAATGCTGAAATTTTATGCTAACGGAGGAGACATTGATAATACGTATGAAAATATATGTAAAGCGATAGAGTTTGTACAAACGCGTGGAGACTTGAAGCTGTTATATAAATTCCATGACTACCTTCAGATTGTAGCATCTCATTATACTTTGGACGAAGAGAATTCTGAGCGTCTTATGTTAAAATACTATAAGTATCTTCTTGAAACAAGAATACTTTTAAGAGAAAAATGCGGACTAGAGGTACTAAGTAATCTTGAAAAGTTTCCTTTAAATGTAGACAAAAATCTTCAGGAGTATTACGAAAGAATTTCAAATAAAGTTGATAGGTATGATACGCGATTGGCTGGCAGTGGTGAGAAGTATTATATTCAAAAAATCAAGCCATTTTTTGTCGGCGGGAAAATTTACTATGAAGTGACATTTACGCCTGCGAATGATTATTCCAGTAAATCCAACAGAGTGATTGCGTTTACGAGAATAAATGTCACAGATAATTATGCGGCAAAATTTCATCTCGTAAACGACAGTATAGAAATGCTTGGTAAAACAATGCCAATCATAATTATAGTTGGATGGGAAGTGGCTATAAGAGATTGTGAATATCAGAATTTTATATCGGTAGTGACCGGTACAAGAACAAAACCGTCATATCCTGAGCAGAGGGTGATAAGTGGATTTTTGTCATGCACAGGCTTTTCATTATGTGATTTGATGGATTTTCCGGATAATGAATATCGAAAATTGGTTAGAAGCTGGAAAGAAGAACTGCGCTCTACATCGTTTATTGATGTTCTTACATCATGCAGAAAAATAATAAAGTCAAAAAGTGCTGGGCAAAATGTGCTTCGTTATCTACTGTATAGTATGAATAATGTTGTGATTAAATGTCAAAAGCAGATGACAAAGAATGAAAACCTTTCAAAGCTTTATTTGCAGAATGGATGCATTCCATTTGATACAATGCCTTTTATCAATTCGCCCATTAGTCACAACCCCAGAATGGGAGCACTGTTCGACTGCATTCCAATTAAGGATAGAAAACACGAACTATTAGCACGGTTGGTTCGTAATAATACAGAGATTCAAGGACAATTATTTACAACAGTGAGAGATATTGTTGGGTTCGATGATATACCTACGCTAGCTGAACAGTACAATGATGCATTGTGGTTTGGTCACAGAGAATATAGTAAATTGGTAATAGAGAATGGTCAGATTTTTATCAATGGCTATAAACAAGACACATGCAATATTATACGAAAACTTAAGTCGTTATCTGTCAATGGAATTCAAAATTATACAGGCACAGTAGAAGCATGGCTTAATGGAGCTGGCTCTGGAGTTGACAGTGAAGAAAAAAGAGAAGCATTGAAACAGATGTTCTCTCAATCACAAGTGGCGATAGTATACGGTTCTGCAGGTGTAGGAAAATCAACGCTTATTAACCATGTTGCACATTTTTTCTCGGAAAAAAACAAGTTGTTTTTATCTCAGACAAATCCTGCAGTAGATAATCTAAAACGAAGAGTAACCGCTGCAAGCTGCACTTTCTCAACAATAAAAAGGTTTTTGACTAAACAGGATGTTAGAACAAATTATGATTTGCTTGTTATAGATGAGTGCAGTACCGTAAGCAATAGCGATATGAAGAAAGTCCTTGAAAAAGCAACATTTCAATTATTATTGTTGGTTGGTGATACATACCAGATTAATTCTATCCGTTTTGGTAACTGGTTCTCTGTTGTTAGAAAATTTATACCTGAATCAGCTGTTTTTGAATTGAATAGTCCATACAGGAGCAGCGATGAAAGTCTATTAACGTTATGGTCAAGAGTTCGCAACATGGATGATACCATAATGGAACTTATAGCAAGACAGGAATATTCGATTTCTTTAGATACTTCTATTTTCAACCCAGCAGAAGAAGATGAAATTATTCTATGTCTAAATTACGATGGGCTATATGGCATCAATAACATAAATAGATTTTTACAAGAAAGCAATCCTAACCCATCAGTAATATGGGGAATTCAACAATATAAGATTGGCGACCCAATATTGTTTAATGATTCTGATAGATTTTCACCTGTGATTTACAATAATATGAAGGGGAAAATCGTTGGAATTCAGGTGTTTGATGAAGATGATATAAGTGGTTATATTCAATTTGATATTGAGCTGAACAAGATAATAAACGGCCTCGATGCAATGGGCTGCGATTTTGAACTTCTTGAGAACTCGGAAAATGGCAATTCTATAATTAGATTTATTGTAAATAAAACGAAGAGTGTTGATGAAGATGATTCTTCGAATTCAAGGGCAGTAGTTCCGTTTCAAGTGGCTTATGCTGTTTCAATACATAAAGCTCAGGGATTGGAGTATAGTTCTGTAAAGATTGTAATAACAGATGAAATAGATGAACTGATAACTCATAACATTTTCTACACTGCAATAACGAGGGCGCAGAATAAGTTAAAAATTTACTGGACACCTGAAGTTGAGCATAAGGTGCTTACCAGTATAAAGCCTCGTGATATCAAGAAAGATGTAGGCATTTTGAGAAAATACTTATTGCAGTAGGAGTTTATTTAAGGAGGAAATCCAATTTGAAAAAGAAAAAAGATGAAATTACCATCCGTTTCAGGGCAGCAGAATATCTGACCTATGTTGTTACAAGATGTGTATGTCAATAAACTCCTGGTAGATATTAAATTATATTTTTTTGTATCTGTTAATCTGATCCCAGTTAGCAGGAAACCCCATATTATCAAGCATTTGTTCCTCTGTAAGATGAGGGCACTGCTTAATTACAGTTTTTATAAGTTTTGAAAGAGCAGTCTTAAATTGTCTGAATTCATCAATGCTTATCAGGTAGCGTAAGGCAATTACAACTGCGAATAAATCCTGCTTGCCGCATACATAGTGATTATTGCTTTTTGGTATTTGAAGCTTTTGGTGTAGCAGAGTATCAGGAATTGTCTCATTTATTCTGAATGAAAACAGACGCTCTCCATGAGCACATACATTACGGCATTTGCCTATAATGTTGATAAACTGATGTAATTGTTTTTCTGAAACATTCTGAAAGTTTTTGCTGATTTTGGTTCTAATATCAGTAGTTGCATATTGATACATTTTGGAAATCTGCCCAAATGTTAAAGCATTAGTTGCAACCCACAACGGTACATTGTGATATGTATTGACGGAATGCTCAATATAGGCATACTTGCTAGGTACAGCAATGACCTTTTGTAATGAATGAGTCAGGCGGAGCAGTTCACGATGGTTCTTTCTGGTGTGATTATAATTTGCTATATCAAGATACATGGACTGCTGTTCACCATATTTTTCACAGAAGTGATAGGAAAACATAGATTTTATATGGCGTTCTACATGAAGAATGTATTTCAGAAATAAAGTGCGTAGCTCTTCATCAAAGTAGTAGAAAGAAACTAATTCATCAAAAGTAACACCATAAATATATTTATTTGACGGAGCATGTTTGAAAAGAGATTTGTATCCACCTATTAGAGAATAGTAGCTGAGTTCTTCCAGTTTTTTAGTAGCATATTCGTGATTAGGAATAGAAAGTTGTTTGTTATATTCAAGAATATGTAGTTGCTGCTCATAGGTAAGAAAGTTTTTTGCCATATAGTATTTCCTTTCCAAAACAGACATAAAAAAGTGGAGCCCACGCATGGAACTCCACCGGCTACGGGCATCACAAGTTTCCGTAGCACAACCACTACAAATAATATACCATTGATATCTGGCGATGTCAAACAGTATTTTTGCTAGTGGTATTAATAGTTTATGCGTTTCTATGTGTGATATTCTTGTTTTGGTCATTTATGGCATTCAGCCATTTTTTTATATGCCAGTGTTTTCTCAGGCTTGTGCCATCTGGCATATAGATTATTCATATATCCGTATACAGATTTCAGATAGTCATTCCCGGAAACATAGTTTGCTGCCTCATACAGCACATACCGCAGCCGCTGGCTTTCTCCATTATGTTTTCAGGAGTTGTTGCTGACAATGGCACATCCCGTTTCAAAAGAGTTCTGTCAGGATGCTCATATTCCCAGAAGTCTGGCAATTCCTGTTGTTTTGTATAATTCATCTATCTGTAATACCTTCCTTATATACAGCAATCAGGGTTCATCAGAAGCTTACTTTTTGCAAGAAATCTGATTTTTTCAAAAACACTTCTGCAAAACCACCCCCAAAACTCCTATAAGTGAGGGAGTAAAGAGTGTTGCTATATTTTAGAAAGCTATGATCGAAAGTAAAAATGCAAGTTTAACATACAAAAATATAACAAAGACATTGTTTCTTCTTGCCATAATAAAAACCTCCAAACTGAGTAATATTATCTTACATCAGTTTGAAGGTTTACACAAACTTTGGGACATTCCCTTGTTAGATGTCATTTTATATAGAAATTTAATTAAATTACTGGGTTAGGCTCTGTTAGGGGTTCTAACTCATACTTTTTGATGTTAGAAATTCAGATTTAACTTTTCTTTATCGCGTAGAACTTTGACAGTATTGTTTCATATCGTTATAATAATCGTAGGAGATTATAATTCATTTAGTGAGTAAGATTTGGAGGAAAATTATGATGACTTTGAAACGAAGAATTTTACTTTTTAATATTTTAACTTTTTTTACAACAATGGTTATTGTTGTGGGGCTGACCGCCCGCTCTGGAAAAGCAATTAATACCACGGATTTGGACAGCAGTAAGCCAGACACCGTGGAAAACGGGCAGGATTATGCAAAGGAAACGCAGGAAGTTCAGGGATCCAATACTCCCACTGCCTATACTTCGATGTTCGATACAGAGGAGGCACAAGTCGTTTCGGGAAAGTGTGGTAAAGATGCCGTTTGGACCTATGATGCAGACAGTGAGCTGTTACAGATTACAGGCACGGGCGTTGTGGATCAAAGAATAAAGAAATCTGAGGAATATGTGTCAGAATATGGATTAAAAAAACGGTATAGGGTGAAAGAAATTCGGGTTGGAGAGGGGATTACGGCTTTGGATGGCGGTCCGCTGTTTTTGAATGTTCGTAAAGCGAAGGGAGCAGAGGAGATTAAGCTTTCCTTGCCGGATTCGTTAGAAAAGATCGGTGCAGATACCTTTGATCCTGGACAAAATGATGCCATATATATTCGTCATATTCATCTGCCAAATAAGGTGCGCTATATAGAGGGGGGTGCCTTCTGGGGGCTTGGGGATGAGGCAGAACTACAAAATTCTTTTAGGGAAGATGTGAAATCAATTTCTCAAAAATATAAAGAGAAACTGAAAATAACGATTGATAGTAAAAATCCATACTATACTATTAAGGATGGCGTGCTTTTTACAAAGGATATAAAGACGCTTGTGTATTATCCGTCAGAAAAGACAGATAAGGTCTATCGCATTCCAAAGTCTGTTATCCGTATTAAGCCACTTGCCTTTGCGAGAAATTCCTTTTTAAAGGAGGTTATATTGCCAGATGGTCTTAAAGAGATAGGGGCAGGTGCTTTCTTTAATAATCATCGGCTAGCTAAAATTAATTTGGAACAGGCGAAAAAGTTAAAAAGAATTCAAGATTTTGATGGAGTGAAATATAAAATAAGCCTTGGTTGTTGGACGTTAGCACCTGTGGGGGTGGGGATGGAAGTATTGGAAGAAAGTGATGAAAGATATCATGTTCTGGCAGAATATAGGAAAGATTTTTATGGCAGTACGAAGGTTCGCAAAGATTATTATTTTCTGGGGACATTTGCAGGAACAAACCTAAAATCAATCCAATTTCCTGAACGTTTGAAATATGCTGCATATAATACTTTTAAAAATTGTTTACGCCTAAAAAAGATTTCTTTTGGTGAATCTTATGCCGGAGAGGTTAATCCGGATCGACTTTGTGATAAGAAGGGCTTCTCTCTGCCTATGTGGTCGGCAATGGAAATTCAGGTGTCGGAGAGTAATAAGCATTATAAGGTTAGGAATCACATTCTTTACAGCAAGGATGGAAGGACAGTGTATAAGGCTTTGAAATCATATCAGGACGCCACACTGGTTTTGGATAAGAATGTTCAGAAAATTGCAAGGGAGGCATTTTCTGGGAACATTGCAAAAAAACTGCGAAAAGTGGTGGTTTTAGGCAGTTTAAAACAAATATCCCGTGAAGCCTTTGCGCTCGGAGGTATCAAAAGCTTTGAAGTGTATGGTAATGTGGATACGATTGACGTTGAGGCATTTTTCTGCTGCTGGGAATTGCAAAAGTTTATTTGTCATGGAACGGTTAAGAACATTGGCGCACAGGCATTTTATTATGCAACAAATTTGAGGAATCTTTCTCTTGGTAAGAACATTGCATCTATAGGAGCAGGGGCTTTTGATGGATGTGGTGGGATTAAAAAGCCTCATGTTATGAAAAATTGAAACTGGTTATAGAAATGAAATCATCTATAAGGCTATGGATTCGATTATGAAACGTGATATCCGTATTTCTGATGAAGTTATTAAAATTCTAAATAGATGGAATAACGAGTATTTGAACATACCTGTTAAAGAAAGAGAAGTAGAGGAGCCTTCTGAGAAAGATTTAGCTCGAATTGAAGAATTCAAGAAAAAAGGCTGGATATAAGGAGGAAATCCAATTTGAAAAAGAAAAAAGATGAAGTAACAATCCGTTCCAGTGCAGCAGAATATCTGACCTATGTTGCCTCTGTCGGGGACCAGCAGGACAGCATTGAGATGCGCTACGAGGAAGAGAACATATGGCTGACACAGAAGATGATGGCTACACTATATGACGTTGGTTTGCCAACGATAAAT
>OIYT01002000.1_pt1 | contig 13289 bp, 14 predicted proteins | sample 1588201 | NCBI WGS metagenome assembly OIYT01 (sample SAMN03283260) | human gut metagenome | biome: human-associated habitat; material: feces | host: Homo sapiens | place: USA | collected 2013
GCCTGCGGCTGGTTTTCCTGTTTTTTGACGCGCGTCTGCACCTTTCAAGCGAGCCGTTGGAGGCGCTTGTCCGCATCCTGCCCACCGCTGCGGAGCAGGCGCTGTTTGCCCCCGCGCTTTACGCGCTGCTGCGCGGTCTGTTTTCCCGTCGCCTGCCCGCGTTTTTCACCGCCATGCTCGGTGTGGCCGCTTCGTTTGACGCCGTGTTTCCGTTCGGCGCTTCGGGCGCGCTTGCGTGTCTTGCTGTGTCACTGCTCCTGCTCCTGCTCTGGATGACGAGCGCGGCGCGCCTGCGCTGGCTCTATCTTCTGGGCTGCGGCGTCCTTTACGGCCTTGCTGCCCTGCTGTGCTTCCGCGCGGTTTATCTGCTGCCGCTCTATGCCGTCGCCTACGTGCTGACGCTTGTGCGCCGCAGCAGGCAGGAGGAGGACTTCCGCCCCGCGCTGTCCGTGCTTGCCGTGGCGGCATTCGGCCTTGTGGGCGGTCTGCTGCTCTGGGCGGCGCATCTGAAGCTGCGCGGCCTCTGGGACGGCGGCTATTTTGAAATATTCCGCTCCTTCCGGATGTACCGGCTGCTGGGCGGTCAGATCAGCGCGGCGGTCTCCGGCCTGTTCGGCGCGCCGCGCCTGTGCCTTTCCCACCGCGACGGCTTCTTGCTCCTGTTTGGTGCGGCGGCGCTTGTGCCGCTGGTGCACGGCGCTTTTTGGCGCAAGGAGGCGCTGTGCCGCGCGCTGCTGCTTCTGACCGTGCTGCTGTTTGCGGCGTGGCTCTTCGGCGGCGCTTATCTGCTGCCGCTTGCGCTGCTCGCGGCGCTGTGCCGCGTCTGGAGCGTCGCCTGTGCGCGCGGCAGGACTGCCTTTGCGGTGCTGGGCGCGCTTGCGCTGTTTGCCTGCCACGCTGCGGCGCTTATCACTGATCTACTTTAAGGAGGTTCCCCTATGAAAATTGCCCTTGCCTGTGACCACGGCGGTCTGCGCCTGAAGAACGTGATCAAGGAGCACCTGATCGCGCGCGGTTATGAGGTGCGCGACTTCGGCACCGACAGCGAAGAAAGCTGCGACTATCCGGACTATGCGCTTCCGGCCGCCGAGGCGGTCGCGCGCGGCGACTGCGAGCGCGGCATTTTGGTCTGCACGACCGGCATCGGCGTGAGCATCACCGCCAACAAGGTGCGCGGCATCCGCTGCGCCCTGCTTTCCGATACCGTTTCCGCCAGTCTCACGCGCCGCCATAACGACGCGAACATGATGGCGCTCGGTCAGGGCATGATCGGCGAAAAGCTCGCGCTGGAAATCGTCGACATCTGGCTGAGCACCGCCTTTGAGGGCGGACGGCATCAGCGCCGCGTCGACAAGATCATGGCGATCGAAAATCGTTCGGATCGTTAAAGAACGCCGCAAGACAAGTATATTTTACGGAATGAATCCCTCCCTTGGCCGCATACAGTGGCAGGGGAGGGATCTTTTGCTATGAAAAAGCCGTTTCTTATCGCCGCCGTTGCCGTTGCGCTCGGTGGTACCGCGCTGCACTTTCTGTTTGACCTTTGGCCGAATGCGCTGACGGCGCTGGTATCGCCCGTCAATGAAAGCGTCTGGGAGCACTTAAAGCTCCTGTTCTGGCCGATGCTCGCGGCGGCGCTCTTGCTGTCGTTCCGCACCCGCCGCCCCTATGACCTGTGGAGCGCGTTTTTTGCCGCGCTTCTGGCAATGCCGCTTTTCCTTCTGGGCGTCTATTATCTCATTCGGTGCGGCTTCGGTTACACGGCGCTCTGGCTGGACATCACGCTCTATTACGTTTCCGTCGCCTTCGGTTTTCTGCTCACGTGGCGGTTGTATCAGAGCGGCACACTTGCCCGCCGGACGGGTGTCCTGTTGATGCTCGTGATGTTTTATGCCGCCGCGCTGGTGCTCTTCACCTTCGCGGCTCCGCCGCTGGGCATTTTTGAATCTGCATAAAACGCAGGGGAGGCGGTGCCTCCCCTGCGTTTATTTTCTTCCGACGACCTGATACATCCGGTCGTCGGAGATCACGGTCTCCACCGTCAAAAAGCGCGCCATCAGCGCGGCAAGCTCTTCTGCCGCCATCAGCCCGAGCGAAACGCCGCGCGCGCTGCCCTCGTGGTGGGTGTTGATCTGCGCGCGGCTCATGCCGTGCGCGATGCTCAGGCACCCGCCCTCGCACAGCAGCCCCGAGAGCGTTTTCAGCAGGCGCTCCGGCTCGGGAAAATGCGGGAAAGCGTTGTAGACCATGATCAGCGAGAAGCGCCGGTCAAAGGCAGTCTGCTCTACGTCGCCGCACAGAACGCGCACCTGCGGGAACTTCTGCCGCGCGATGCGCGCCATCTCCGGCGAAATGTCGATCGCCGTCACGTCCGCGGCACCCGCACGCAGGTAGTCCGGAAAGAGCACACCCGTTCCGCACGCCACGTCCAGCACGCTTGCGCCCGCTTGCAGATGCGCGTTTTGCAGAATTTCTTCGATGACCGCCTCGTTGCGCACCATTCCGGCGTCCCAGTCCGGCGCGCACCGGTCAAAGAACGCGATGATCTCCTTTTGCTCCATCATGCGGCAAAGAAGGAGGCGGTGTCGATCTTCTGATAACCGCCGAAGCTCGACGGGCAGGCGAAGATCTCCCCGGCAAGTGCCTTGCCAAGGAACATTTGCGTGATCTCGTTGGTCTTTTCCGTCATGTCCACGTCCGAAAACAGCTCGGGATAGACGGAGGCGGCGAGGAACCACGTGTTGATGAGGGCAATCTCGTAGTTGGTATAGTACGCGTTATATGCCATTTCGAGGTAGACCTCACCGGTCTGCCATGCCTTGCAGCTGTCGAACATCGTCGGATCCTCCTGATACAGCGGGGCGATGTTTTTCACGGCGGCGGCGTCAAGGATCATCACGTCCATCTGCTCGCCCAGCGCGACGAACTTCTCCGCCTCGATCGGGCCGATGCCGGTGGCGGCCAGACCCTTCACGACGTTCTTCACGTTCGCCACGCGGAAGGGCGCGTAGTCCTGCACGGTCATCAGGTGGTTGGTCGTGCCCCAGTTGCCCAGACCGCAGATATAAACGTTCGGCTGCTGCATGACCTGCGCCGTGCGCGCGCTGATCTCCGCCTTCTGCTCGTCAATGAAGGTCAGGAGCGTCTGGACACGCTCTTCCCGTCCGAAGATTTTGCCCAGCAGCGTCATGCTGCCGGCAAACGCTTCGTCGAACACGCCGTCCGGCCCTGCCTTGAGCGTGACGACGGGCACGCCGAGCTGCGCTTGTAGCGCGTCGGCCTTCTCTACGTCCTCATACTCCGAGATGACGAGATCGGGCGCGCAGGCGAGGATCTTTTCCGCCTCGGCCGCCTGCGCGTTCGGGCCGCCGACGCCGCAGGAGGGCAGCGAGGTGAACGTGTCGCCATAGGCCAGTACATAGGGACGCGCCACGGAGTCAAACATCTTCGGACGCTCGGAAAGACTCGTGTTGTCAATATCCTCCACGCCGCACAGCAGCGCCGTGTCGCCGATATAGCAGTACATCCGCAGCGCGCCCGCGCCGATGCAGACGACGCGCCGATAGCTCTCCGGCACGAGCGTCAGCTCACGGCCGATCATATCCGTCACGGTCATGGTGCCTTCCGCAGGCGCTTTTTCTTTCTTTGCGCAGGCGCACAGGCTCAAAAGAGCGGCCAGCGCGAGCACAAGGGCAAGAATTCGCTTAAACTTCATATTGTTTTCCTCCTAAAATGATCTTTTTGCCGTCGACGGTGACGATCCTCGACGGAATGTCAAAGGTTTCGCGGATGACCTCCGGCGTGACGATCTCTTCGCCGCCCGCGTGACGGATCACGCCGCCTTGCAGGAAGAAGAAACGGTCGCCGAAATAAAGCGCCTGATTGAGGTCGTGCAGGGAGCTGAGAATGGCGATGCCGCGCTCGTGGGCGACCCGCTTTGCCTCTTCGATGATCAGCTCCTCGTTTGCAATATCCAGATTGCCTGTCGGCTCGTCGAAGATCAGCAGCTTCGGCTCCTGCGCCAGCGCGCGCGCGACGGCGATCTTCTGTTTTTCGCCGCCGGAGAGGTTCTCCGCATTGCGGTAGGCAAGGTGCTCCAGCTGCATTTCCGCCAGCAGCCGCTCCACCACTGCACGGTCGGATGCGCCGGCGCGCAGGCCGAAGTAGGACACGCGCCCCATAAGGATGGAATCGTAGACCGTCAGCGCGCCGAAGTGGATGTGCTGCGGGACGTAGGCGATGCGCCGCGCACGCTGCCGCTGCGGGAGCTTGAGCAGATCCTCGCCGTCAAAGCGGATGGAGCCGCTGCGCGGCGTGACGATGCCGAGCAGATTCTGAAAGAGCGTCGTTTTGCCCGAACCGTTTTTGCCGAGCAGGATGCCGATCTCACCGTCGCACAGCGTCAGATCGACGCCGTTGAGCACGGGGTGCTTTCCGTAGCGAAAGTGCAGGTTTTCAATGGTCAGCATTCCCTCGCCTCCCTTCCGAAAAAGAGCACGGCGAGGAAGAAGGGTGCGCCGAGCAGCGAGGTGATCGCGCCCACGGGCAGCGCCGAGCCGCTGCCCAGACAGCGCGAGAGCGCGTCCGCGCCGAGCAACAGCAGGCTTCCGAAAAGCGCCGAGACGGGAACGGACAGGCGGTGATCCTGCCCGAAGAGCCGCTTTGTCACGTGCGGGCAGATGATGCCGACAAAGCCGATCACGCCCAAAAACGAGACGCACACGGCGGTGATGAGCGACGACACGAGGAGCGAAATAAAGCGCAGCAGGGAGACGTTGACGCCCATGCTCCGCGCGCTTGCATCGCCGCTGAGCAGCACGTTATACTTCCATGCCAGCAGGCGGAACAGGACGATACCGGAGAGCACGACGCACAGCAGAAGAAGGTCGGTGCGGTAGGTGGCTCTGCCCAGATCACCGAAGTTCCAGACCACGGCGGCGGAAATGCCCACGTCGGTGGCGAAGAATTGCAGCACCGTGGTGCCCGCCGTCCACATTGCGCTCACGGCAAGGCCCGCCAGCACCACGACGTTCGGGGAGAACGCACGCAGGCGGCACAGGCCGAGGATGAGCAAAATGGACAGCGAGGAGAAGAGAAACGCCATCAGCGAGGTCGCAAACGGGTTGGCGCCGACAAAGAAATTCGCCGCGTTGCGGCCGGTCGTGAGAAAGCCGCCCGCGAAGACGATGATCGAAAGGTTCGCGCCGAACACCGCCGCGTTGGAAACGCCCAGCGTCGAGGGCGAGGCCATGGAGTTGTTGAGGCAGGTCTGCATGATCAGACCCGAGACGGACAGACCCGCGCCGGCAAGCAGCGCCGCGAGCACGCGCGGCACGCGGATGTTCCAGACGATGCGCTCGTTTGTACCGCTGCCGCGCCGCAGCAGCGCCCGCAGCGCGTCGCCCAGCGTCATGCGCGATGGCCCGACAAAGAGGCACACAAGCGCCATCGCCGCGACCGCCGCGATCAGCACGGCAGTGAGCAGACGAGTTTTATTTTGATGTTTCATGGAGAAACTCCCTGATTTTTTCTCTATCATAGCGAAAGACAAACGAAAAGGGAAGCCCCCATGGGGGTTCCCTTTTCGCAAAATTCCGTTAAATCTTATATTTTGTCAGGATGCGTGTCAGCTTTCGTCCCACGGGGCGGGCGAGCAGCAGAAGGAAGATCACGTTGGACACGGCATAGAGCGCCGTGGTCGGCGCGGAGGTTAGCACAATGGCAAGATAGCGCGACAGGCGGAAGCCGCCGTCGAGCATCAGCGCCGACCAGACGTCCATGAGCAGGGAGAAGAGCAGGCCTGCCAGCGCGCCGTAGAGGCAGAGCAGGAACAGATTGCGCTTGAGAGGGTCTGCCAGCAGTCCCGCGATCAGCCCGACCACGCCCCACGCGAACATCTGAAAGGGCGTCCATGCACCCTGACCGAAGTAAAAGTTAGAGAGAAGGGCGGTCATTGCGCCGGTCAGAAAGCCCGCCTCCGCGCCGAAGTACAGCGCCGTCAGCACGACCATCGCCGTGACGGGCTTGAAGCCGGGCAGCGCCGCGAAAAGCACACGCCCCAGAACGCTCAGCGCCGTCAGCACGGCCAGCAGCACAAGGCGCGCGGCGCTGCGCTCCCCGCGCTCGAGCGACAGGAAGAACGCACCGCAGGCAAGCACGGCCACGGCAAAGGAGAAAAACGCATACTGCCGCCCGCGAAACACCGTGCTGCCCAGCACAATGAGCAGCGGGACGCACAGAAGCAGCAGCCCGTAGGTCACGATCTTTTTCATCGCGCCTCCCCGCCGCACAGCGCGGCGACCTCGCGGCAGAGCACCGCGTTGGGGAAGAGGGAGCGGGCAATGCGGCTTGCGGCGGTGGTGTAGAAATAGTTGCCGGAGAAAAAGGCGTTCGGCGTGCCGTGGGCGATGATCTCGCCGTCAAAGAACAGCGCGCAGCGATCCGCCGCCTCCGCGGCAAACTCCACATCGTGCGTGACCAGCGCGACCGTGCAGCCCTCCTGCCGCAGCTGCCGCAGCAGCGACAGAAATTCCTGCTTGTAGGCTGCGTCCATGCCCTTGGTCGGCTCGTCCATCAGCATAAGACGCGGACGGGTCAGAAGGAGCTTTCCGAGCGCGCATTTTTGCTGCTCGCCGCCGCTCAGATCGTAGGGGTGGCGGTCGAGCAGGTGCTCGATCTGCAGCCGCTGCGCCACCTCCGTCAGACGCGCCTCCGGCTCCTGCATCGCCGCAAGGAGCTGGCGGTAATCCTCCCGCACGCTGTCCTGAAGGAAGAGGCACTTCGGATCCTGCGGCAGCAGCGTCAGCCCGTGATGGTAGAGCGCGCGGCCACCCTTTTGCTTTTTGCCGAAAATGCGCAGCGTGCCCTGATAGGGACGCTCCAAGCCGGCAAGCACATTGAGCAGCGTCGTTTTGCCGCTGCCGTTTGCGCCGAGCAGGGCGAAAATCTCTCCGCCGTAGAGTGTGAGCGAAAGACCGCGCAGCACGTCGGGGGCGTCTTTTTCATAGCGGAAGCCGATGTCCTTGGCCTCGAGCACTGCCTCGCCCGTCTGCGCTGCCTGCTCGGCGACAAGCGCGCCCGCGCGGTCGGAGAAATGCGACTGCAAAAACTCGCGTCCCTCGCGCACACTCATTGGGCAGGGAGCGTCCGTTTGCAGTGCCGACCAGATGCGCGCGGCGGCGGGAAGCGCCTGCGCGAAGGAATGCGTCCGCAGCGCGCCGCACAGCTCACGCGGCGGCAGGCACTGCGCGATGCATCCGTCCTGTAGGAAGACAACCCGATCGGCGATCGGGAACACTTCTTCCAGTCGGTGCTCCGACAGCAGCACCGTCACGCCCAGCTCACGGTTGAGTCGCCGGAGCGTGGCGATAAAGTCGGCGGCGGCGATGGGGTCGAGCTGCGCCGTCGGCTCGTCGAGCAGCAGCAGCGAAGGATTCATCACCATCACCGAGGCAAGGTTCAAAAGCTGCTTCTGGCCGCCCGAAAGGCGGTCGGTCTCGCGGTGATACCAGTCCTGAATGCCGAAATAGCTTGCCATTTCCCCAACACGGCGGCGAATGTCGGCATTGGGCAGCCCTAAATTTTCCAGTCCGAAGGCAAGCTCATGCCATACCTTGTCGGTGACAAGCTGCTCGTCGGGAAACTGGCCGACAAAGCCGATGCGCGCCGCGCTCTCGCGTGCGTCGAGCGTGTCGAGCGGCCGACCGTCGTAGAGGATCGCGCCTTGCAGCGTGCCGCGCGGCGCCGTCTCCGGCTTGAGCAGGCGCAGCAGCGTCGTCTTGCCGCAGCCGGACGCGCCGCACAGCAGCGTAAAACTGCCGCGCGGCAGACGCAGCGCGAGCGAACGCAGCGCGGGGACGTCCCGATCGGGATAGGTGAAGCTCAGATCTTTGATCTCAAGTAATTCCATCGCAGGGTCTCCTCTGTCTCAATGAGAAACGGCGCGAGCGAAAGCGCCGCAAAAGCCGCGTAGGCGGCATAGGCTGCCGCGCCCGTCGGCGCGCGCAGGGAAGGGTAATAGGCATATGTGCCGCACAACTGCATGAGCAGGACGTATGCGCCGCCAAAGAGCAGCACAAGGGCAAGCAGCAGGCCGTCTCGCCACGTAAAACAATAGTTTGAATAGCTCGTGTGCCCCTTTGCGCCGTAGCCGCGCGCCTTCATCGCGGCACTGACCGCGATGGCGTTTTCCAGCGACCAGCCGATCAGCGCCGACAGGACGGACAGCTTGGCGCGCACGCGGCCAAGCCAGCTCTCCGTGGTATACAGCCCCAGCACCGTCTGCGCCCGTTCGGTTTTGTGCGCCTGCCTGCGCAGCAGCGGGACATAGCGCAGCGCCATGGAGAAGATGAGCGCCGAGCGCGGCAGAACCCGCCCGAAGAGGTAGAGAAACTTGTCACTTGTCATGACAGGATTGTAGCACCGGCACCACAGCAGCACGGCAATGAGCGTTGCCGCCGTGCCGATGCCGCAGACGATCGCCTCGAGCGTGACGGGATGGTCGTTCATGAAAAACAGCGGTGTGACGCCGTTGTGGACAAACAGGGGGTTGCTCAGCGCGATCAGCGCGCCGAGGCCGAGATAAAACCCGAGATCGGACAGGCGGACGGTGTGCCGCGCCGCGCAGAACAGCACACTGCCCAGCAGCGCGAGCGCCGCCGTGACGGGATCGGAGGAAAAGGCACACAGCAGTATGGTCGCGGCGAAGTAGAGCATCAGCACCGCCGGATGGTAGTCGCTAAAACGTTTCATGATCCCTCCACATCCTGCCCCAAGTTGCAGGTGTATATCCACTCGATCACATCGCCGTCCTCCGGCAGACAGCGCGAGCAGCTAACGTTGGGCATCGTTCCGTTGACCCGATAGACCCAGCCGGAGGCGGGGCCGCAGGAAAACTCATACAGGTACTGGATCCCCTCGACATAAGCGCCGCCGAGTGCGGTCGTGCCCTGATACTCCAGCGCGATGCGCTCGTGGCGGACGGCGCGCAGCAGAATGTCGAGCACGCTGTCGCCGGCGCGCAGCACATAGCGCGTCGGTGGCAGGATCTCGCCGTCTTCGGGCAGAAGCGCCCGCAGCTCGTCCGAAAGCGGCTGATCGAGTGCCGCGTCGCAGCGGATGCTGAGGGTGACGGTTTGGCTGCCTTCTTTGATGTCTTCCAGATGCGTCTGGTAGTATTCCTCGACGGATTGTATTTTTACGCCCGAGAGCAGCACATAGAGCACGAGCGCCGCGACGAGCAGCAGAAGAAGATTCTTTTTCATCCGGTCTCCTGATAAAAAATGCGGACATTGCAGGCCTGCAACATCCGTTTTTTGCGGTTTTCGCCCGAAACGGCGCTTCCACCCATCAGTATACCAACCGCCGTGCACCTTGTCAAGCAAAATCCCGCGCTGCTTGGGACTTGCCAAACGGGAGACGATGTGCTATAATTAAAATGCGGTGGTTTTTGACACTGCTATCACGTTATATTACTTAAAGAATAACGGACAGGAGAGAAATAACCATGAAAAATGATTTCCAGTTCATCATTCATAACGACGGCGACGTTTCGCGCAAGGATCCCACACGCGCAAAGGAGCTGTTTACCATGGAGCGCGCGCGTGATGCGCGGAGATTCCACCGTCAGATCCCCGGCTATCAGATGACCCCGCTGGTGGCGCTGCCCAATTTGGCGCAGCTACTCGGCGTCGGCGGCATTTATGTAAAGAACGAGGCGGAGCGCCTCAATATGAATTCCTTCAAGGTCATGGGCGGCTCCTATGCCATTTATCGCTTGGTGCGCAAGCTGCTGGGCAGAGAGGGTGAGGATCTGTCGTTTGACTATCTGGTCAGCAAGGAGTGCCACGACAAGCTGGGCAACGTCGTCTTCTGCTCCGCAACGGACGGCAACCACGGCCGCGGCCTTGCGTGGGCGTGCCAGAAGCTCAATCATCCGTGCAAGATCTACGTGCACAGTGAGACCAGCCAGCCGCGCATCGACGCCATCCGCCGCTTCGGCGCAGAGGTGACGGTCGTAGACGGCAACTACGACGACGCGGTGCGTCAGGCTGCGAAGGACGCGCAGGAGAACGGCTGGTATGTCGTCTCCGATACCTCGTGGCCGGGCTACGAGGAGATCCCAAGCTGGATCATGCAGGGCTATACCTCCATTCTTTTGGAGACGCAGGAGCAGCTTTCTGGTCTGGGGCTGGTCAAGCCCACCCATGTTTTCCTACAGGCGGGCGTCGGCGCAATGGCGGCGAGCGTTGTCGGCTTTTACAGCGCGCTCTTCCCGAACGATCCGCCGCTGTTTGTCATCGTCGAGCCGGATAAGGCGGCGTGCGTCTATGTTTCCATCGCCGCCGGTGACGGCAAGTGTCACAGCGTCAAGGGCGATCTCAATACCATCATGGCGGGGCTTGCCTGCGGCGACCCCTCGCCCGTCGCTTTCGACATTCTGAAGGACAATGCGGACGTGTTCATCAAAGTGCCGGATAACGTTGCGGCGCGCGGCATGCGCATTTTGGGCGTTCCGCTGCACGGCGACCCGATGATCGTCAGCGGCGAGAGCGGCGCGGTGCCGCTCGGCACGCTCTTTGCCCTGTGCACCGACGAGATCGACCCCGAGCTAAAGCGCGTGCTCCATTTGGATCAGAACGCGCAGGTGCTGATGATCAACACCGAAGGCAATACCGATCCCATCGAGTTCCGCCGTATCCTCTGGGACGGCAAGGATCCCGTGCCGGATCGCTACCGCATCCGTAAATAACGCAAATAAGCAACAACCCGCTCTCCGTTTTATACGGTGAGCGGGTTGTTTTATTTATGCAGCGTCAGGTCGTAGAGCGCGTTCTTCGAAAGTCCCGTCTGCACCGCGACGCGGCGCGCGGCGTCCTTTCGGCTGATGCCCTGCGCCAGCAGCGCTTCCATGAGCGCCAGCGCCGTCTCCGGCGTCACGGCGGCCGTCGGCGGCGTTTCCGGCGCGCCTTCGACAATGAGTACGTACTCGCCGCGCGGCGCGACGCACGTCTCGACCGACTCTTGCAGCGTCATGCGCTGCACCTCCTCGTGCAGCTTTGTCAGCTCACGGCACAGCGCAACGCGGCGCTCACCGCCGAAGGCGCGGCAGAGGTCGGCAAGGGTGGTCGGCAGCTTGTGCGGCGCTTCGTAGAAGATCATCGTGCGCGTTTCGTTTCGCAGGCTGTCCAAATGCGCCTGTCGGGACTTCTTGTTGACGGAGAGAAAGCCCTCGAAGGTGAAGCGGCCGGTCGGCAGCCCCGAGATACTCAGCGCGGTGATCGCCGCGCACGGCCCGGGGACGGCGCTGACGGTCACGCCGCTTTCGGCGCACAGCCGCACCAGATCCTCGCCGGGGTCGGAGATGGCGGGACTTCCGGCGTCGGAGACCTGCGCGCAGTTCTCACCGGCGAGGATGCGCGCGAGGATCTGCTCCCCGCGAAACTGCTTGTTGTGCTCGTAGTAGCTCACGAGCGGTTTTTTTATGCCCAAATGGTTCAGTAGCCGCAGCGTCACGCGCGTGTCTTCGGCGGCGATAAAGTCCGCATCTTGCAGCGCCTGACGGCAGCGTGGAGAAATGTCGGAAAGGTTGCCGATGGGCGTCGGCACGAGCGTCAGTGTTCCGGCCATGGTTTGTCACCTCATATGGTACGCGGCGCGGTAGTCCGCCGAGGGCGCGCCGTCCTGTAAAAATTCGATCAGATCCGCCTGCCAGCGCAGACCGGCCTTTCCGCCGCGCGTCGCTTCGATCAGCACAAGGCAGGGTGCGCTTTCCGCACGATGGCGCACGAGCCGGATGCGCTTCGGCTCCATGCCGCCCGCGCGCAGAGCGCAGAATATATCGCACAGTCGTTCGGGGCGGTGCACCAGCGCGAAGCGGCCGCCGTAACGCAGCAGCCGTCCGGCCGTGCGGCACAGCGCCTCCGGCGTCAGCGCGTCCTCGCAGCGGCCGGCTCTCGCGGCGCGCATACCGCCGCCGTCGGGAAAATAGGGCGGATTTGCGATCACGCAGTCAAAGCCGCCGGTCGGCAGCGGCGCGCAGGCGGCGTCGCCCAGCACGGAGGATAGCCGCTCCGCAAGGCCGTTTTGCCGGATGTTTTCCAGCGCCGCTTCGTGCGAAAGCGCGTCGCGCTCCACGCCGACGACGCTGCACGTCTCCTCACGGGCGCACAAAAGCAGCCCCAGCGTTCCAACGCCGGAGCAGAGATCCGCGATGCGGGCACCTTTGGACAGGGTGAGAAACTGCGCCAGCAGCATGGAGTCCGTTCCCAAGGGGAAGGCGCCGTCGGGAACGGCCAGACGCAGAGAGCCGATCTGCTCAGTCATAGCGATAACCGGCCTGCACCGACGGGTACAGACCGGTCAATCTTACTGCTCTTCGATCGCTTCGACCGGGCAGACGGCGGCGCAAGAACCGCAGTCGACGCACTGATCGGCGTCGATGACGTACTTCTCGTCGCCCTCGGAGATGATGCCAAGCGGGCAGGTATCCGCGCAGGTGCCGCACTTTACGCAAGCGTCAGTAATGAAATGTGCCATAGTTTACGCCTCCCTATGTATTCAGAGTACATTCATTCTATCATCTTTTTCCGAAAAAGCAAATGGAAAATATAGAAAAGAGGAAAAATCGTATATTTTGTTCCGCGCTTGGCAAAAATCCTCTGCGGAAGATCGGAGGCGAGAGGAAATGGCGGTGAGCGAAATGATCCGGCAGGCGTGGGCGTTGGCCTGCGTGCTGGGACACAGCTATGTCGGTTCGGAGCATTTTCTGCTTGCGGCCGTCATGACCGAGCCGGAGATTGCCGGTCTGCTGCTGCGGCAGGAGGTCGGACAGGCGGAGCTGCTGTATCGCACGGTCGATCTGTGCGACATGGGCGCACGGCAAACGCGAACGGCGCAGGGGTTTTCGCCGCACTGTCTGCGCGCGCTTGCCGCGCCCTATCAGACGCCCAAACGGCTCCTTGCGGAGCTGCTGCGCGCGCCGGAGGGCGGAGCGTGCCGCGTGCTGTGTGCCTGCGGTGTGGATACATCGCTGCTCTTTAGCGACCTGTGTGAGGAAGGAAGGGAAAAAATCGTGCAAAATACGCGCCTTTTGGAGCAATTTGGCGTGGATCTGGTGCAGCGGGCGACGGAGCTGCCGCCGGTGGTCGGTCGACGGCGTGAGATCGAGACGGTGCTGCAAATCCTTTCGCGCAAACATAAAAACAACCCCGCGCTCATCGGCGAGCCGGGCGTCGGCAAGACCGCCATCGTCGAGGGGGTCGCGCAGTATATCGCGCAGAGGCGCGTGC
>OIYT01002003.1_pt1 | contig 13278 bp, 11 predicted proteins | sample 1588201 | NCBI WGS metagenome assembly OIYT01 (sample SAMN03283260) | human gut metagenome | biome: human-associated habitat; material: feces | host: Homo sapiens | place: USA | collected 2013
GTCAGACCGGTGCGGCCGCCGGCCTCCACGCCGGAGGCGGACTCCACAAAGGTGGTGACGGTGGAGGTGCCGGTGCAGGCGCCCGCCACGGTGCCGATGGCGTCGGACAGCAGGGCCTCCTTCATGTTGGGCATGTTGCCGTCCTGATCCACCATACCGGCCCGGGAGGCGGTGCCCACCAGAGTGCCGATGGTGTCGAACATGTCGATCATGCAGAAGGTGATGACCAGCGTGACGGCGGTGAACCAGCCGATCTGCAGGAAGCCGGAGAAGTTGAACTTGAAGAAGGTGGTCTCCATCATGTCGCCGAAGGGCGGCGCGAAGGAGGCGGTGGAGAGGGACGCGAAGGGATTGACGCCCAGGACGACGGCCTCGCCGGCCCAGTAGATCACGGACGCCACCAGCATACCCAGCAGCACGGCGGCCTTGATGCCGTGCTTCGCCAGAATCACGATGACGAACAGGCCGATGAACATGGTGACCACCGTCAAAACCATGGTCTTGTAGCCGGAGCCCATGGCGGTCTGGGCCACGCTGGGGGTCAGGGCGCCGAAGAAGTCCCGCATGACATAGAAGGGTCCGCCGGTCTCGGAGTAGACGCCGACGTTGGAGCCCAGGCCGATGTTCATCAGCATCAGGCCAATGGCGGGGGCGATGCCCAGTCGGACGCCCAGAGGGATGGCCTCCACGATCTTCTCCCGGATGTTCAGGACGGACAGGATGATAAACACGATGCCCTCGATGAGGATGATGACCAGCGCGGCCTGGAAGCTCTCCACATAGCTCATCCCGGTGAGGCCCACGATGTTGGCGGCCACCACGGCGAAAAAGCTGTTCAGTCCCATGCCGGGGGCCAGGGCGAAGGGCTTGTTGGCAAGGAAGGCCATGCAGAACATGCCGATGGCGGAGGCGATGCAGGTGGCCATGAACACGCCGTTCCACAGCGAGGAGCCCACATCAAAATTGGTCAGCAGATTGGGGTTCAGGGCGATGATATACGCCATCGTCATGAACGTGGTGAGACCCGCCAGGATCTCTGTGCGGACGGTGGTCCCGTTCTCCTTCAGCTTAAAAATTTGCTCCATACGCTCCCTCTTTCCCTGTTTTCCCGTAAAACGCCGATTCTGAAATTTTTTTGCCGGGAAAAACAGTTTTTCTGCTTTTATCATACGAAAATCCGGCGTCAAAAACAAGTGTTCTCTGTCCGGCATTTCGTGGAAAAAGGTCGACCTTTTTTGGTCATTTCGGTGTTCTTTGCAAAATATTACGAAAAAATTTTATGAAAAATCACCGAAAATCCGGATTTTGCCGGGTTTTCGGTGATTTTATGGCAGGACCCGTCAGTATCGGAAATGGGTCCCGTAGTAATACTCCAGGCTCTTGTAGGTCGCGAGCGCCCCCTGCCCCACCTCGTCCAGCGTCTCGGTGAGCCGGCCGTTTCGCACATAGCGGTCCACCGTGGTCAGCACCGGCAGGATCCGCCAGATCTCCGTGGTGGCCTGGGCCCAGGCGTCGCCCCGCCAGCCGCACAGGTCAAACAGCAGGTTCATCAAAAAGCAGGAGGACACGTCGGGCCCCTCGCCCACAAAGCCGCCGCCCAGCGCCGCCCTGGCCGCGTCGTTGGCCCAGATCAGATAGCGGGTGGCGTAGTAGTTGTAAAAGCCCTCCTCCGTGGAGGTGTCCAGGTTGACGCCCAGCTCCTGATAGGCGGAGTTGCCGTCGCCAAACCAGGGCTTGTGGTCGCCGAAGACCACCACGACCACCGGTCGCTCCTCCGCCCGGAATTGGTCCAGAAGCCAGCGGAGCTGCTCCGCCGTGTCGGACACGGAACCCAGGTAGTTATCCACAATGTTGGTGGTGGCGGTGGAATACCGGCCGTCGGTATAGTGCTTGCCCCGCCAGACGCTTTCCGTGTCATAGGGCCCGTGGCCCTGGTAGGTCACGTTGAAGGAGAAGTAGGGCTTCCCCTCCCCGTCCCGGTTTTCCTCGTACAGCCGGAAGATCTCCGGCAGCAGCACGTCGTCGGTGGCGATACCGCCGGTGTAGAGGTCGCTGAAGCGGTTTTCATAGTAGTAATACGTGGGCAGGCCCAGATAGGCGTTGACGTTGCGGCGGTTGTAGAACCACTCGTAGCTGGGGTGGCTGCCCTCCACGGCGTAGCCCTGGCTGGAGAAATACCAGCCGTAGGAGTTGGTGTTGGCGCGGTAGTTCCACTGGTCGGCGTAGCCCGTCAGGAACGCCCGCTCCGTGTTCACCGTGCCGCCGGCGAAGATGTTGGTCACCAGGTTCCCCGTATAGCTCTCCGCCTCCAGCTGGTGATAGACGGCGTAGGCCGCCTCCCAGTCGATGCCCTCCACGTTTTCAAACAGGGAGAAATCCGCGAAAGCCTCCAGCTGGAGGGTGATGATATCCACCTTTTCCGCCTCCGGGATGTCCGCCGGCTCGTAGGAATCCAGCAGCGCCTCCGTCTCCCCTTGGCTGTAGCCCTTGGGGGCTTCGATGGACCCGGTGGTGACGCTGTGGAGGAAGGGGTAGACGAATCCCTTGGACAAATACACCTGGGTGGAGGACCAGCGGTTGATATAGTCGTAATTCTGGGTCCTGGTGTTGTAGAGCTGCTTGTCCGCGTAAAGGCGGCTCAGGGGCACGCACAGCGCCGCCCCCGCCAGAAACAGGGGCAGACGCACCCTCCGTTTCGGCACGCCCCGGACCAGGAAGAACAGGAGCAGCGTCCCCAGCACGACGCATCCCAGCCCGAACCACACCCGCTTGTCCGGCGTCAGGTCGTAGTTGGCGGTCTTTGCGATGGAGCCCGCCTCCCGGAGGTATTTCAGGTCCTGAAACATCACGGGATCGTCCCGGAAGCGCAGCTTGTAGTAGTTGCCCAGGGACAGCCCCCAGACCGGGACCGCGGCGGCCAGGAAAGCGATCCAGGGCCGGCCGATGAGGGCATACAGCAGCAGCACCAGCGCCGCCACGGGGCCGATGTTCAGCGCCAGCAGCAGCGGCCGCCGGAGGTAGCTCCCCATCAGCACGTCCGGGTAATCTCCGTAGGCAAAGAAGAGGGACAGCAGGCCCAGGCAGACCCCCGCCATCAGCAGGATTCCCAGGTTCCAGCCCCAGAACGCCGCCCTTCTCCCGCCGGAGAGATCTCCGGGAGAGGTCTGGAACAGCCAGAAATGTCTCAAAAATCAGTCACCTCGTTTCGCGTCAGGGGAAGCGGAAAAGTCCGCCTCGTGGGCTTTGAAAAATGCGTAAAAGGCCGCGACGTCCCCCACCTCCGTCCAGCGGCGGACATCCACCGGCGTCCGGTCCAGGTCATAGACCCTGGCGCCCCTCATGGCCAGCAGGATGGGCGAGTGTGTGGCGATGACGAACTGGCAGCGGTAAAACCGGGCGGAGTCCTCCAGGAACTTGGCCAGCTCCAGCTGGAACTGGGCGGACAGGCTGTTCTCCGGCTCGTCCAGCAGATAGAGGCCGCTCTCCTGAATATGGCGGGTGAAATACAGAAAGCCGCTCTCGCCGTTGGACCGGCCGGGCACGTCCCGCATCAGCTGCCGGTTGACGTAGCGGGAGCCGGTGCCGCGCTGGGCGTCCACCACCTTCCGCAGCTCGTCCAGGTCCTCCAGGGAGCGCATCTGAAAATCCGCGTACCGCTTGTCCGTGTACTCCGCCAGCAGTTCCCGCCGCTTCGTGTCGATGCCCTCGTTCATACAGCGCAGGTCCAGCAGATAGTCGAACACATCGTCGCTGGTGACGACGCGGCTGGCGGCGAGGGCCTCCCGGTCAAAGGCGCGGGTCGTCTCCGCCCGGCACAGGCCCAGATAGTCCCCAAAAAAGGCGCTGCGGTTGAACACCGCGCCCCGCCGCAGCTCCAGCTTCTCCCCGATCAGGTTCAGCAGCGTGGTCTTGCCGCTGCCGTTGCCGCCGCAGAAGATGGTGACGGGCTCGAATTCCAGCCCGGACAGGCCCTTGTTCCGAAAAACGCCAAAGGGATACCGGCTGCCGTAGCAGGTGCGCTTCGCCTCCCGGTTGTTCTCCAGGAAGCACCACTCCCGGCCCTCGCCGGGCAGGGAAAAGCTCTGTAAATAGATCATCGCCGCCGCGACCCGCCTCCTCTCTTCCTCGATTTTATCACAGGTCCGCCGTGAAAGCATGAACGTTGTGAAAACAGGGCGGGTTTTCACCCGCCCTGTTGGGTCGCGCTTTTTAGTAGGCCAGCTTTTCCGCCAGATAGGCCCTGAGCTGATCGATGGGCAGGCGCACCTGCTCCATGGTGTCCCGATCCCGGACGGTGACGCAGTTGTCGCCTTCCTTGGTGTCGTCGCCCACGGTGTCGAAGTCCACGGTGACGCAGAAGGGCGTGCCGATCTCGTCCTCCCGGCGGTAGCGCTTGCCGATGGAGCCGGCGTCGTCGAAGTCCACCATCCAATCCTTACTCAGCTCCCGCTGGATCTCCAGGGCCTTGTCGCTGAGCTTCTTGCTCAGGGGCAGCACGGCGCACTTGAAGGGCGCCAGGGCGGGGTGCAGGTGCAAAACCGTGCGGACATCGTCCTTGCCGTTCTTGTCCTGGCCCACCACTTCCTCGTCGTAGGCGTCGCACAGGACGGCCAGCACGGAGCGCTCCACGCCCAGGGAGGGCTCGATGACGTAGGGGATATACCGCTCGTTCTTCTCCTGGTCGAAGTAGGTCAGGTCCTTGCCGGAGGTGTTCTGATGCTGGGTCAGGTCGTAGTCGGTGCGGTCCGCCACGCCCCACAGCTCGCCCCAGCCGAAGGGGAACAGGAACTCAAAGTCCGTGGTGGCCTTGGAGTAGAAGCACAGCTCCTCGGGGTCGTGGTCCCGCAGGCGCAGGTTCTCGTCCTTCAGGCCAATGCCCAGCAGCCAGTCGTGGCAGAAGCCGCGCCAGTAGTTGAACCACTCCAGGTCCGTGCCCGGCTGGCAGAAGAACTCCAGCTCCATCTGCTCGAACTCCCGGACGCGGAAGATGAAGTTGCCCGGGGTGATCTCGTTGCGGAAGGACTTTCCGATCTGGCCGATGCCGAAGGGCAGCTTGCGGCGGGTGGTCCGCTGGACGTTGACGAAGTTGGTGAAGATGCCCTGGGCGGTCTCGGGCCGGAGGTACACGGTGTTCTTCGCGTCCTCGGTGACGCCCTGGAAGGTCTTGAACATCAGGTTGAACTGACGGATATCGGTGAAGTTGTGCTTGCCGCAGCTGGGGCAGGGAATGTTCTTCTCCTCCACGAAGTCCTTCATCTCCTGCTGGGAGAAGGCGTCAATGGGCTTGGGCAGCTCGAAGCCGTTGGTCTGGCACCATTCCTCGATCAGCTTGTCGGCGCGGAAGCGCTCCTTGCACTCCTTGCAGTCCATCAAAGGATCGGAGAAGCCCGCCAGATGGCCGCTGGCCACCCAGGTCTGGGGGTTCATGAGGATGGCGGCATCCTGACCCACGTTGTAGGGGTTCTCCTGCACGAATTTCTTCCACCAGGCCTTTTTGATGTTGTTCTTCAGCTCCACGCCAAGGGGGCCGTAGTCCCACGTGTTGGCAAGGCCGCCGTAGATCTCAGAGCCTGCGAAGATGATGCCGCGGTTTTTGCACAGCGCCACGATCTTATCCATGGTCTTTTCGGTGTTTTTCATGGTGATATCTCCTTTATGTGAATATTTTGGTAAATAAAAATACGCCCTGAGTCCCTTTTAAGGACTCAGGGCGAACTAAACAGTCCGTGGTTCCACCTGAATTTGGAAGCATTCCACACTCTTATCGCCGGTAACGGGGCGTCCGGCGGGCATTTCCTCCCGCGGCTCCGGGCAGCCACGCCCATCATCGCCTGTTGCTTTGCCTAGGATAGCACGTTTTTCCGCAGGTGTCAAGGAAATTTGGGAAAGGGTCGTGGGAAAATACCGAATGCACGCCGCTTTTTGCGTAGGAGCCGATATCTACATTGGCCCGCCCTCACCCCGCCGTTTTCCCATTATGCCGCCTTTGGCGGCATACCACTTCTCTTCCCTTTTCACTCTTCCCTCTTCAATGCAAAAAAAGAACACCCCGCAAGGTGTTCTTTTTTGCTTCAGTTGTTCTCGCTGCGGTCGTAGGCCACCACCACGCGGCGGTTGGGCTCGGTGCCCACCGAATAGGTGGTGACGCCCTTCACGTCCTGCAGGGCGGCGTGGATCACATGGCGCTCGTAGGCGTTCATGGGCTCCAGGGTCACGCTACGGCGGTACTTCTGTACCTTGGTCGCCACCTTGCGGGCCAGGCTCTCCAGACTCTGCTCACGGCGGGCACGGTAGTTCTCGGCATCCATCTGGACGCGAACACGCTTGCTGTCGCTGCCGGTGTTGATGGCATAATTGGTCAGCTGCTGGATGGCATCCAGCGTCTCGCCGCGATGGCCGATCAGCTGGCCCAGACGCTCGCCCACCAGAATGACCTTGTAGCGGCCCTTCTCCACCTCGTAGACCTTGACCTCGGCGGCACTGTCCATATGCTGGAGCAGACCGGAGACGAAGGCGATGATACGCTTGGCGTTATCGTCATCACACTCGGGCAGGTCGATGGCCGGGGCCACAGGGGCAGGACGCTCCTTCTTCTCGGGACGGGGACGGTCGCTGCGGTCGGGCCGGCTCTGACGGTCCTGACGGGGCTTGTCAGCCTTTGGCGCCGCCGGTTTAGCGGGGACGGCGGGCTTGGGCTCCGCTTTGGGGGCGGCAGGGGTCTCGGGGATGATCTTCACCTCGGCGGGGGCGGCAACGTCCGCTTCATCAGGGCCATAGGTGATACGGATACGGGCGGGGGTGGCGCCGATGCCCAGGAAGCCGGTCTTGGCACGCTCCAGAATGGAGACAGACACGTCATCGCGGTCCATGCCCAGCTGCTCAAGGCCTTTACGCAGCGCCTCGTCCTCAGTCTTGCCCGTTACGTCGATATAACTCATAGACAAAACTCCTTATTCGTCGTAGTGTTCCTCGCGGTAGGCGCGGCCCCGTGCATAGGGACGGTTGCCCACCTTGCCGGCTTCCGTGGTGCTCTCGCCGGTCTTTTTCTTTTTGGGCTGGGGCTGGGGCTTCTTGCCGCCCTTGGACTGGGCCTGCTGCTCCAGCTGACGGTTGTAATTCTCGCGGGCAGCCTGCATCTTGGCGTAGCGGGCCTCGCGCTTCTGGCGCTCCTTGTCGGTCTCCTCACGGTCCAGCACCTTAGAGAAGTGCTTGTTCAGCACCTGCTCCTGAATGCAGGAGAACGCAGCGTTGGCGATCCAGTAGACGCACAGGGCGGCGGGGAGGATGTAGCCCATCCACACCGTCATCAGGGGCATCATGTAGAGCATCGCCTTGGAGGAGCCGTTCATGTTGCTGTTGCCGTTGGTCTTCATGGAGATGCGGGTCATCAGGAACTGCAGCGCGGCGGAGATCAGCGGCATGAGCATGATGCCGATGACGGGCCAGCCGCCGGAGGGGAACTGGCTGAACAGATCCTTGGGCACGGCGGACAGGTCCATGCTGAGGAAGGTGTAGTTCAGGTCGATAAGACCATCGAATTTGCCCTCGAAGCTGGACCAGTTATCGTGGATGAACTTGGCCAGATAGATCTGGTCATAAGCAGAGGCCTGACCACTGGCGCCGGACACATACCCCAGGGACACCGCCAGCTCGGTGATCTTGGCGATGACCTCGTTGGACAGGGACATGAAGTAGCGCAGAGGTGTGCGGATGATGTAGTACAGGGCGATCAGGATGGGGAAGGGCAGGAAGGACCACAGGCACCCGGACATGGGGTTGACACCCTCGCGGGCATAGAGGTCCGCGATCTCCTGCTGCTGCCTCTCCTTGTTGTTGGCGTATTTCTTCTGGATCTCCTGCACCTTGCTGTTCATGCGGCCCATGCGGAGCATACTCTTCTTGCTCTTGAGCTGGAAGGGAAGCAGCACCAGCTTGACGATCAGGGTGAAGAGGATCAGAGCGACGCCGTAAGAGCCCGTCCAGGTATAGAACAGGCGGGTGAGCCACGCGAACGGCACACAGATGTAGTAGCCGAGTTGTGCAAACATAGGCTTTTATTCCTCCGTAGTTTTTTGAGGGGGGTTGGTTCAGGGCACCGGATCATACCAGCCGCCCTTGTGATGGTGGAAGGGATGGCACCGCATAAGACGCTTGAAGGCCAGCCAGCCGCCCTTGGCCGCACCGTATTTCTCGACCGCCTCAAGGGCGTACTGCGAGCAGGTGGGGATATAGCGGCAGCGGGGCGGGAACAGGGGCGAGACGGCCCGGCGATAAAAGCGGATAGCGGAGAGAAGAAGTCTTTTCATACATCCTCCCGCAGCAATCCCAGCTCTGCAAGGCAGCGGAGGTATTGCTTTTCCAGCTTATGATAGGGCAGCTCGGCGGCACGGACACGGCCCACCATGATAATATCCCAGCCGGGGAGCATATCGGCCCTGTGCAGGCGATAGAGCTCACGAAACCGGCGGCGGACACGGTTGCGGACCACGGCGTGGCCCAGCTTGGTGGAGACGGTGACGCCCAGGCGGCTCATTCCCTGTCTGTTCTTCAGGCAGTAGACCACCACGCCGCCGGAGACGGCGGACCGGCCCCTGCGGTAAATGCGGCGGAAGTCGCTGTTTTGCTTCACCGTTACTCTTGCGTCCATAGTTCCCTCGCTATACTGGTTTTGCCTCGCCAGATACACCGATAGGGACGGGGATCTCGATCCTCCGTCCCTCAGGGCTTATCTGTATGTGCGATGCACCTTCCGTGACCTCAATGGGTCAGACGGGCACGACCCTTGGCACGACGACGGGCCAGAACCTTGCGGCCGTTGCGGGTGGCCATTCTCTTGCGGAAGCCGTGCTCCTTGGAGCGCTGACGCTTCTTGGGCTGATAGGTACGGAACATTGCATGACACCTCCATTTTTAAGATTATCCGGCGGGACAACAAGGCCCCGCGCTTACTCGACAGCGGTGAGATATTCACCGCCGCAGTAAACATTTCCACGCCTGTTGCACATCTGCGTGCAACCACGCGGAGTATATTATACAGATACAGGGGGGCACTGTCAACAAAAATTTACCCACAAGCGCCCGTTTTTGCGGGAAAAACAGGGAAAAAGCCGGCAGTTTATATTTAGAATAGGTGTAGACTTCCGGCGTGTTTTCTGCTATAATGTAGTGGGATATTTTGCGGCGGTACACCCCCCGCCATTTTACCGCGGAGGAAAACAGACAGCCTCCGCCGAAAGGGGAGCTTTTGCTTGAATTCCATGAAAGACCTGTGGGACAGCGTGCTCAAGCGGCTGAGCCATGAGCTGTCCGAGACCACCATCAACACCTGGTTCGACGAGGTAACGGTGGTGACAATGGAGGACTCGGCCTTCGTGCTCCATTGCAGCAATACCTTTAAAAAAAGCACCATCGAGGCCCGGTTCCTGCCACACATCAAGGCGGCGCTGCGGGACCTGTTCTCCACGGACCTGGAGGTAAAAATTCTGGACGATCAGCAGCTGGCGGCTTATCACGGCGTGGCGCCGGACAGGCCGGGCGATCTGTCAGAGTCGGAGGCCTTCACCTTTGAGACGTATGTGGTTGGACCCCAGAACAAACTGGCCTTTGCCGCCGCCAAGGCGGTGACCGAGAAGCCCGGAGAGAACTACAATCCGCTGTTTATCTACGGTGACAGCGGACTGGGCAAGACGCACCTGCTGTACGCTATCGCCAACGCCCTGCGTAAAAAGCGGCCGGAGGCACGGATCGTCTATGTGAAGGGCGATGACTTCACCAATGAGCTGATCGCCTCCATCCGGGAGAACCGCAATGCGGAGTTTCGGGAAAAGTACCGGCAGACGGATATCCTGCTGATGGACGATATCCAATTCATCGCCGGCAAGATACAGACCCAGGAGGAGTTCTTTCATACCTTCAACACCCTGTATGAGTCCGGCCGGCAGATCGTGCTGACATCGGACCGTCCCCCAAAAGAGATCACTCAGCTGGAGGACCGGCTGCGGACCCGGTTCGAGTGGGGCCTGATGGTGGATGTGGCGCCGCCGGACTTTGAAACACGGTTCGCCATCGTGCAGAATAAGGCTGCCATGCTGGGCGTGAAGCTGCCCAACGAGGTGACGGACTACATCGCGGAAAACATCACCTCCAACGTGCGGCAGATTGAGGGCACGCTGAACAAGATCCTGGCCTATCGGGATCTGCTGGACGACCAGGTCAACGAAGAGACCGTCAGCCGGGCCATCCGTGATATGCTGAAGAAGAGCAACGACTTTGCCCCCACCCCTGCTATTATCGTGGGATACATATGCAGCTACTTCCATGTGGACGAGGAGACGCTGCGGGGACAGAGCCGCAGCCGCGATGTAGTGGCCGCGCGGCAGATCGCCATGTACCTCATCCGCCGTATGACCTCCATGAGCCTGAACGACATCGGCAAGGAGTTCGGCGACAGGGACCACTCCACTATTCTGCACTCTCTGGACAAAGTGGAGAGCACGATGCGCTCCGACCCCGCCTTTGCTGAAAAGGTGAAGGAGATCACCACCAACATCAACAGCAAAAAGTGAGAAATCGCAGGTGCTGGCGAGACAAAGCGAAAGGGCAAGGTTTTCCCCATTTCCTGTGTAATCCACGTGGAAAGTCTGTGTAACATCCGCATCACACATACAACTGTGGGAAACCCGGCGTATTTTCCATAACGGTATGTCTATAAAAAAGCCGATAACAGCGCGGGATAAACATGGATGTCCACATAAAATTTCCCTACTAATAAGACTACTGAAATAAAAGATTAGTTTATGATTTGATTTAGAAAAACAGAACCGCTTTTTTGCATAGGGCTGATCTTTCAGACAGCGCAGGCGGCAATGACTTTCGGAAAGCGAGGAACGACGGATATGGTGAAATTTTCCTGTGAAAAGGCACTGGTACAACAGGCGGTGGCCGCGGTGTCCCGGGCGGTTGCGGCTAAAAGCTCCATCCCGGCGCTGGAGGGTATCCTGCTGGAGTGCGGCGAGGGACTGCGGCTGTCCGGCTATAATATGCAGACCGGCATACGCACCACGGTGGAGGCCGCAGTGTCCGAGGCGGGGCACATCGTGCTGAACGCCAGACTGTTCGGCGAGATGATCCGCCGCCTGCCGGATGATATGGTGACCTTTGAGGCAGACGACAAGTTCAACGTGAAGCTGAACTGCGGCGATGCCAGCTTCGAGCTTCCCGGCCTCAGCGCCGACGACTATCCGGAGCTGCCGGAGGTGGACGACCAGTTCTCCGTCACACTGGAGCAGCGGACGCTGAAGGCCATGATCAACCAGACCAGCTTCGCTGTTTCCGTCAATGAGGCCCGTCCCATCCACACCGGCGCCCTGTTTGAGATCAGCGACAAGGGACTGACCATGGTGGCGGTGGACGGCTTCCGTCTGGCGCTGCGCCGCGAGCCGCTGGAGCACATCGACGGCGGGGCCTTTAAGTTCGTGGCTCCCGGCGCCGCCCTGAATGAGGTGGAGAAAATATGCGCCGACACCGACGACATGGTGACGGTGACCCAGGGCAAGCGCCATCTGATGTTCGAGGCCGGGGCTACCCAGCTGATATGCCGCCGGTTGGAGGGTGAATTCCTGGACTACAAGAATGCCATACCTACCACCAACCCCATCTGCATCGAGGTGGACAACAAGACGATGATCGAAAGCCTGGACCGCGTCAGCGTGGTCATCAGCGAGAAGCTGAAAAGTCCGGTACGCTGCCTGTTCAGCCAGGACCGGGTGTATATGTCCGCCCGGACCGGAAACGGCGAAGCCCGGGATATCTGCCCCGTCCGCGGCGACGGACAGGAGCTGGAGATCGGCTTCAACAACCGCTATCTCATGGACGCCCTGCGCTATGCCCCGGCGGACACGGTGAAAATGCAGCTGAACACAGGTATTTCGCCCTGTATTATCACGCCCGTGGATGACAGTGACAACTTTCTTTATATGGTGCTGCCGGTGCGCCTGAAGGCGCAATAAAGGCACATCTCTTGTGCCCTGCCATCGTTACACCTCCTCGACATACACCCGGTACGCCGTCGTTGGTTTGCCATCGGCAGAACGCAGGAGCTGCACCTTTATCGAACTGTGCGTGCTTTTTATTGAAGAAAAAAACGGCATATTATATCTATGAACGAGGTTCATTATTATGGAGACTATCACCATCACAACGGAATATATCAAATTGCAGGATCTGCTGAAGTTTGCCGCGGCGGTAGAGACCGGCGGCGAGGCCAAGCTCGCCATCCAGGAGGGTGACGTGACGGTCAATGGCGAGGTGTGCACCATGCGTGGCAAGAAAATACGGCCCGGCGACGTGGTGGCCTTCAACGGGCAGACGCTGACGGTGACATATGAGAGTTGACGCCCTGCACCTGCAGGGCTGGCGGAACTACGGCACGCAGGCGCTTACGTTCGATCCCAGCTGCAATGTGATCTACGGAGAAAACGCCCAGGGAAAAACAAATCTGCTGGAGGCCATCGTATATCTTAGCTGTGGAAAAAGTCCCCGCGCCCACGGAGATAAGGAGCTGATCGGCTTTGATATGCAGGAGGCCGCGCTGTTGGGAGATATCTTTTCCCGGCAGCGGGAGTTTGTGACGGACATACGCCTCTTCCGCGGAAAGCGGCGGAAAATGACCGTTAACGGTGTGCCCGCCAAAAACAGCGCCGCCCTGTCCGACGTGCTGCATACCGTATTTTTTGCGCCGGAGGATCTGTTTTTGATCCGGGCCGGTGCGGCGGAACGGCGGCGGTTCATGGACCTGTCGCTGTGCCAGCTGCGGCCGCGGTACGCCGAGGCGCTGAGCCAGTACAGCCGGCTGTATGAGCACAAGACCCGCATCCTGCGGGACAGCGAGGACAAGCCGGAGCTTTTAGACCTGCTGCCGGAGTTCAACGAGGGGCTGTGCCGCAGCGGGGCGGTGCTCATCGGCTACCGGGCGCGGTTCTGCGCGGCGCTGGCGGAGTATGCCCGCGCCGTGATGCCGGACATCGTGCTCACCTCCGATGTGATTGTGGGCTTTCCCGGTGAGACGGAGCAGGATTTTGAGGACAGCATGGCATTTGTGGCAGGACAGCGCTTTTTGAAAGTACATGTTTTCCCCTATTCTCGCCGCGAAGGAACGCCCGCGTTCGATTTTCCGAATCAGGTCCCGGAGCATGAAAAGGAATCCCGCAGCCGTCGCATGACCGCCGCTGTGGAGGAGGTACGCGCTGCCGAAGCAGCCGCTATGCAGGGCCGCAAAGC
>OIYT01002007.1_pt1 | contig 13259 bp, 9 predicted proteins | sample 1588201 | NCBI WGS metagenome assembly OIYT01 (sample SAMN03283260) | human gut metagenome | biome: human-associated habitat; material: feces | host: Homo sapiens | place: USA | collected 2013
CGACGTAGTCGAGACCATGATTGCCCTCGACCAGCTGCTCGAGGACACCAAGTCCGGCGAAGTCACCGAGGTGTTCGCTTGCGGTACCGCAGCCATCATCACCCCAATCGGTCGTTTCAAGTCCGAGAAGTTCGATGTGACCGTTGCCGATGGCAACTCCGGCGAATTCACCGTGAACCTGCGCAACCAGCTGCTGGGCATCCAGCTTGGCGAGATCGAAGATCCGCACAACTGGATGTGGAAGGTCTGCTGATTTTTCTCGACTGACTTTCATGGGTTCTGACCCTGCGTGAGGGCGGAACATATGTTGCTCGACACACTCAAGGCCGTTCGGCCAAGCTTACGGTCTCGAACAGAATATCCCGCTCTTCTGCTCGCTTTCGTACATTTCGTTGTGTCTTGCATAAAAGAAAAGAAACTTACTTAAGTTGAACTCAGCGTAGCGGGAGAGGTGACGGGGTCTGTTTCAGACCGTAAAGACTTGGCCTGAGCGGCCTGGAGCGTGTCGGGAATAGACCCCGCCGCCTCTCCCGCGGAACTTGCTATACAAAAGCAAGTAAATTATTGAAAAACCTAGAAGTTGGCAGGCAGGGGAGGGATTACTGGCCGCCGGCGAAGCCTAGTTGGCGCCAGGCTTCGTAGATGGCGATGGATGCGCAGTTGGTGAGGTTCAGGGAACGCAGGCTCGGGCGCATTGGCAATCGCACCTGTTCGGCCACGTGTGGACCGGCCATAATATCCATCGGATCGGGAATGTTGCCCGGCTCCGGGCCGAATAGCAGAATGTCGGTCGGTTTGTATTCGATGTCGGTATACAGTTTGGTGGCGTGTGCAGTGAACGCGATGATGCGTGAATTCGGCATGGATTCCACTAGGTTTTCAAAATTCGGGTGTAATACCACGTGCGCCATATCGTGATAATCCAATCCGGCGCGGCGCAGCTTCGTATCGCGCAGATTGAATCCAAGCGGCTCCACCAAATGCAGAATCGTGCCGGTCACCGCGCACAGGCGGATTGCCGAACCGGTGTTGCCTGGAATTCGAGGGGAGTAATAGCACAGGTGCGGGGTGGAAGTTTCGGCTTTTGCCGCGTCTTCGGCCGACAGCATCGCGTCAACTACGGAAATCGGATTGCCATGCGCGTCGGTCACGAGTTCGTCCGGACCGTAATTCGACTTGCGATAGCCGTATTCGAACATTTTCTCGACTTTGGCTTCCGCTGCGTTTGCGCTTTGCGCGTCATTGGTATGCTCTTCGTTCGTCATGAATGCAAGAATAGGTACGATGAACGACACGAACGGGAATAATGCCGAAATCGAAAATGCCGAAGCTGTGGCGGTCGAGCTCGCCGAATGGTGGCATGCCTCGGCGCGTGACCTGCCGTGGCGATTCGGCCGTGCCACGCCATGGGGTGTGCTTGTTTCCGAGGTGATGAGCCAGCAGACGCAGATGAGCCGTGTGGTGCCGTATTGGAACGATTGGATGGAGCGTTGGCCTGATGCGGCTGCGCTTGCAGGTGCTGCGAAATCTGATGTGATCACTGCCTGGGGCAGGCTTGGGTACCCTCGGCGTGCGTTGCGATTGCAGGAATGCGCTCGTGTAGTCGCTTCCGACTATGGCAATGAGCTACCGCAAACATACGATGAGCTGTTGGCTCTGCCGGGTATCGGCGATTACACGGCCAGCGCGGTGATGAGTTTCGCGTTCGGAGAGCGCATCGCGGTGGTAGATACGAATATTCGCAGGGTGCTTTCGAGGGTTTTTCTTGGTGTGGAGTCGCTTGGTGGTGCTGCGAGCCCTGCTGAGCGTGCGTTGGCGAAGCAAGTGTTGCCACAGGATGGTGCGTCGAAATGCAGGCGGTTCGACCGTTCTTCGGTGGTGTGGAATCAGTCGGTTATGGAATTGGGTGCGATTGTGTGTACGGCGAAATCGCCGTTGTGTGAGGCGTGTCCGGTTTCTTCGCGGTGTGTGTTTTTGCGTGATGGACGCCCGGGATTGGGGGAGCGTCGTACAAGGCCGCGTCAGCGTTTCCAAGGTACGGATCGTCAGGTGCGTGGGCTGGTGCTGAATGCGTTGCGTAATCTGCCGGAAGGTGAGATTGCCGTCGACCGTAAGTCGCTTGAACGATTGTGGGATGATCATATCCAACTTGACCGTTGCATCGCGTCGTTGGATGAGGATGGTCTTATTGAGATCCTGCCGAATGCGGATGTGCGTCTTCCGGTATGAAAAGGCGGGTGCTGACGTTCTTTGGATGCGCACACGCTAGACTGTGGAATCATGGCACAGAAGACGTCCTCGAAATCCGGCAAGAAGCGTTCGAAAGAGCAGCAGGCGATATTTCGTCGTCGTCGCATTGTCGTCGGTATTGCGGTGGTGGTGCTGGTCTCTTTTCTGGTGTTTTGTCTGTATTCCCTGTCTAGGGGGATTGTCGCGGTGAGTCGGGAGATTCATCATGCGGATGCGTATGCGATTTCCCGTAAGGAAGTGCCGTCCCCGACGAAGAAGAAGAAAAGCGGGGTGCCGGATTGCAATGCGAAGAATGTTGCGCTTTCGTTGACTCCTGCGGCGTCGAGTCTCGGCGTGGGCGGTTCGATGGATTTTACGACGGATATCAAATATGACGGTTCCAGCAAGGTAGGCTGTTTGGTTGATATATCTGCTTCCAACGTTGTGTTGACGATCAAATCGGGCGATGATGTGATTTGGAAGTCTAATGTGTGCCCTGTGGATGCGGATTATCGGCTGTTGGCGAAGGGCGACAAGGTCAAGCAGACGATCACTTGGCCGGGAACGCGTACCGGCAGTGAGTGTGTGGAGGAATCCACCCTACCGAAGGTGGATCGGGGCGTGTATTCGGCGCAGCTTTCGATTGAGGGACATCCCAAGGCCAAGTCCGATCCGGTCGGCATAACCGTCGAATAAAAATCTACAGGATATGTTATTCTTATGACTTTGCGTACATGCGTGTCATATAGCGGGCACGCTGACAAGGAAGAAGCGCCCGCGTACTAGGCATATGGTGGCCAATGGGAGCGCTTCCGGGGAAACATATCGAAACGATTTAGCGAGCGATAAGGAACGTCCATTGGCTGAGGCTACGACGAACACCACCACCATCATCGCACGCGCCGACCAGCACGATATTGATCTGCACAAGGCGTCGGACCGTGTGAACTTCGGCTCCATTCGCGAGCCCATTGATGTACCCTACCTGTTGGGTGTACAGACTGACAGCTTTGACTGGCTCATCGGCAACGAGCGCTGGCAGAAGCGTGTCGAGAAGGATCTGGAGAATGGCACCAACACCGTGTCCCACACTTCTGGTCTTGACGAGGTCTTCCAGGAGATCTCTCCGATCGAGAACTTCGCTCAGACCATGAGCCTGACCTTCTCCGATCCGTATTTCGAGGAACCGCGCCACACCGTACAGGAGTGCAAGGAGAAGGATTACACCTACTCTGCTCCGCTGTACGTGAACGCTGAGTTCGAGAACGGCGACACCGGTGAAATCAAATCCCAGACTGTGTTCATGGGCGATTTCCCGCTGCAGACCCCGCACGGCACCTTCATCATCGGCGGTACCGAGCGAGTGATCGTGTCGCAGCTGGTGCGTTCTCCGGGCGTGTACTTCGACCGTAGCCAGGATCGTACTTCCGACAAGGAAGTCTTTGGCGCTAAGATTATTCCGAGCCGTGGCGCATGGCTCGAGTTTGAGATCGACAAGCGTGATGTGCTCGGCGTGCGTGTGGATCGTAAGCGCAAGCAGTCCGCCATCGTGTTCCTCATGGCCATCGGCATGACCAAAGATGAGATCGCCGACGCCTTCAAGGATTACCCGCTGGTCATGGACGCGCTCGCCAAGGAGACCGTGCAGACCCAGGACGAGGCTCTGACCGATCTGTACCGCAAGATCCGCCCGGCTGACACTCCGACGCCGGAAGCTGGCCGCAATCTGCTGGATTCCTTCTACTTCAACACCAAGCGTTACGATCTGGCCCGCGTCGGCCGTTACAAGATCAACCGCAAGCTTGGCTTGGAGAAGGATATCAACGATCGCAGCCTGTCTCGCGAAGACATCATCTCCACCATCAAGTATCTGGTCACGCTGCATGCCGGTGACACAAAGTTCCCGGGCAAGCGCGATGGTCAGGATGTGGATCTGCGCGTGGACGTCGACGATATCGATCACTTCGGCAACCGTCGTATCCGTCAGGTCGGCGAGCTGATCCAGAACCAGCTGCGCACTGGTCTGAGCCGTATGGAGCGCGTGGTCCGCGAACGTATGACCACTCAGGATCCGGAGGCCATCACCCCGCAGTCCCTGATCAACATCCGCCCGGTGAACGCTACCATCAAGGAGTTCTTCGGAACCTCCCAGCTGTCGCAGTTCATGGATCAGAACAACCCGCTGGCAGGTGTGACCAACAAGCGTCGTCTGTCCGCTCTGGGTCCTGGCGGTCTGTCCCGCGACCGTGCATCCATGGAAGTGCGAGACGTGCACCCGTCCCATTTCGGCCGCATGTGCCCGATCGAGTCTCCTGAAGGCCCGAACATCGGTCTTATCGGCTCTCTGGCAACCTTCGGTCGCATCAACCCGTTCGGCTTCATCGAAACTCCGTACCGTAAGGTCGTCAACGGCCATGTGACCGACGAGGTCGAATACATGACCGCAGACCGCGATGCTGAGCACGTTATCGCACAGGCCAATCAGGAGCTCGACGATAACGGCAACTTCGTCAAGAAGCAGGCCCTTGCCCGAGTCGGCGAGGAAGAAGCGGTCGATGTGCCGGTCAGCTCCGTTGACTACATGGACGTTTCCCCGCGCCAGATGGTTTCCGTCGGCGCATCCCTGATTCCGTTCCTGGAGCACGATGAGGGCCACCGAGCGCTGATGGGTACCAACATGCAGCGTCAGGCCGTGCCGCTGATCGAATCCGAGCGCCCGCTGGTGGGCACCGGTGCCGAATGGCGTGCAGCCGTTGATTCCGGCGATGTCATTCTGGCTGAGAAGCCGGGCGTGGTGACCTACGTTTCCGCCGACATTATCCGTGTGATGAACGACGATGGCACCACCAGCTCCTACAAGCTGGCCAAGTTCCGCCGTTCCAACCAGACCACCTGCTACAACCAGGTGCCGCTGATCCACGACGGCGAACGTGTGGAGGCCGGTACCGTGCTGGCCGACGGCCCGGCAACCCAGAAGGGTGAAATGGCTTTGGGCAAGAACCTGCTCATCGCCTTCATGCCGTGGAACGGCTACAACTACGAGGATGCTGTGATCATCTCCCAGCGTCTCGTGCAGGACGACACCCTAAGCTCCATTCACATCGAGGAATACGAGATCGACGCCCGCGAAACCAAGCTGGGTGCCGAGGAGATCACCCGTGATCTGCCGAACGTCGGCGAAGACGCGGTGGCCAACCTCGACGAGCGTGGCATTATCCGCATCGGCGCCGAAGTCGAAGCCGGCGACATTCTGGTGGGTAAGGTCACCCCGAAGGGCGAAACCGAGCTGACTCCGGAAGAGCGCCTGCTGCGCGCCATCTTCGGTGAGAAGAGCCGCGAAGTGCGTGACACCTCGCTGCGTGTGCCTCACGGCGAGACCGGTACGGTGATTGACGTCAAGGAGATCACCCGCGAAGACGCCGAAGAAGACGGCGACGAGCTGCCGAACGGCGTGAACCAGATGATTCGCGTCTACATTGCGCAGCATCGTAAGATCACCCAGGGCGACAAGCTCTCCGGCCGACATGGCAACAAGGGTGTTATTTCCCGCATTCTGCCGGAAGAGGATATGCCGTTCCTCGCAGATGGTACTCCGGTCGACATCATGCTGAACCCGCTGGGTGTGCCTTCTCGAATGAACCTCGGCCAGGTGCTGGAACTGCATTTGGGCTGGATCGCGCATGCCGGCTGGGACATCTCCCTCGACCCGGATATCGAAGCCGCTTGGAAGAAGAACATTCCGCAGGGCGCCGAAAAGGGCGAGCCGGGCACTCCGGTGGCAACCCCGGTGTTCGACGGCGTTCGTCCGGAAACCATCAAGGGCCTGCTTTCCTGCACCTTGCCGGATCGCGACGGCAACAAGCTGGTCGGAGACGACGGCAAGGCCGTGCTGTTCGACGGTCGTACCGGCGAACCGTACCCGAAGCCGATCTCCGTTGGCTACATGTACATGCTGAAGCTGCACCACCTGGTCGACGACAAGATTCACGCACGTTCCACCGGCCCGTACTCCATGATCACCCAGCAGCCGTTGGGCGGCAAGGCCCAGTTCGGTGGCCAGCGTTTCGGCGAGATGGAAGTGTGGGCCCTCGAGGCCTACGGTGCCGCCTACACGCTGCACGAGATGATGACCACCAAGTCCGATGACGTCGACGGCCGCGTGCGTGTCTACGGTGCCATTGTGAAGGGCGACAACCTGCCGCCGGCAGGCATTCCGGAATCCTTCAAGGTGCTGCTTAAGGAAATGCAGTCCCTGTCCCTGAACGTCGAAGTGCTCAACGCGGAAGGTGTGGCCATCGACATGAAGGACGAGGATGACGATCCGTCTGCTTCCTCCGACGATCTTGGTTTCAACATCGGCGCGCGTCCCGACGCGGTCGCCAAGGCTGACCAGGTTGTGGAAGAACCTGAATTCCAGTGATCCCATGGCTGGTCGCGTCGTATGAAAACGTGGCGCGACCAGTCTGACGAAACGTGATTAAGCATTAAGAATCGATAGACAGGACAATAGAGTGCTGGACGTCAACGCATTTGACAAACTGAGGATTGGCCTGGCCACCGCCGATGACATCCGTAATTGGAGCCATGGCGAGGTCAAGAAGCCTGAAACCATTAACTACCGTACCCTGAAGCCGGAGAAAGACGGTCTGTTCGGCGAACAGATCTTCGGACCTACCCGTGACTGGGAGTGCGCCTGCGGCAAGTACAAGCGCGTGCGCTTCAAGGGCATCGTCTGCGAACGCTGTGGTGTGGAAGTCACCAAGAGCCGTGTGCGCCGTGAGCGCATGGGCCATATCGAGCTTGCCGCTCCGGTGACCCACATCTGGTTCTTCAAGGGTGTTCCGTCCCGTTTGGGCTACCTGCTGGACATCGCTCCGAAGGATCTGGAAAAGGTCATCTATTTTGCCGCCTACATGGTCACCAGCGTCGATGAGGAACAGCGTCACGAGGATCTTCCGGGTCTGCAGGACGAGTTCGACAACGACATCGCCAACCTGGAGAAGCGTCGCAACGCGGAAATCGAAGAGCGTGCCAAGAAGGTCGAATCCGATCTGGCCGAACTTGAGGCCGAAGGCGAAGCCGAGGCTATCCTCAAGGTTCAGACCGCTACCGCCGAAGGCATCAAGCTCATTAACGCCGCCAGCCCGACCGACGCCGTGCTGAAGATCAAGGCGCTCGAAGCCTTCTCCGCCGCCGCCAACGGCCGCGCGACGAAGATAATCATCCCCAGCGAGATACAGGGTATTGCCGGTCTTGCCGAGGGTATCGTCGAGTCCGTGAAGAGCACCGCTCCCGCGGAAAAGGAAGACAAGTAAGCAGAGACGGATATTATATAAACCGGCGGCACTTTGCCGTGTGCCGATAAGACAGTAATCTGAGAAAACTACAAAATCGGCATCTGCTAAGCAGGATTGGACAACAAAACAGGCGGCACTCAGCTTCGGTTGAGTGTTGCCTGTTTTTGTATATCTAAGGGTTGAAAATCACTTATTTTTCTCTCTGTGGGGCATTGTTCAAAAGCGAGCATATCAGACTTCATTTATCCGCATGGAATAGAATAGAGACGCGGGAATAGTCACATTTCAACATACCGGTTACACGGATCAAAGAAGCGTTCGATGGTGAAGTTGTTATTCTTGACGGCATATATTTTCACTGGCTAGTACAGCATTGATTTTATTCGCAGAAAACAGGATGAAATTAAAGGACAAAAAAGTTACGCGTTTCCCAGAAAAATATCCCGGACTGATTGAAATTGTCATATAAATCATGTATAATCAGTGTGTACACACAAAAGCGCCGTGCCAGAGTGGAGGGCATCAAGGATGGAGCTAGAGCGAAAACCAAGCGATTTCTTTGAGAAAGCAAAGTCTCTAACAAAAAGTACTACACAGGTAGTTTCAGATGTTGCTTCTGGAATTGCAGAAAATACCAGAACTGCCGTTGCTTCGACTGTCGAAAAAGTAAATATGGCAAGAAACGAAAAGAAAGCCTCTGCCGAAAAAGCACAAAAAGAAGAAATTACTACAGCGATACTCCCACTAAATGGCACCAAAGCAGAGACATTTATCTATGCTCTTGGAGATTCACCAATTACACTTACAGCAAGAAAAATAAATCAAATCAAAGATACATTCCCTATTCCCCGTGAGCAAGTGATACTTTGGGCAGATGCTGAATTTGACCTTCGACCAAGTGGTATTGCCGTTACGAATAAAGGTGTGTTTATCAGAACCAATGTGTCGATACTCGACGGCAAAATCGGTATCAGCAATTTTGCACTCGATGATTTAGATGGAGATGAACAACAGGCTTATTTACAACATCAAGCGCAATTTCATAATGGAAAATCGGTTTTAATCTTTTACAGTTGGAATGATTTTGATGCGAGTTGGTTTGTTGGTGAATCTGAGATCGAGAACAAGGCTTTGCTGGTCGAACCTCAATGTTCAAAAACCTTTGTTGAAGTTTGCCGAAATCAGACCGCACAAGTTGCATACAAGGGCACAGTATCTTCGGATTTGGGTGAAGTAGATTCTAATCTCAAAGAAGAAACGATTAAGACGAGTGTTGCGGCTGGAGCAGCGGTTGAATCTTCACAAATCGCGATTTTTGCAGAGCAAAAATCCAACATTAACACTCCCGCAGGACATGGAGAGATGGCAGAAGAAGCTATCACTATATTGGATAAACTGCATGGCTTCGACGCAAAAGTAGTCGGACGTGATAATGCCAAAGATGGAGCTGACCGACAAATAGGGGATATTTTCATCCAGACAAAATACTATAACTCTGCACGCGGCTCTCTCGAAGCCTGTTTTAATCCGGAAACTGGGCAGTACCGCTATATGAGCGATGGAAAACCCATGCAACTTGAAGTGCCAAAAGACCAATATGAAAAGGTGGTAGAAGGCTTTAGAAGAAAAATAGAGAACGGAAAAGTACCGGGAGTTACCGATCCAAATGAGGCTGCAAATATTGTTCGTAAAGGCAGATTAACATATCAGCAGGCAGTTAATTTAACCAAACCAGGAACAATAGAATCCCTTTCTTACGATGCCTTAACCGGTGTTGTAACCTGCTCTTGTGCTTTAGGAATCACGTTTGTGGCTACTGTGTTTCTGGCTTGGAGAAAAACAGGAGATATAACGCAAGCCATTCAAGCGGGAGCTTCCGCTGGATTGCAGGTATTTGGCATTTCCTTTATTCAGCACATGATCGTTTCACAAGTTGCTCGAACCGGATTAGCTAATTCCTTGCTGGTACCGAGCCAGTATGTCGTTGGCAAATTGGGGTATCAAGCATCCGCAACAATTGTGAATGGCATTCGCGCACTTTCTGGAAAAGGTGCTATCTACGGTGCGGCAGCATCCAAACATCTTGCCAAAATTTTGAGGAGCAATGCCATAACATCTGTTCTCTCCTTTGCGGTTTTTTCTATTCCTGAAACATATAATGTTGCTTCTCGCAAAATATCAGGTGCTCAGTATGCAAAGAACATGAGCGTCCTTGCAGGTTCTATTGCCGCAGGTGCAGGTGGTGCGATTGCTGCCGGTGTTGTTGCGGCTAAGGTTGCAGGAGCGGCGGGAACTGCTGTTGCTCCCGGTGTTGGCACTGTGGTTGGAATAGCCGGTGGTTTTGTCGGCGGAGCTGTAGGCGCAAAGGTTGTTAAGGTTGCTGGGGATATTCTGCATGAGGATGATGTAGAAACTTTTGGTAGAATGTTTAACGCTTATGTGTCTTTAATGATAGGGGAATATCTGCTTGATGAAGGAGAAATCGACAGTATGATTTCTCGGCTCAACGAAGTCAAACAAAAGGAATTTAAGACATTGTTTGAAAATCTCCAGAAGTCAAGCGAACAAGAATGTGTTGTGCGTGATTTTCTGAATCCACATTTTGAAGCTGTGATTGCCAAGAGAACGCCGTTCCTACTCCCGACGCCTGAGAATATTATTGATGCAATGGCTGAATTGGTCGGAGACGATACAGAGGATCAAAGTAATGCCAGATAATAGGAATCGCAAGCGACCGATACAGGTCAAATTCTTCGTAGATGAAAAAGAACTCAGCTTTATAAAGTCGAGGATGGCACAGCTTGGGATAGAGAATATGAGCGCTTACCTTCGCCAAGTGGCAATCGACGGATATGCGTCAAAACCGGATTTGCCTGAACGCCGTGAACCCAAAAATCCCTGACTCATTTTCCGAAGATAGATTGATGTTCAGCTCCGTAGGTGCGTAGCCGATTTCTCTGAAATCGTTCAGGGGTTTGGGGGATTTCCCCAACAAGATTGCACGGGTGTATAAACCGAGCATTGCTTGCCAAGTGCGTTTCGCAGTTGGCAGGTAATGAGAAGTGGGTACCGCCGTGCATTGCTTGCCGGAATGGCAAGCTCCGGTGTGGGTACTCACCGGATTTGCTTGCTATTCTGCAAGGAAATCCCGGTCGTACCACGCCGGATTTCGCAAGTGTACATACACTTGCTGTGCTTGCTATTCTCCGTTTCCCATGATAGCAAGCGTCATTTTCCAAATGGAAATCGGCGGCAACCGCCGCCTTGTCTGCCAAAAAGCGAAACGGACGGGCGCTGTCAATGGCGGCGCAGCCGTTCATCTTGACCATTGACGGTGTTCGTCCGTTTTGCTGCGCAGTAGCACTTGAGCGAATATAATCGAAACAAATAAGCGTATTGATTGAGGTGTTAGGAGTATGGATTGTCTAATTCGGAAAGTACAGCAAGGTGATGAATTTGATTTAGCTTATATCCAAACAGAAAGTTGGAAGGCTGCGTTTAAGGATATCCTGTCTACCGAGATACTGCAAATGTACACCAACCTAAATCGTGCTACGGCAATGTATAAGCGATTGCTCAATGAGAATGTTGGCAATGGATATATTTTAGAGGTGGACTCTCATCCTCATTGTATTGCATGGTGGGATACAGCGCGAGATAACGATATGCCTGACTATGCGGAACTCATCTGCATCCATAGCTTGCAAGACAACTGGAGAAAGGGTTTCGGAACTCAAATGATGCGCAGAGTCATGGGCGACATGAGAGCTGCTGGCTATGATAAGGTTATGCTTTGGGTGTTTACGAACAACATTCGAGCAAGAAAATTCTACGAGTCGTTTGGCTTTTTCACACATGGAAAAGTTAAACCTTGTCTTGAAACAGAAGAAATTTGCTACGAGAGAAAATTATAACGAGTATTGCTAAAAGCGGAACAGGCATGACCGAAATCATGCCTGTTCCAAGAAATTTGAATTTTACTGTCTTACCAGCAGAGAGCTTCGGCTCTCCTGTTTTTTACACGAAACGTGCGGCGCGGGGATTGCAGTGTGCCGCATCATGGGGGTATTTTTATGAGCGATGAGATGACCAAGGCTGCTTTGTCAGTTTGCATAGATTTGCTTTTTGGTGATTGTGCGAAGTGACAAAAAATGGGACGGGGAAGAAGCACTTATTGACTTTACGCTGCGGGGAAAATATAATGAAAGTGAACTTAAACGGTTAAGTTCGTAGAAATAGCAAGGATTTTATTTCTTAGAGGAGGAAAATTATGAAAAAGCGTATGCTCCGCATCCTTTGCGCAAGCCTCTTGATCGTCGCTCTTGTCTTCGCGGCGGCTTGCTCAAAGAAGGAAAAGACACCCGAGGCCAAAACGTGGAAGGTCTCCCTGTATGACGCCGACGGTGTTACCGTCCTGCAAGAGCTTGAGGTACAAGACGGCAAAACGCTCGAAATGCCCGAGTTGACCCGTGAAGGCTACATCATTCAGGGCTACTACGCAACGCCCGCGCTCCTGATCCCGTTCGACGTTACCGCGCCAATCACCGAGGACACCTCCGTGTTCGTGGCATGGCAGTCCTCCGTAGAGGACAATCGTCCTTGGATGATCGCCGGCTCGCTGCGTTACTACCCCGACAACGCGTGGGGCAAGGTCTGGCCGCAGGACGACTACCTGCTGCAGAAGGTGGACGGCGAGTTTAACACCTTCTCCATCGAACTGAACCTCTTCAAGGGCGACGAGTTCAAGATCGCCGTGATCGGTGAAGGATACGTATGGGACGATACGGCGTCCATCGATGCTGCCATGCTGGCCGATCAGGGAGAGAACGCCGTCCTCACCGGCGGTGAAAACGCATTTGACTCCGGCACGAACATTAAGGTCAGCGCGGACGGCAAGTATCGCCTGACCCTGAAGACCGACGCGGAGACACTCTCCTTGTGCAAGCTCTACTGCGAGCGCATCGGCGATGCCGACGCTCCTGCGGAGATCAAGTATGACATGAAGCTCTGGGCCTCCTTCAATGATTGGGCAGGTCAGGACATGAAGCGCAACGGCGAAGACCTCATTTGGTACTGCGAGGCCGACGTCCCCGAAGGCGGCGGCGAGTTCGGCATCAAGAATGCCGCGACCGAGGCTTGGTACAGCTCCGAGAACAACAGCAAAAACATCACGCTGGACGAAGGACACTATATGTTCTTCATCGAGCTTGAACTGGTGGACGGTGTCCCGCAGCTCAAGGGCGACATCGTTGCCGAGAAGCCCGCATACTATGTTGTCGGCACCTGCGGAAATCAGGGCTGGGCAGCGGATGCCAACGCGGACAACACCGCTTTTGCCATGCAGGAAAAGGACGGCAAGTATGTCCTGACGGTCGATTTCACCGACAAGGACACCGCCGACTGGTCGGAAGGCAAGGTCGCCTTTAAGGTCGCCTACGGCTGCGGCGGCCGCGTTGCCAACGAGTTCTGGTACGGCACCGACTCCGGCGACAATCTCATGGTCGATCCCGGTTCCTATACCGTTACGCTCGATCCCGCGACCGGCGCAGTCACGGTAGAATAACGAAAAGCAGTGAAAACTGCGCAGCGTGCCGGAAAAGATTTTCCGGCACGCTGGGAGACTGCCAAAAGGGTTCGGAAGACGAGCAACTCACGCTCGTCGGTGTATATAGATACGGTATACCCGCAAGGGGCACGCCGCATCCGTAACGCTCCTTCGTCGCGAACGGCTGC
>OIYT01002008.1_pt1 | contig 13258 bp, 15 predicted proteins | sample 1588201 | NCBI WGS metagenome assembly OIYT01 (sample SAMN03283260) | human gut metagenome | biome: human-associated habitat; material: feces | host: Homo sapiens | place: USA | collected 2013
TCTCCCAGCAAACTTTTAACTCCGGTTTCATAATATCTTCGCACACGTGATAAAGAGAAAGTTTCGGTGCTCAGTCCTTTTTCATTTGCGACAAAAACTAAGATGCTTTCAAACAAAGATAGAATTTTAGGAATTTTGTGTTCAAGGACATCTTTGAGAGACTTGAAAGCTTCCGAATATGCCCTGTCCATTGTTTTATAGTAGCCTTTTCTATACTGTCCGACTTCGTATCCGAGCAGTTCCTTAAAGCCACCCTCATAATAATTGTTCGCTATTGCCGAGAATCTTTTGCACGTGATCTCATCAATCAAACCCGCGTCACAAAACGTCCCCAGAATTTTCTTGATCCATCTATACTGCAAAAAGCCTTCGACATCAACAACATGGGTAAGTAGTGGCGAGTATTTGTTGAACTCGGAAGTGGTCATTAGTAAACAGAGCACTTTTTCTTGATTTTCTTTGGATACAGTCCGGTTTTTAAAGAAAACTTCTTGAGGAAGGGCAAACTGTTGAGTAACAGCCTCTCGCGCCGTCTTTCGTTGGGCATTTATGCTTGTTAAATCTTCTATTTCGGCATTGTCAAGATCGATAACACTTAATTCATTATCGGAGTAAGTGACAAAGTTCAAGGCCAGCGAATCTGAATCCTCAATTTCCTGAAGTTCTTTTGTCATGTAAAATACTCGTCCAATAAAGCAATGATAATACCGTCCAGCTCTTCCTTTGATATTTTTAATATCGAAGGGCGTGAGTTTATTATTGCACTTCCCGAAAGTTTTGTTCAGTACAGGGCAGGTGATGTGGTAAGACTTTTTACGGAAACTTTCCATAAAAGATATGGTATGGAGTGTAGTGCCGCCCTTCATCATAACAAGACAAAAACGAATTATCATATCCATCTGGTATTCAGCGAACGGAAAATGTTGGAGCAGCCTGAAGTGAAGATTGCCACTCGAAATATGTTTTATGATGAACAGGGAAAACATAGACGCACGAAAAAAGAGATTTTAGACGAGCAGGGAAATATCCGAGCAGGGTGCAGCATTATCTCGAAAGGGGAAGTTTATGAAAGTCATATCTTCACAAAAAAAGAGGAATGGTTTAAGGACAAATCATTTACTAAAGAAGTGAAGGAACTGTTTACGGATACAATTAACTGCTATGTAAAAGAAGAATCAGAAAAACTTTCTGTATTCCAGCAGGGAGGTGTTTATCTAGCAACGAAGAAAATCGGAAAGAACAATCCGAAGGCAGAGGAGATAAAGGCAGACAATGCGGCAAGGCAGGAATGGAATCGGACAGTTGATGTGGCATTAGTCGAGGGTGTTCCTGAAAAGGATATTTTGAAAATCAAGCAGGAAAAAATCACAGACAAAACCTTGCAATCTATTAGGAAACACGGTTGGCTGCCGGATATGTTCCGTCTGATTATCCGAGGTGCGAAAGACTTTTTACAGGAAGTAATTTTCAAATTTAAACTACCGCCAAAACCTGTGTCAAAGATTGATTTACAGGAGTGGAAAGATATGCAGAAGGTTATGTATGAATTGCAGAGACAGTCCATGGAGATAAAACGCACACAGCAGGATATTTCTTCTTTGAAAAAGCAACTGTCAGAGTTACGAGGGTTCTTTAAAGGCAAAGAGCGAAAATCTCTGGAAGGGCGAATTGAACTGTTAGAGGATTTGGAAAAGCGTCTGCACAGGAGTATGGAGCAGATCGTAAAACGTGAAGGGTATCCAAATGTGCAATCATTTCAGAAGGTCTATAACAAGGCAGAAAAACTGATTATGGAATACAATGAAGAACTGCGAGCATGGAAAAATCAGACGGAGCAGAAGAAAGAAAATCCGTTAGAACAGCCGAAAAAAGCAAGTGTACTGGAAAAACTACACCGCTATCAGCAGGAAGGCAGACAGCAGCCGAAACGGTCAGTTAAGAAAAAATCTATGGATAGAGAACGATAAGAAAGGTGGAAACGATTATGAAGAAAACAATTTTTGAAGAAATGGGCGGCACTTATATCAGACAAGGGTATTACTTTATCCCCTCTTTTGTCTTGCCGGAGGAAGAACAGAGATTTATCGGCGTATGGGGACAAAGGTATAAACAGTATCTGAAAGAATATCGTAGGGGTGTATATTTGAATTTGCTTACAAGCGGCAGGTTGAATGATTATTTGACAGATATAGAAGAATAGGCACAAGGAATCACGGAACGATACCTTAGAATGTATAGGAGAAGAGGTACAATGACAGATATGGAGAAAAAAGTTATGGTTCGTTTGTGTGCGAAAATTCTTACAGAAACAGATTTATATGATACGGATATGGAAGTTCAGAATCTGATAGATTGGGTATGTGTGTCAGAGCAAATAAAATCAAACAACAATGAGATACGCTGATTGACTGGAGAATATAAACAGATAGAATCGAAGTGCCGGAAAGGGAGAGGAAACAACTGGAACATATGAAAGCACTTTGTAAAGAGCGGAATAGTTTGTATGAGAAGTAGAATGATTTATGGGGAAAGAAAGAGAACATAGAGCGGTCATTGCAACGATAGAAATGTGGGGCATAGCGGAGGTTATGTCCAGATTTCTTATGGAAAAATAAGTGCTGATGTGGTAAGATTAAAGAGCAAAGATAAAAACGCAACGTAAGAAAAAACCTTACAGAACCGGTAGGTAGCCCGGTCGCACCATTAGGTGTAAGTAACCCTCCCTCCTTAGGGTCGTCCGTTCTTTGTTCATCACAATTATTTAAGGAGGAATTGTCATGGACAAAGTAGCGGGCAGATTAACAGTGTATTTTGAGGAGCCATTCTGGATAGGAGTATTTGAATGCATATCGGACGGCAAATTATCTGCATGTAAGGTTACGTTTGGAGCGGAGCCGAAAGATTATGAGGTATATGAATTTATTCTGAAAAATTATTATCATTTGCAATTTAGTCCAGCTGTGGAAATTGATGTAAAAGAAGTTGCTTGTAATTCAAAGCGGATACAGCGGGAAGTACGGAAACAGGTACAGAATACCGGGATAGGCACGAAGTCGCAGCAGGCTTTGAAATTACAGCATGAACAGTTGAAAACTGAGCGTAAGACTGTGAGTCGGGAAAGACGGGAAGTAGAGAAACAGAGGCGATTTGAAATGAAACAGCAGAAAAAGAAAGAGAAGCATAGAGGAAGGTAACGTTGTATCAGTATTTTCAATCAAATCATATTTTCTTTATTTGTTGTACTTTAGAATGTCTGTAAGGATTAAGTTATAAGTTTTGGGGAGCGTAAAGATGATGTCAGCCGTATTTTGTATAATTCGGGTTTTATTGCGTGACAGAACTAATAGGTGCTTTTTATGGATATACTGACATGGTGCTAGTACCATGTATAAATGTTTACGCGAAATGAAAGTTTGATTCATATCATTTACCATTGAAGCATATTATTGATAATAATATGCAATGGAGGATTTTGTATAATGATAGGGGTTGGCTTGTTACGAAGGAGTGAAAGAATGGTAGGAATACAATTTGAAAAACTGTTTGGTAGATTTGATTATGATGTTATTTTTAATTCAGATGGCTTAACAATTCTTACAGGCCCTAATGGCTATGGGAAATCTACAATATTGAAGTCGATTGAAGCAATCGGTAAAGAGTTTGTTGGCATAATGTTTTTTATGGGATTAGATTTTAGAAAAATAACGGTTAATTTTGAAAATAATCGTAATATCATTATAGAAAAGATCGATAATAAATTAATAATTAATAATATTACTATTGAAGGGGAAGTATTTCAAAATAGTCTTGAAGATATTATAGATAGAAGGCCGTATTTCTCAAGAATCGATGAAAACACTTGGTTTGATAGAAGACGGGGAACTAAGATCACTCTAAATGATTATATTAGCGATTTATATATTAGAGAAATGCGTAATATGGAAAGTGATGTAGATATAAAAGTGTTTTCTACAGAAGTATTGGACTTGCTCAAAGAAATGAAACAATTAGTGGGCGAAATTTATTTTATTAAAGAACAACGTTTAATTAGAGAAAATAAAAATAGGCGTGATGAGCAAGAAGTTGTGAATGTTATTGAGGAATTACCAATTCGATTTAGAGAATTAATGCAGAATGTTCAGCAAGATTATTCAATGGTTGCCAATAAATTAGATAGTACATATCCTAATAGATTATTTGAAACAGAGGAAGGAATAGCAGAATCTGATTACAAAATTAAAATGCAAGAAATGGCTTTAAAATTTGAATCATTAAGTAAATACGATTTATCTACTATGCAAGAGCCAGTGAATTTTATATTTAAAGAGGAACATGCAAAGGCATTGAAAGTATATTTTGATGATTTTGAAGTTAAGTATCAGGTATACGAAGATTTTATTAATAAATTAGATTTATATACTGATATAATAAATCATAGACTTTCATTTAAAACGATGAAGATTTCAAAAGAGTTTGGTATAAGCCTTATTGATGAGAATGACAAATACTTAACGCTAACACAGTTATCTTCGGGAGAAAAACAGGAAATTGTGTTGTTTTATGATTTAATATTTGGAACGAAAAAGGATGTTTTATTATTGATAGATGAACCGGAAATTTCATTACATATTACATGGCAAAAGAAATTTATGGATGATTTATTACGAATAATTGATTACAAAGGGTTTAATGTGATTGTGGCAACGCATTCACCACAGATTATTAACAATCATTGGGATAGGCAAGTTGACTTAGGAGAATTATATGGAAAGCAACTCAATAAAAGATAACTTATCTAAAGAAGATATGATATCAGATATTTTATTATGTCTTGGAGCAGATATACATAAAGAGAATATTTATTTGTTGGTGGAAGGTGAAGACGATATTAAATTTTTGCGACCATTTTTAACTGACAATGTTTATATTTATGAATCATATGATGGTAAGAATGGAGTGGAATATATAGTTGGGGAACGTTTTGGAACAAACCTTAGGGTTATTGGTATAAGGGATCGTGATTATCAAATAGCACCTATATCAGACAAAATTTTTTATTATGATTATGGTTGCATGGAAATGATGATATTAAAAAATGATGATGTATTTAAGAATTTATGTGCTGAATATTATAGAGGTGAAGAGTCTGCTCAACAATTAAGGATAAATCTGCTTAAGGAATTGAAGTGTCTGAGTGTGATTAGAATGTATAATGAAAGAGAGAATTGGGGGAAAAAATTAAGAGGAATTTCAATAATAGCGGCATGGAATAGCATTGAGAAAAAAATAGATAATGAGGTTATTCTTAGTAAAGTTAATCAGATTAATGGTGGATTTTTTAAAGATGATGTTCTACAGAAAATTGAACAGGAGTGTAAAAGAGAATGGAGCGAAGAAGAATTCTATAATAATACTCAAGGACATGATTTTTCTATGTTGTATGCTGGCATCTGCAATCAGTATAAGCAAAAGGGAATGAAATATTCTGAAATTGAAGCAAGTAGCAGGTGTATTTTTAGACAAAATGATTTTGAGCAAACAAATTTATATGGTAGATTAAGTGAATATGAAAATTTACATCATTTTAGAATATGTAATGTAATGATGTCTGCATAACTGGCTCTATTTTGGCTCTAAATATTTGGACTGGCACAAATACGAGAGCATTTTTTGAAGAATATGGATAATAAAATCACTAAAATTCAGATAAATACAGCCGGTTCATGCCATCCGCACCCGAGTTTGAATAAAAAGGTAAATCCCTACAAAGCTTGTATTTATGGGCTTTGTAGGGATTTTTTAGATGGCGTTGGGTACGATTTGGGTACAAAATTCTATTGTACCAGATTTGAAATCTGTATTATGTTTTTGACATCTTGTTCTATATAATTATATTCTGTACTGCCTTTTGCAAACACAAAATGTGGCACTTGGTTTTTGCCTGGAGCAACACGATAGATACTAATCATTGCATAGTTATCCGTTACTATTATTGCTAAGGTGTTATAATTAGGATTAAGATATAGAGAAAAATTATGTTTATCATTACGTTTCATTTTAAGATTTTTAATATCATAATTTATTAAATTTTTAATTTTGTTTTCATAATAGTCACCTTCATGTCCATTTTTTCGGGTGAGAGCGTTCATGACATCTACTTGATTGTAATCCTGAATAATAATATGAGTTGAATGATATTTTAGTTGTAGTCGTTTTTCTAAAAGCTCTTTATGGTTTGAAATGAAGTTTTTACCATCATTCATAACCAAATAGAAATTTTTGCTGTTTACAAATTCATTTTTAAATTTTTCATCATCAAGAGGAAAATCTTTATAAATACCGGTAAGACCATATTCCTGACAGTATTTTAATACAGAAAAGTTTTGTTTTGCTATTTCACATAATTCGTTATCTTTAAACCTATCTGAAATAAATGCAGCAACAGAATTGGTAGACAGCGTTACACCAATAGTAAGGAGCAAGATATAAATTACGTTGCTAAATTCTTTAACAACGCTCTCGTTAAAAAATAAGATAGATAGTGATATTAATTCGCAAATTAACAATATTATTATTTTTTTATATTTATTTTTCATAGCATATCTCCATAAATTTAAATATTTTATTTTTCCTTTTGATTTAGTCCTATTATATCCATGTTTTCATCATGCACCTTCTGAATCCTAAGCCGTTCCTGCTATGGTTCCGACTCCGGATAAATATCCATCCAAAGATTAAAGTCAGCCTCCGCTTTCAGCAGAGCTTCCCCACGTTTCTTAACATCTTTTATTTCATTGTATTTTTCAACTTCTACCATATATTCTTCATATCGGTCTAACCATGATCGCATCAAAGATAATGTTCCAAAGCTGATTCCAACCATATCATTTCCATCTTTATCCTGGTATTCAAAGAGTTGTCCATCATATTGGCGGAATATCTGAAAAAGTCTGTGTATAGCTTTTATGCCATCAAAATCAGAGTTCGCTAGTACTTCAGGATTGACAGATAAAGCGTTTGCTATTTTTTCAAGGGATGATGGCTTGGGATTTCTTCTGCCGCTTTCATAGGCACGAATGTAGGCTTCACTTGCTCCAACCATTTCTCCTAATTGTCTTTGGGTAAGATTACGTTCCTGCCGAATACGTCTTATGTTTTCCCCGATGGTCATAACAACATGCCTCCTGCTCTAAAGCTATATTTTTGTGAAACTGTTTAACATTATATATAGGATAACACACAAGAACAAAAAAATAAAGCAAAAAGATATTGGCGCGAAACAAAAGTTACGATATGATAAAGGCGAAACAAAATAATACTATACAGAAGCAAATAAAATTACAGAACAGGAGGAAAGAATATGAATGAAAAAATCTATTATAGTGCAGAGGACATTGCAAAAATGCTTGGTGTGAGTATAGGAAAAGCCTACAAAATCCTTAGAGAAATGAATAAGGATTTGGCAAGTAAAGGGTTTCTCACAATCGCCGGAAAGATTCCGGTGGAGTATTTTAAGGGAAAATGGTACGGAGGAGCAAAGGAGGTAAGTGCATGAGTTGCAATGCGAAGAAAGATCCGAGCGGAACATGGCGTATATAATATCGCTGGACAGATTGGACGGGAACCAAAAAGAAATCACAAAAAAGGGGTTTTAAGACCAAGAAAGAAGCAGAAGAATGGTACGCACATTTCATATTGCAGCAATCATCTGATCCGACAATGACGTTGGCGGATTTTTGGGAGATTTATAAGACGGATATGGAAAAACGCTTACGAAAAAATACCATGAAGCAAAAAGAGTATGTAATGAATGACAAGGTGCTACCATATTTCGGAAAGACGCCAATCAATGAAATTACAGCTCCTATGATACGCAAATGGCAGGGAGAAATGATGAAAAAAGGTTTTAAGCCCACATATCTGAAAACAATACATAATCAGCTTAGTGCGATTTTGAATTATGCAGTAAATTTCTATGATTTGCGTTCCAATCCCTGTCGTAAAGCTGGAAGTATGGGAAAGAGTAAAGCGGATGAAAGACCGTATTGGACGCAGGAGGAGTTTCAGAAATTTTCAGATGCGATTATGGATAAGCAGGATTCATGGATTGCTTTTCAGATTTTATTTTGGACAGGTATGCGGATAGGAGAATTACTTGCGTTACAGGTGAAAGATATTGATTTTGAACAGGGAGCCATAACTGGTGACGAATCTTTGACGAGGCTTGATGGAGAGGATCTGATTACGGCACCAAAGACGGAAAGCTCGGTTCGTGTGATTACGATACATAAGGAACTTAAGGAATATATTGCGACATTGTATCATGTGAGACCGGGAACACGTCTTTTGCTGGACGGACAAAGAGCTTCTTTGAGCACGAAATGGAGCGTGGAATAAAGATGTCGGGAGTAAAGAAAATTACAGTTCATTGTACCCGTCACAGTCATGCAAGTATGCTTGTGCAGATGGGATTCAGCCCAGTTGAGATTGCAAAACGGTTAGGGCATGGAAAGGTTACGACTACGATTGAAACCTATTGTCATCAGTCTATGGATGCGCAGGTAAAAATTGCAGATAGACTTGGCACCAAAATCTTTCAAGCAAAAATTGGAAGAGAAGAAAGCAGATGCTGCAGAAAGGAATCAACAAAGAAGGACAACACAACAGAAAATGCCGGATAAAAAGAAAAAATTGCAGCAGGAAATGCGAATTTGAAGAAGGAGAGGAATGGAATATGAATTTGGCTTATGAGAAATGTGGAGATTATTTGATACCTAATTTAATACCTGACCGGAGCCGGACGGAGAACTGAGAAAGTTCGGATTGATGCGGAAACAATATCTGAAAGAATATAAGAGTGGCATCTATCAGGGGATGATTCTAAGTGGAAAATTAAAGGAACATCTGCTTATGGTGCAGGAACAGGCAGAATTACAGTTTGATATGCTGGTGGAGCAGATGGCAGAGCGTGAGGGAGTGACAGAACAATTGAAAGAAAACAATCAGATGCTTTGGGTGCAAAGGATGAATAATATTCGAGAGAGAGCGGAGGAGATTGTGAGAGCAACGTTATTACAATGATGATTATACACTACAACAGAAGGCTGATTTTATCGAATCAGCTTTCTGTTGGTTATATACCAATATGCATGCAAATACTAGACCTAAGTAGGAGAAATTGGCAGATGGGAGGCAAAAATACATGGAAGATATAAATATTTATGGATATATGCGAGTGTCATCTAAGGAACAAAATGAGGATAGACAGAAAATCGCATTAACGGAGATGGGAGTACCTGAGAATAACATTTATATGGATAAACAGTCGGGTAAGGATTTTGAGAGAACACAATATAAGCGGTTATTGCGAAAATTAAATGAAAACAGTGTGCTGTATATCAAGTCGATTGACCGCTTAGGCAGGAATTACGGGGAATTGAATGAGCAGTGGCGCATTATTACAAAAGAGAAGAAAGCAGATATTGTTGTCATAGATATGCCGCTGTTAGATACCCGCAGAGAAAAGAATTTGCTTGGAACATTTATCAGTGATGTCGTTCTGGCATTGCTTAGCTATGTTGCAGAAAATGAACGCACCAATATCAAGCAAAGACAGGCGGAGGGAATTGCAGCAGCGAAAGCAAGGGGTGTAAAGTTCGGCAGACCACCATTACCAATCCCACAAAACTTTTATCAGATGCACAAAGACTGGCGGGCAGGGAAAATCACAATAGAAGAAGCTGCTAAGGCTTGTAATATGTGCCCTAAGACGTTTTACAGCAAGGCAGTAAAATATGAAAAATCCAGTTAAATAGTTCATGCGTTCTAACTGAAATGGTATACATTTCCAGTAATCGTATACATAAAACCATTCTTGCATATTGTATCACGAAATCAGTCGAAATCCAGTAATTTTCTGTCAAAACTTCGTGAAATTTCACAGTTACAAATCCAATTTTTTCTCATGAAAAAAAGTATACATTTTTTCCAAGCTGGCTATCAAGGATAGCCGGCTTTAGAAATGAGGATAAAAATGGATAAGTTAATTGATCTGAATACTTATCCGGTCAGTAAAAATCTTAAAGCATTGCTGAAGGATAAGACAACAAAGAAAAATATTATATTTGCAACTTCGGTATATAGTTCCAAAGGTACTCCAATCAAGGAAACGGAGCAAATGACGGAGGAAATCTTAAAAGGATTTACGCAATATGAGATACAGCCTAGGGTGCTAAAGAATAAGGAACAACAGCAGGAGCGTACCAGAGCCAAAGCAGAGGTGTTTACGCCCTCATGGATTTGCAACAAAATGAATAACCACTGTGATGAGGAGTGGTTTGGAAGAAAAAATGTTTTTAACACTGAACAGGAACAGGGTTGGCTGGTAAACACAGAAAAAGTGAAGTTTGACACAGAGGATGGATGGAAAAAATATGTCGATTCCAAAAGGATTGAGATTACCTGTGGAGAAGCTCCCTACATCGTGTCGCGCTATGATGCAGCTACCGGAGAACTTCTTGAGATTAGGCAGCGGATAGGAATTTTAGACAGAAAACTGCGTGTGGTAAATGAAAATACAGACAGTGAAACTGAATGGTTCAGATGGGTGCTTCGAGCATATCAGAGTGTGTACGGATATGAATTTCAGGGAGATAGCCTTCTGATTGCAAGAGTCAATTTGCTCATAACTTTTGTGGACTATATGCAGGACAGGTGGGGGAGAGTTCCAACAGATGTAGAACTGCGAAAGATTGTGAATGTTATTGTCTGGAACCTGTGGCAGATGGATGGAATATCTGGGACGATTCCCTTTGGAAAGCCCAAAGAGGAATATCATCAATTCAGTCTATTTGACTTTGTGGTAGCAGATGAGCCGAGAAAGCAGGATATAGAAGAACCGGAAGAAGTGTACTGCCAGATCTATGACTGGCGCAGCGATAAATCGCTGACGTATAAAAGCATGAAGGAAGGTAGATGAGATGAAATTTGATTTTGCGATTGGAAATCCGCCGTATCAGGAGGAAACGATTGGAGATAATAAAGGGTTTGCCCCACCAGTGTATAATAAATTTTTAGATGCCGCCTGTGAGGTGGCAGAAAAAGTGGAAATGATACATCCAGCTCGATTTTTATTTAATGCAGGAAGTACACCAAAGGCATGGAATAAAAAGATGTTAGGGGATGAGCATTTCAAAATCATGGAGTATGAAGCTGATAGTAGTCGAATTTTTCCTAATACAGATATAAAAGGTGGAATTGTAATATCTTATCATGATGAGACAAAAAAGTATGGCGCAATTGAAATCTTTACCAAGTATAAGGAATTAAATACTATTTTACATAAGGTTATACAAGATATTGCGTTTATAAGTTTCAGCAATATTGTTATAACAAGAACAGCATATCGCTTAACGGATAAGATGCATGAAGAACATCCTGAAGCACTATCTCAGCTAAGTTCAGGACATGCTTATGATATGTCAACAAATATTTTTGAGCGCTTACCACAAATATTTTATGATGAAAAACCAAATGATGGGGCGGAATATATTAAAATATTGGGACGTGAGAAAAATGAGAGAGTATATAAATACATAAAACGGGAATATGTAAATGATGTCATAAATTTGGATAAATACAAAATTTTGATTCCTAAAGCTAATGGTATAGGTGCTTTCGGAGAGGTCATTTCAGCTCCAGTAATACAAGGGAAGGGAATTGGCCATACAGAAACTTTCCTAAGTATTGGCATATTTGATAATATACAGGAAGCACAGAATGCTTATAAATACATAAAGAGCAAATTTGCAAGAGCACTACTTGGAGTATTAAAAACTACTCAAGATATTACACCAGATAAATGGGCGAATGTTCCTATGCAAGATTTCACCGACAAATCCGATATCGACTGGTCTGTATCCATAGCAAATATAGACAAGCAGCTCTACAAAAAATATGGACTTTCCGAGGAAGAAATCACATTTATTGAAACTAATGTAAAGGAGATGGAATAGCATGAATAAACCTAACATTCAGACAACCAAACAGGTAGTTCCGATGCTTTATGGCTATTCCACTCCAGAAGTGATTCGTCATAATGGCTGGACGAAGATAGGATACACAGAACAGGATGTAGAAACTCGTATCAATCAACAGACACACACTGCGGATATCAAGTGGCAGCTTGAATGGAAAGGGAATGCCACTTTTGATGATGGTTCAGGAGAGACATTCATAGATAAGGACTTTCATGCTTATTTGCGGAAATCCGGTATAGAGCAGGAAAAAGGCAAGAATAATGAGTGGTTTCATGTGGATGGTGCTACATCAAAGCAGATGTTTCGTGATTTCAGAGAAGATCATGGCATATTAAAAACCACAGATACAGTGATTCCGTACAAATTGCGTGAGGAGCAGCAGAGTGCAGTTGCCATGACAGTTGATTATCAGGCAACTCATAAAAATGGAGAGTTCCTTTGGAATGCTAAGCCGAGATTCGGAAAGACATTATCGGTTTATGATTTTGTGCAGAAAACCGGAGCAGAAAAAGTGTTAATTGTCACAAACCGCCCGGCGATAGCAAATTCATGGTTTTCAGATTATGCGAAGTTTCTGGGGAGTGGATCTGGTTATCTTTTCGTGAGTGAGGTTGATGCACTGAAAGGAAAACAAGGTGTGCTGACACGAGAGGAATATACACATTTGCTCTTAGGAAAAGACAGTGACAATGTAAAGTGTATTGAATTTGTATCCTTGCAGGATATGAAAGGTTCCATTTATTTTGGCGGAGAGCATAACAAATTAGGTGAGGTTGCCAATATGGAGTGGGACATCCTTGTCATTGACGAAGCACATGAGGGCGTGGATACCTACAAAACAGATGTTGCATTTGACCGTATCAAACGTAAATTTACGTTGCACTTGTCAGGTACACCATTTAAAGCACTTGCCAATAATAAATTTGCAGATGATGCTATCTATAACTGGACTTATGCAGACGAACAGAAGAAAAAGCGTGACTGGGATGTTTCAGCAGAGGAAGAAAATCCATATGCCACATTGCCACAACTTAATCTGTATACATATCAGATGTCGGAAATTATCAAGGATGAGTTGCAGCAGGGCATAGAAATAGACGGAGAAACAGAAGAATATGCGTTTGATTTAAATGAGTTTTTTGCTGTTACAAATGGTAAGTTCAACCATGAATCTTCAGTTGATAAGTTTCTGGATGCAATGACCAGACAGACGAAATTTC
>OIYT01002009.1_pt1 | contig 13257 bp, 7 predicted proteins | sample 1588201 | NCBI WGS metagenome assembly OIYT01 (sample SAMN03283260) | human gut metagenome | biome: human-associated habitat; material: feces | host: Homo sapiens | place: USA | collected 2013
ACGACCGCCCGTCATGTACTCGCATCCGTGATCTCCGACTCCCTCGCATACGGCTATTGCTCCGGAGTTTCTCACACAAAAGCGTTCTCCTGCAATTCCGCAGATAAACGCCTTTCCGGATGTTGCACCGTAGAGAGCGACATTTCCGGCAATAACGTTTTCGTCAGCTCTGAATCCGGCACCGTCAGGAGGACACAGAATAAGCTTTCCGCCCGAAAGTCCCTTGCCGAAATAATCGTTGCTGTCTCCGGTAAGTTTCAGGGTAAGTCCCTTGGGAATAAACGCACCGAAGCTCTGACCGCCGCTGCCTTTGCATTTTACGGTGAATGTATCGTCGTCAAGAGTATTGTCTCCCCACTTTCTGGTGATCTCAGCGCCGAAGAGAGTTCCAAGCGAACGGTCGGTATTCTTCACATCTGTTTCAATGGTTTTCTTTGTTTTATTTTTAAGTGCAGAACCAAACTTTTTCATGATGACTGTCTTATCAATCGTTTCTTCCAGCCTGAAATCATATACATCAGCAGGATCAAAGCACTGTTTTTCCGTTCCGGGGATATGTGCAAGTATCTCTGAAAAGTCGATCTTTTCTGCTTCCGGAATGTCCTTTTTAACGAGAAGATCACTGCGTCCGACAAGTTCGTCAACGGTTCTGATGCCGAGAGCCGCCATATATTCACGAAGTTCCTGTGCGACAAAATGCATGAAATTCACAATATATTCCGGCTTGCCTCTGAAACGCTTTCTCAGTTCGGGGTTCTGCGTAGCAATGCCCATAGGGCAAGTATCGAGATTGCACACTCTCATCATAACGCAGCCCATAGTTACCAGCGGAGCCGTTGCAAATCCGAATTCCTCAGCACCGAGCAAAGCAGCTACGAGAACATCACGGCCTGTCATAAGCTTTCCGTCCGTTTCAATGCGCACCCTGCGGCGCAGACCGTTAAGAATAAGAGTCTGGTGAGCCTCGGCAAGACCAAGTTCCCACGGAAGTCCCGCATTGTATATGGAACTTCTGGGCGCAGCACCCGTTCCTCCGTCATATCCGGAAATTAAGATAACCTGTGCTCCTGCCTTTGCAACTCCTGCCGCAACCGTTCCGACTCCTGCTTCGGAAACGAGCTTGACAGAGATACGTGCCTGATCGTTGGCATTTTTCAGATCGTATATAAGCTGTGCAAGATCTTCGATCGAATATATATCATGGTGAGGCGGCGGTGAGATAAGACCTACACCGGCAGTAGAATGACGTGTCTTTGCTATCCACGGATACACCTTTCCGGAAGGAAGATGACCGCCCTCGCCCGGTTTTGCACCCTGAGCCATTTTTATCTGGATCTCCTTTGCCGAAACAAGGTATTCCGAAGTTACGCCGAAACGTCCCGAAGCAACCTGCTTGATAGCCGAACAGCGCTCCGATTTCAGCCTTTCGGGGGATTCTCCGCCCTCTCCGGAATTCGACTTGCCGCCGATGCTGTTCATGGCAACTGCCATGCACTCGTGGGCTTCCTGGGATATTGAGCCGTATGACATAGCACCCGTCTTGAATCTGCGGCATATGCTCTCAACCGATTCCACTTCGTCTATCGGAATGCCGCCGTCAGGATCATACCTGAAATCAAGCAGACTTCTTAGTGTCATTGCGCTGTCCTCACGGTTCAGGCACTCGGAATATTTTTTATACGTATTGTAATCGCCGGTTCTGGCGGCTTCCTGAAGCAGATGAATAGTTACCGGAGTATAAAGATGTTCGCTCTTGCCGCTTCTCAGTTTGTGACTTCCGGAACTTCTTATTCCACGGTTCACCGCAAGTCCAAGCGGATCAAATGCCTTGTTGTGAAGTTCTTCCGTCTGACGGCTGATATCGTCAAGGGTAATGCCTCCTATCCTGCTGACTGTTCCGCCGAAATATCTGTCAATGACTTCACGGGAAATTCCGACCGCCTCAAAAAGCTTGCTTCCCTGATACGACTGAATAGTGGATATTCCCATTTTTGAAGCTATCTTGATAATACCGTGCAGAACAGCCTTGTTATAGTCATCCTCAGCGGCATAGAAATCCTTGTCAAGCAGTCCTGATGTGATAAGGTCACGTATTGATTCCTGAGCAAGATATGGATTTACCGCACAAGCTCCGTAGCCCAGAAGCGCAGCAAAATGGTGAACTTCTCTCGGTTCGGCGCTCTCCAGAATCATTGCAACCGCAGTTCTCTTCTTGGTCGAAACAAGATGCTGCTGCAATGCCGCAACCGCAAGAAGAGACGGAATGGGAGCATGATATTCGTCCACATCCCTGTCGGAAAGAATGAGGATATTCGCACCGTCCCTGTAAGCCTTGTCAGCATCAATGAAAAGACGGTCTATAGCCTTTTCCAGAGATGTTCCTATATAATAGGTAATCGGGATTACAGCGGTTTTCAGTCCCTTTACGTTCATGTTTCTTATCTTGAGCATATCCGTTCCCGTAAGAATGGGGTTGTCGATCTTCAGCACACGGCAGTTCTCCGGACGTTCCTCAAGGATATTTCCGTCCTCGCCGATATACACGCTTGTATCGGTAACGATCTCCTCACGTATAGCATCAAAAGGCGGATTTGTCACCTGTGCAAAAAGCTGTCTGAAATAGTTGAACAGCGGAATATTTTCATTATCAAGGGGCGGAAGCGGTATATCCGAGCCCATAGATGCAATTGGTTCGGCCCCGTTTTCAGCCATAGGAAGTATACTGTTTGTAATATCTTCGTAGGTATAGCCGAAAGCTTTCTGGAGTTTCCTCAGTTCCTCACGACCGTATGATCTTACGTTTTTGTTGGGAATGTGAAGATCGCCAAGACGCACAAGATTAGCATCCAGCCACTCGCCGTAGGGCTGACGTGAAGCATAGGTATTTTTGATTTCCTCGTCGTCGATGAGGATTCCCTGCTTTGTATCGGCAAGAAGCATCTTGCCGGGACGAAGTCTGTCCTTTCTGACAATCTTTTCAGAGGGAACGTCAATGCATCCCGTTTCGGAGGAAAGAATCAGGAAACCATCGCTTGTAATACAGTATCTCGACGGACGGAGACCGTTTCTGTCAAGAACTGCTCCCATGACATCGCCGTCGGAGAAAAGTATCGAAGCCGGACCGTCCCAGGGTTCCATCATTGTGGCATAATACTGGTAGAAGTCATACTTTGCCTTTGATATCGTGCGGCTGTTTTTCCAAGGTTCAGGAATGGTTATCATCACTGCAAGAGGAAGCGGCATCCCTGACATCACCATAAATTCAAGCGCATTGTCAAGACGTGCAGAATCCGAACCGTTTACATTTATTGCCGGAAGAATATTGCTCATATCGTTTTTTAGTGCCTCACAGGACATTGTTTCTTCACGGGCAAGCATCTTGTCGGCGTTTCCGGTGATAGTATTTATTTCTCCGTTGTGAACAATCATTCGGTTCGGATGAGCTTTCTGCCAGCTCGGCGTTGTATTTGTTGAAAATCTTGAATGAACCATAGCTATAGCCGAAGTGAAATCCTCACGCTGGAGATCACGATAGAACTTTCTCAGCTCGTCAACAAGGAACATTCCCTTGTACACTATGGTTCTGCTTGAAAGCGAACATACATAGGTATTCTCGTTTGACTGCTCAAAAATACGTCTTGCAACAAAAAGACGGCGGTCGAATTCCAGTCCCTTTTCGCAGTCCTCGGGACGCTGTACAAATCCCTGCATGATATACGGCATACTTTCAAGAGCCTTCTGACCGAGAACCGATGGGTCGGAAGGGACTTCCCTCCAGCCAAGAAGCTTCATGCCCTTTTTGGCAAGAATTATCTCGAACAGCTTTTTCGCCTGATTTCTTTTAAGCTCGTTGGTGGGGAAGAAGAACATTCCCACGCCGAAATCGCCGTCCTCCCCGATATCAAAACCGAGAGAGACTGTTTCTTTTCTGAAGAAAGCAGATGGCATCTGCACCAGAATTCCGACGCCGTCGCCTGTTTTTCCCTCGGCATCCTTTCCTGCACGATGTTCCAGTTTTTCTACTATTCTGAGGGCATTTTCAACCACCTGACGTGATTTTTCACCCTTGATGCTTACCACTGCGCCAATACCGCAGTTATCATGTTCAAACTGAGGACGGTAAAGTCCCTGCTGCTCATAAGGAGCTTCTTTTCTGAAATTATCCATACCTGTCACAGCCTTTCCGCTGCAGTTCGCCTTTGAACCGCACAAGCAAAATAAAAAACGTTCATAAAGAGCATATACTCTCTATGAACGTCCTTGTTCTTAGTTCATTTTAACATGACATTATAAAAAAGTCAATAGAAAAAATATTTTTTGTGTTTTTACACATAAGTGCAATTGCAAATACAAATTATTTTATGCAATATATACTCGGCGTTATTGCAAGATATCCAATTCTGACGACATAAAAGCCTCACGATTTAAAATGACTTGATTTTCAGTTGAAACTGTAGTATAATTAAAATGTACTATTATATTAAAGCAATACTGTACAAATAGTGTGCAATATTGCCGGAACTCAGGAGATGAGAGCATGAAGAAAATTGTTTCCTTGTTTACAGCCATTTTCTTTACGGCTGTGATCTCTGCCTGCGGAAAACCAAAAAACGAAAAAGTCACCAAACCCGACGGCAAACTCGACAAATGTTCTCTCCGCTTCTCCTGGTGGGGAGGCGACGACCGCCACAAAGCCACTCTCGAAGCAATAGAACTGTGGAATACCATTCACCCTGAAATCGAGATAATTCCCGAATATGGCGGCTGGGACGGCTGGACAGAAAAAATCACATCGCAGATAAGCGGCGGAACAGAACCCGACATTATGCAGATAAACTACGACTGGCTTATCACTCTTTCACCCGACGGAAACGGTTTCTACGACCTGAACGAACTTGATTCACAGCTTGACCTCTCAAGCTTTGACAAGGATGTGCTGTCATTCGGCGAGATAAACGGCAGACTCAACGCCGTTACCGTATCTGTCACGGGCAGAGGACTTTTCTACAATGCTGACGTGTATGACAGTCTGGGTGCAGAATTTCCACGCACATGGGATGAGCTTATTACTCTTGGTGATACATTCAGCCAAAAAGACTTGTATCCCCTTGACTTAGATATACAATCGGGGGGCACGGCATGGTATCTGGCTATCGTTTACGTCCAGCAGCTAACCGGCAGAGATTTCATTTCAATGGAGGGAGATCTTGGATTTAATGCCGACGATATCCGCATGGCTCTTGACTTTTACAAGAAAATGGAGAGCAGCGGAGTAATCAGGAACATACAGACAAGAACCGACGAGGATGGAAACGCTGCACTCTACCAGTCACCGGAATTTATAGGCGGCAAAATCGCCGGTGTGCTTGAATGGGGCAGTTCGGTAGGTAAATATGAATCTGTTCTTCCGGAGGGAACGCTCAAAGCCGGACCTTTCCTTACATCAAACGGAGGAAACAGCAGCGGCTGGATGATAAAGCCGTCAATGCTGTATGCCGTTTCAAAAAACACGGAACATCCCGATGAGGCTGCCGCTTTTATGGATTTTCTGCTTAACAACAAGGAATGCGCCCGTATTCTGGGAACTTCCAGAGGTATACCGGCTTCACAGTCCGCCGAAAAAAGCCTGGAAGAAAGCGGTATGCTGACAGGCCTTGCCCACGAAAGCGACTCTATGCTTGAACAGCTTGATACCGTCACTATCAGTCCCTATATGGAACTGCCGCAAATGAAGGATTTCTACAATACCGCTATCGAAAAAGTCTCATATGATCTCTGCGATACTGAGACCGCTGCCCGGGAAATGTGCGAATCTATTACAGAATATCTGGACAAGATAAGATTAAAATAATAAACAAAGGAGGAGAAAATGGAGAAACGCCAATATAAAAATCCAACAGGAATAAGCAAATACACCGGATTGCTGCTGATATCGCCTTTTATAGCCGGATTTCTTCTGTTTACGCTCTATCCTTTTATATGCTCTTTCATACTGGGAATGACCAACAGCAGAACCGTCGGCGAAACCGAATTTATCGGACTTGAAAATTACAAGACCATGTTTGACAGCAGCAGCTTCCGCCGTGCGCTGGGCGTGACCCTGAAATATGCTGTTATTCTCGTTCCGCTCAAACTGATCGTTTCTCTTATGACGGCTGTTCTGCTGAACCTTGAGATCAGGGGAATAGGATTTTTCCGGACTGCGTTTTATATCCCGTCAATACTCGGAGCTAATCTTGCAGTAGTCATTATGTGGCAGTATCTTTTTACTGCCAAGGGACTCGTAAACCAGTTTCTGGAGATTTTCGGTGCATCCCCTGTCAGTTGGTACGGCAACCCGGATGCGGCTCTCGGCATAATAATTCTGCTCCGGCTGTGGGAATTCGGATCAACTATGATAATTTTTCTGGCTGCTCTACGTGATATCCCACGAGAACTCTACGATGCGGCAAAAGTGGACGGATGCGGCTGTATACGGTCTTTTTTCTGCATAACACTGCCGCATATCAAAGGCGTTATATTCATAAATCTGATCTTGCAGACCATTTCTGCTCTTCAGGAATTCAATGCCCCATATATGATAACGGGCGGAGGACCTCTCAAAAGCACCTATACCGTAGGTATGCTGATATACGATGAGATGTTCAAATACGGAGATATCGGATATGCAAATGCCGTTTCATGGACACTTTTCGCCGTTATCGCACTGACGGTAGGCATTATGTATCTCATAACCGGAAGAACGGAGCGTGATTCTGCATGAAAAAGTTCTTCATATATTTTATCATTACCGCATTATCGGCAGTGATGCTCTATCCGTTCCTATGGCTTCTGGGAGCTTCTTTCAAATCAAACAGTGAGATATTTTCCTCGATATGGTTTATTCCCGACAGTATAGATCTCAGCATCTGGAAAAATGCATGGAAAACAGCAACGCCATATACGATGGGACATTATTTTCTTAATACATTTATGATAATCATTCCAAAAACGATATTTGCCGTGATTTCCTCGGTACTTGTCGCATACGGTTTTGCCCGTTTCAGCTTTCCGTTCAAACGATTGTTTTATTCCCTGCTTCTTGTCGGAATGCTGATGCCTGCCATAGTAAAGGTAATGCCGATGTTCCTTTTCTGGCGTGATACAGGGCTTCTCGATACTTACGTTCCCTTGGTTTTCCCGGCATTGCTTGCAGAAGAGGGAATGTTTGTATTCATACTTATACGATTTTTCGATTCCGTCCCGAAAGAATTCGACGAAGCCGCAAGGATAGACGGATGCGGAACTATACGAACGCTGTTTCTGGTTCTTCTCCCGTGCATCAGACCTGCGGTAACTTCGATTGCCGTATTCACCTTTTTATGGACGATGAATGATTTTCTTAATCCGTTAATAATTATACAATCAGTAGAAAAATATCCCTTATCCCTTGCCCTCAGATTATCTGTTGACAACACTGGGCAAAGCTATGAGCAGTGCAGGATAATCGCTGTTTCGGTGATCGGACTTATTCCGTCCATAACGGTTTTTGCGCTTGCTCAGAAAAAATTTGTAAAAGGAATAACAGCAGGAGGTCTCTCAGGATGAACTACATTTCCCGGCTGGACGAAGCCGTAAAACTATATACTCAGGAAATTATTCTCTCCTCGGATCCTCTGTATCCCCTCTGGAACCGTGAAAACATTATTTTCCGCAAACAGCCGAAATGGAACTACATCGACAGCTGCATGATTACCGCAGTACTCGGTCTGTACGAATATAACGGCGACGAAAAACTACTGGATTTCGCCGTAAAATTCATTTCCGCCTACATTGACGAAAACGGCTGCATTCCTACCCTGAATTTCTCCGACTTCAATCTTGACAATATAAACGGCGGAAAAAATCTGCTTGCTCTTTACAGGATGACCGGAAACAAAAAATTGTTCAATGCAGCACACAGACTGGCTGATTCTCTTTCGGAACATCCAAGACTCCGCTGCGGAAACTTCTGGCACAAGGCTATATATCCCCATCAGATATGGCTTGACGGCTCGTATATGGCTTTCCCGTTCATGACTGAATATTCCCGTCTGTCACATGATGATTCTATGCTTGAGGATGCCCTGAACCAGCTCCGTATCATCAGAAAACTTATGAAAGACAAAAAAACTGGACTTTATTATCACGGCTATGACGAAACACGAACCATGATCTGGGCTGACCGTGAAACAGGTCTTTCAAGTGAATTCTGGCTGCGCTCTATGGGCTGGCTCTGCGCCGCTCTTGCGGATATGTGCGGACTTCTCCCTGATAATAATGAAATATCAGCCATGCTTTCCGATTTGCTTGAAGCTCTTGCTTCATGCTGCACGCCGGACGGATTACTGCTCCAGCTACCGGTACGGTCTGAACTCTCCCAAAATTACCCCGAAACAAGCGGAACGCTGCTTTTTGCCTACTCTGCGCTGAAATCCTACCGACTGGGAAAAACATCTCCGAACATAAAAAAAGCCGGGGAAAAAGCTCTCTCGGCGGTAATCGAAAATTATATCATTCTTGAAAAAGGCAAAGCTCCTCTGCTTAAAAATATCTGCCTTATGGCAGGTCTCGGCAATAACCGTAACGGTTCAGCTGAATATTATCTGTCCGAACCTATAACGGAAAACGATGCCAAGGGCATTGCTCCGCTGATAATGGCATATACTGAACTTATGAAAGGAGACAGAATTAATGACTAAATTTGTGGGACACCTAACCACCGTTCTGAGACACCGACACATGGTAATGCGGCACTGCATCAAAGCAGGGCTTATCCGCCGTGGACTGCTGCACGATCTTTCAAAATTCTCACCAACGGAATTTATTCCCGGTGTTATATATTTTCAGGGAAACCGCAGCCCCAATGAACGTGAACGTGAAGTCAACGGATATTCCAAGGCATGGATGCACCACAAAGGACGCAACCGTCATCACTTTGAATACTGGACAGATTACAACCCCGTCACGAAAAATTGCGAACCGGTGCGTATGCCTGATATTTTTATCTACGAAATGTTCTGCGACCGTGTTGCCGCTTCAAAGATATACAACGGCAGCAATTATACAGACGATATGCCGCTGCAGTATTTCCTCAAAGCAAAAAAAAGAAGAAATATCGAGAAATACACTTCCGATAAGCTTGAATTCCTGCTGCGTCTCCTTGCAGATAAAGGAGAGGATGCAGCGTTCAGATATATCCGGCATCACAAAAAATAGCGATCAATAAAGGGAACGTCCTGCAAGAGAGGACGTTCCCTTTTTTTATTCAAGATACGGTTTCAGATATCTTCCCGTGTATGATTTTTCACACTGAGCAACTTCTTCGGGAGTTCCCTGAGCAACGATCGTTCCGCCGCCGTCTCCGCCCTCCGGCCCGAGGTCAATGATATGATCGGCAACCTTTATCACATTAAGATTGTGCTCTATGACGATGAGCGTATTTCCCTGATCTGCCAGACTTTGCAGAACCTTTATCAGACGATGTACGTCAGCCGTATGCAGACCGGTCGTCGGTTCGTCCAGAATATAGATCGTTTTTCCGGTCGCACGCTTTGAAAGCTCCGTTGAGAGCTTTACACGCTGCGCCTCTCCTCCGGACAAGGTAGTTGCCGGCTGACCTATCTTGATATATCCCAGACCGACTTCCTGCAATGTTTTCAGCTTCCGTGCTATTTTGGGAATATGTTCAAAGAACTCCACTCCCTCATCAACGGTCATTTCGAGTACGTCATATATTGATTTTCCTTTATAATGAACCTCAAGCGTTTCACGGTTATATCTTTTACCCTTGCAGACTTCACAGGGAACATAGATATCGGGCAGAAAATGCATTTCTATCTTGATTATACCGTCGCCCTCACAGGCTTCGCAGCGTCCTCCCCTGACATTGAAGGAAAAACGTCCTGCGGAATATCCTCTTGCCTTGGCATCTGCGGTCTTTGAGAAGAGATCACGAATATCGGAAAAAACTCCGGTGTAGGTAGCCGGATTCGACCTCGGAGTACGTCCGATAGGAGACTGGTCAATACATATTACCTTATCAAGATGCTCCAGTCCGTCCATTTCGTCAAATTTTCCGCTTTTTATCTTGGCACGGTTCAGACGTGCGGCAAGATGCTTGTAGATTATCTCGTTGACCAGCGAAGACTTTCCCGAACCTGATACTCCGGTAACGCAAATGAACATTCCCAGCGGAATGGATACGTCAATTTTTTTAAGATTATGCTCCGATGCCCCGTGTATAGTCATGAACTTACCGTTTCCGGTACGCCGCTGCTGCGGAAGTTCTATTTTCTTTTTTCCGCTGAGATACTGACCGGTGATTGATTTCCTGCATTTCAGTAGTTTATCCACCGTTCCGGCAAAAACTATCTCTCCGCCGTGAACGCCTGCGCCCGGACCTACATCAACGATATAGTCAGCGGCAAGCATGGTATCATCGTCATGTTCTACGACGATCAGTGTATTTCCAAGATCACGGAGGCGTTTAAGAGTCGCAATAAGCTTGTCATTGTCACGCTGATGCAGACCGATGCTCGGTTCGTCAAGGATATAAAGCACTCCGACAAGCGAGGACCCTATCTGCGTTGCAAGGCGGATTCTCTGACTCTCACCTCCGGAAAGAGTTCCCGAAGAACGTGACAGGGTGAGATAATCCAGACCAACGCTGACGAGAAATCCCAGACGTTCACGTATTTCTTTTATTATGCGCTCGCCGACGAAACTGTCATGAGCAGAAAGTTTTATTTCCGTGAAAAATTCCAAAGCATCCTTTACCGAAAGATCGGTCAGGGCACTGATATTCTTATCTCCGACCGTCACTGCCAGATACTCGTCCCTGAGTCTTTTTCCCTTGCAGACCGGACATTCCACCTCACTCATATATTCTTCCAGTTCTGATTTGGCATACGGACTGTTTGTCTCCTTGTAGCGTCTTTCAAGATTGTTAATAACGCCCTCAAACGGTGCATTGTACGTTCCGCCGCCAAGAGTTTTCGGACGTCTGAGTTCAAGCTTTTCATCACCAGTGCCGTAAAGGAAAATATCCATTGCTTTTTTAGGTAATTTTTTTACAGGTACATCAAGGGGAATATCGTACTTTTTGGAAATTGCTCTGTAATACATCATTGCAATAGAATCCTCTGTCAGAGAATTCCAGCCATGAGCATTAACTGCTCCCTCCAGAATTGAAAGTTCCTTGTTAGGCACAATAAGCTCCGGATCTATATGGATAAATACTCCAAGACCCGTACACTTAGGGCAGGCTCCCATTGGATTATTAAACGAGAACATAAGCGGTTCAAGTTCACCTATGCTGATATTGTGTTCAGGGCAGGCGTAATTCTGCGAGAAAAGCATTTCCTCACCGCCTATGACATCAACTATTGCCAGACCGTCGGTAATGGAAAATACAGTTTCCAGACTGTCGGTAAGACGAGTGGTTATCCCCTCTTTGATAACAAGTCGGTCAACAACTATCTCAATATTATGCTTTTTGTTCTTGTCAAGCTTTATCTCCTCGGAAAGCTCAAACATAATACCGTCAATACGCACTCTTACAAATCCGGATTTTCTTGCCTGTTCAAGTTCCTTTGCAAACTGTCCCTTTCTTGACCTTGCAATTGGGGCAAGAAGCTGTATTCTTGTTCCCTGCGGAAGTTCCATAATAGAATCTACCATCTGGTCAACGGTCTGCTGGGAGATCTCACGTCCGCACACCGGGCAGTGCGGTATGCCTATTCTTGCGAACAGCAGACGCAGATAGTCGTATATCTCTGTAACAGTTCCGACGGTAGACCTTGGATTCTTTGACGTTGTTTTCTGATCTATAGAGATAGCCGGAGAAAGTCCCTCAATGCTGTCAACGTCCGGCTTTTCCATTTGTCCCAGAAACATTCTGGCGTAGGAAGAGAGACTCTCAACATATCTTCTCTGACCGTCAGCATATATCGTATCAAAAGCAAGCGAAGATTTTCCTGAACCTGACAGACCGGTCATAACAATGAGTTTGTCCCTTGGCAGTTCAAGATCTATATTTTTAAGATTGTTCGTTCTCGCACCTTTAATTATAATTTTATTAATCATTATTGACCCTCTTTCAAAGAAACATAATTTCTGATAATATTATATCATGTATCGAAAATAAAGTCAATAATGTCTTGACTTTTACCTTAATTTGTGAGATAATATATCTGATATTTAATTTACAGTTCTGCTTTATGCAGACAGACGTCAAAAAGAAAGGATGCTTAAATGGAACACATTGTAAATGTACTTAAAGGCACAGTAATCGGAATTGCCAATGCTATTCCAGGCGTAAGCGGCGGAACTATGATGGTAATTATGAAAGTCTTTGACCGCCTGCTCGGAGCGGTCACTCTCAATCTGAAAAAACTTAAAGAAAACTTTGTATTTCTGTTGACTATCCTCATCGGAATGGGTATCGGCGTTATTCTTTCCGCAAAGGTGCTCTCCTACTGCTTTGAGGAATTCTACGTACAAACACAGTTCTTCTTCATGGGTGTTGTACTTGGAAGTCTGCCAATGATCTATAAGGAAGCCACCAAGGAGAAAAAACTCTCACCAGTGCATATTATTCCGTTTCTTATCGGTCTTGGTGTGATAATCGGTGTCACTGTTGCAAGTATGTCTATGGGTGCAAACTCCGTACGTACCTCTCTTGATGCCGGAACTTTCCTCTATCTTACAGTTATATCTATTGTTGCCGCAGCTGCTATGATAATGCCAGGTCTCAGCGGAAGTCTTGTTCTTCTGATTTTAGGAGGCTATCAGACAGTTATCCAGGCAGTTGACGAAATGAACATTCCAATTCTTATTCCGGTAGCAATTGGTATAATCATCGGTGTTGTGCTCTGTGCAAAGCTCATTACAATCTGCCTTAAAAAATGGTACAGAGGAACATATGCAGCTATTCTTGGTCTTATATGCGGCTCATTTTACGCTATCTTCCCCAGAGAAACTCCCGGAACTGACGGAAGCACTGATTTTGCTTTTAATACCAGCGGCATTATTGCTATTATTATCGGAATCGTTGGCATTATGCTTCCGCTCTCAATGAGTTATATCGACAGTAAAAAGAATAAAAAGGAAGCCGAATAATACCCGGCTGAGATACAGAAAAGTCCGCATTGCTGCGGACTTTTTCATTTGGTACGCCTGACAGGAATCGAACCTGCGCACATGGCGTCGGAGGCCAATGCTCTATCCCCTGAGCTA
>OIYT01002010.1_pt1 | contig 13246 bp, 10 predicted proteins | sample 1588201 | NCBI WGS metagenome assembly OIYT01 (sample SAMN03283260) | human gut metagenome | biome: human-associated habitat; material: feces | host: Homo sapiens | place: USA | collected 2013
GAAAAGGAAAACGGGCAGGTGGAGTTCAAGGAAACCACCGGGCAGTTGGAGCGCGTGCTGGAATACAACGCGGCGCTGCGCGCCGTAGCCATGGGCGCGAACGTGCTCTATGCCGACCTTTACCGTGCGCAGAGCCAGACGGTCTGGTCGCAGGCTGCCGACGGTATGTCCCTCGGGACGATCGGCAACCTTCTTGCGACCGGCGAGGTGCTGCAAACGCTGATGCGCGCCTGCACCTGCCTCTGCCAGGACGGCGCAAATCCGCTCACCATCTCCGCCATCAGTGCGGCGGCGCCGACGGAGGCTGCGCTGCAGGCCTTCCGTGAGGCCGCAACGGCCGAGGAGCTGGAGAAGGCTTTGCAGGAAGCGCATCTGGGCGTTTCCCTCAGCCTTTATAAGAGCATGGACACCGAGGGGCGTGCGCAGACCGTCGAGACGCTGCTCGCTGCCGACCGCAGCATTGCCGAAAACTACATGCTGGCCGATCTGCTCGTGAACCTCGCCGCGTCCGAGACGCTCGGGGAGCGCACGCCCATGGAGCGCGCCGAAACGGGCTTGCAGACCTATGTCGCCGTCGGCGACAGCATCACCGAGGGCTGCATGGCCATCCATGCACGCACGGATTCCTGGGTCGCGCACCTGTCGGAGCTGATCTCCGCGGCGCAGGGCTTCGAACTGAACACCACCAACCGGGGCATCGGCGGAACGAAGATGTGCACCGAGCACCAGCATTTCCCTGCGGCTAAGGACACCGTACAGCAGTACATCGTTCCACAGAAGCCCGACCTTGTGACCGTGGCCTACGGCATCAACGACTTCCACGCGGGCACGACGCTCGATACCTTCCTGACCGACTACCGCGCCTATCTGGAGGAGCTTACGGATTCCTGTCCGGACACCGTGGTGATCGTGTGCGGCCTGTGCTGCAAGGGCAACGATCAGGACAGCACGCGCGTCAGAGAATGGAACAAGGCGCTGCGCGAGCTGGTCGAGGAATTTGACCTGATCTACTGCGAGACTTATGACGATATGTACGGCGTGAACTGGATTCTTGCAGACGGCCTGCATCCGAACAATGCCGGCTACCGCATGATCGCGAGCACGGTTTTCCGTGTGCTCAACGAAAACGTAAATTTGTCCGAGAAATCGGGCTAAAAAAGTTTGAAAGGACGGACAATTATGAAAAAAGTCATTGCGATGCTTCTGACCGTGCTTTTGCTTGTCTCCGCTGCGGCGTGTCAGAAAACGCCAACGGGGGAATCAAAGGCCGAGGAGCCGGTCGAGCGCGTACAGCTTGGCGACTGGTCTGCGACAGCGGACTGGACGGCTGAGGGCGAACGCCTGACGGCAAACAGCAAGTCCGGCAGCTACGCCTGCAACACCGCGCTGGAGCTTGAGGATGCCTTCAAGCTTTCCGTAGACGTGCAGCCCGGCGCGAACCTCGAGGAGACCGGGATTGTCCTCGCGGACAAGAATGCGGAGACGATTGTCGATTTCCGCCTGACCTATGCCGACGGCAAGGCCACCGTGAAGGGCAGCTACGCGCTCAACGACATGCAGAAGGAAATTCTCACCTCCGATGCCTTTGCCGCGGACGGCGCGTTGACGCTCAAGGTCAGCAAGGAAGCGGGCAACCGCAAGCTGAGCTTCAGCGTGGCAAATGCCTCCGGCGAGCTGTTTGCCGCCGAGGCCGAGGAAATTCCCTCCCTCGTCGCACGCTCGGTCAAGTGGGGCGGCGTGTATGCCAAGGGCGAAGCTGCATTTGAAAACTACACCGTCGAGACGGAGGACCCCATCGCCATGCAGACGGTCAGCCCCATTGACCCGCAGCCGCATGTGGAAAATGAAAACTACATCTTCTCCTACGGTGCAATCTGCAACAAGGATGCCGACGGGAACGACCTCATCATTGTGGATAATCAGGAGGGCGAGGCCGCCGCGTGGAACACGAACTACCTGCTCGGCAGTGCATGGACGATCAAGGCGCGCGCACAGGTCGGCAACTGCCGCGAGGGTACCGGCGGCGCACGCTTCGCCCTGCTCGGCGAGGACAACAATACCATGCTGGCGCTTGTGACCTGCCGCGTGGATCCGATCAGCCTGTCTCTCATGTTTGAAAACGCGCAGGACGGCACCAACAACTGGGCGATCACCGCAGGCGCGAGCAAGTGGTACAGCATGACCACGCCCGCCTTTGACATTGTCATCACGCGTCATGCAGGCGAAAACTGCCTGTATATCCAGATCTCCGACGTGAACGGCGAGGTACTCCATTCCGTGCAGACCTCCGACTATCCCGCAGGCGTGCTCGACGCTGCGAAGCACTTCGGCTTCTGCGTCTGGCAGACCCAGACGCAGTACAGCAACATCGAAGTCGATACCGAAAACAGCGTGGACATCGAGGTCATCGACCGTAGCTTCATCGAGGGGATCACCGACGAGCAGTACATGAGCTTCGACCGCAAGCAGACGACCGACGCATGGGACATCATGCCCGAGACCTACTATCAGCCCGGCAGCCAGACCGGCGACGCGTTCCTGCTGAACTCCGAGGGCGACCTGACCATTACGGCCAAGCAGGCGCTCGGCAGCGACTTCTCCATCAGTATGGATGTCAACTATCTTTTGAACTATGACAACACCAATCACACCCGCCTGTTCTTCCGCGGCGAAAATCAGACGCTCCCGTTTATCATTGACCTGCGCAGCATGGTCGGTACTTGGATTCTTGGCGCGCAGTATCAGCTCAACGGCGAATGGACAGACAACATCTTCCCGGATGCGACCGGCACGCTGCTGGACGACGACTTCCGCATCGAGATCACCAAGACGGCGCAGACCCTCCGCGTGCGACTGCTTGACACCGACGGAAGCGTCCTGATGGACGAGGAAGCGTCCGATTTCCCCGGCATCAACGACATTCGCTATCTGGAAATCCACAGCGCTTCGACAATTACCATTCTGGATAACATCGACATTCACTGATCGTTTTTAGCGGAAAACGATAGATTCCCCGTCCGCTTAATTTCATAAAATTGAATGAGGAGGAACCAGTGATGAAAAAATTGATCGCATTGCTCTTAGCGGCGGCGCTCTGCCTCGGATGCTTTGTGCTGCCCGCAGCCGCAGGAGAGGCTGAATGGCGCCTGTCCAACGCGGAGCAGACTGAAAGCGGTCTGCGTGTGGGCAAGGAAAACGAGGAAGGCTACGCCTACTACGTTACAAGCAAGGCAGGCAGCCAGTGGACGATTTCCGCCGATGTGACGGCGAGTATCTACAACGGCGGCGTTGGCATCGTCTCTTTGGCGCTGGGCACGGGGGAGAAGGACAGCATGGGCCTCGCGGGCTTACTGAACTTCGCGATCTGGAACAGCGACGAGCTTGGCATGTATCAGATCTGGTACAACGGCTTCCAGGAAATCCTGAACGGCCAGTGGGTCGATTGCAACGGCTCCCAGCCCGTCGGCGGTGATGAGAGCAACAAGAAAGCGCTCACCAGCAAGACCTTCAAGCTGACGGTCGTGCGCGAGGAGGGCAAAAACTGCCTGAATGTGCGCATCCAGACCGCAGAGGGCGTGGATGTTCTGAATTTTACCACGGGCGATATGGAAGAAAGCGTCATGCAGAGCGTGACCTACCTCGGCCTGCGCACCTGGAGCGCGGATGCGCAGATCAGCAGCTTCAGCCTCAAGGATGAGGCCACCGATCTTACGCCGCCCTCTCCGCCCACGCCGGTCGAGTCCAACTGGAAGCTCATCAACGCGGCCGAGACAGAAACCGGAGTGACGCTGGGCAAGGAAAACGAAGAAGCCTACGCCTACTATATTGCAAACAAGGCAGGCAGCCAGTGGACGATTTCTGCCGATGTGACGGCGAGTATCTACAACGGCGGCGTTGGCATCGTCTCTTTGGCGCTGGGCACGGGGGAGAAGGACAGCATGGGCCTCGCGGGCTTACTGAACTTCGCGATCTGGAACAGCGACGAGCTTGGCATGTATCAGATCTGGTACAACGGCTTCCAGGAAATTCTGAACGGACAGTGGGTCGACTGCAACGGCTCCCAGCCCGTCGGCGGCGAGGAAAGCAACAAAAAGCCGCTCACGAGCAGAACCTTTAAGCTGACCGTGGCGCGCGAGGAGGGCAAGAACTGCCTGCACGTTCTGATTCAGGACGCCGAGGGCAAGACGGTTCTGAATTTTGTCACGGGCGACATGGACGCCGCGCTTCTGAGCGAGGTTTCCTATCTCGGCGTGCGCACGTGGTCTGCCAAGGCAGAGGTGCGCGCCTTCAAGCTCTCCGATTCCGGCGAGGGCGTTCCCTATCCCGTCCGGAAAACGTGGAAGGTAGACAACGCGACCGCGAGCGGCTCCAATGTGAGTCTGGGCGGCAAGAACGCGGAGTCTATGGCCTACTACGTTGCAAGACGGCTGGGCGATGCCTGGGTGATGAGTGCGGATGTCAATGCGGACATCTATGATGGCGAACCGGGCCGCTTCTCCGTCATGCTCGGCAGCGGGGATGCAGAGAATGTGAATCTTGTCGCGCTGCTGAACCTCAACACATGGAACAGCGAGCAGCACAAGATGTATCAGGTCTGGTATGCGGGCTTCCAGCAGCTCAAAAACGGCCAGTGGTCCGATCACAACGGCTCCGAGCCTGCAAACGGTGCGGAACAGAACAAGAAGGCGCTTACCGATAAGACCTTCAAGCTGATCGTCGAGAAGAAGCAGGGCGAGAACTTCCTTCGCGTCATCATCAAGGACGCGAAGGGCAACACCGTCTCGAGCTTCATGACCGGCGAGCTGGACGCAGACCTCATGAACAGCGTCAGCTATGTCGGCCTGCGGACTTACAGTGCCAAGGCCGAGGTCACGAACTTCTCCGTTGGCACGGACTATCCGACGACGGGCGACGGAATGCAGCTTGCGTGGCTTGCGCTGGCGATGCTCCTGAGCGCTGCCATGCTGCTGACTCTGATTGCGGTCAGAAAGCGCGCTGCAAGTAAGTTCTGATATTTCACTGCGGAGGGCACATGAATCTGCGGATTTATGTGCCCTTCGGTATCACTTGGAGGATGCACGATGTGTGCAAATGAACTGCTCAAACGAGCAAAAACCGCTGCGGACACCGCATTTTCTGATGCACTGAGGCATTACTGGAAGAAAACAAGCACATATAGCTGCCTTGCAAACGAATATAAGGAGGGACGCGACACGCTCAATGAGCTTGTGTGGAACTTCGTGATGATGCTGCTGGCATTTGAGACGTATTACGGTGCAAGCGGCGACGAGCGCGTGAAGCGCTGTGTCCACGCGCAGATGCAGACGTATTACGAGCACAGCTCCGAGGCGTTCTTTCTTGCGACCGGCTGCGGCAGCAATCCGGCGCATGACGATGCGGCGTGGACGGCCATGGGCTTTCTCCTGGCGCACCGCCTGACTGGCGACGAAAGGGCGCTGCAATACGCGCGGCAGATGATCGAACGGGCCTATGACTACTGGCAGGACGGCTCGACGGCAAACGGCCTGTGGTACAGCTATCCGCAGGACAACAACGGCCATCCGCAGGTCAAGAGCATCTACTGCGCGGGGCTGATCCTGTCAGAAATGGAATACTATGAAAAAACGCGCGGCACACCGCAGGAGGACGTGCAGCTCCATCAAAGGACGCTGGCGCTCTATGAATGGGTCGAGACGCATTTGCGCCGTGACGGCACGCGCGTCTGGGATGGCCGCCGCTATGACGACTGCGACGCGCTGTACTACTGCGATTTTGTCGAGGAAAATGGCGCCTGCCATCCCCGCCAGTGCGAGGACACGGCGCACATCGTGCAGTGCCAGAGCTGGACGAGCCTGTTCGGAAATATGGCGATGGCCGTCATCAATCTGCGTCTGCACCGCCTGACGGGGCGGGAGGAATACCTGCGCAGGGGACTGGAAACGGCCAATGCGCTGGTCAGGACGGAGTTCAATCACGAGGGCTGCTTCTTAAACGACCGCGACGCGTGGACGAACACAGCTTTCCTTGGCTTCTTTGTCCGCGAGGTGCTGCCGCAGGCAGACCCCGAGCTTGGCAGAATGCTCCTTCGGACGGCAGACGCAATTTTGAAAAACGCCTGCTTTGAGGACGGCTTTTACAGCTCCGACTGGGACGGCTGCGGCGCATGGCTGCGCGATGACACCTGCGGGGAGCATACGCTCTGGATTCCGGCCAACGCCACAACGATGCACGTCCTGTTTGCGGCCTATGCTGCGCTGCAAAGCGGTACGCTGGAGGTCACGGAAAACGAAGCTGCGCTTCTTTCGGAGCGCCGCGAGCGGCGCTTTCCGGCGCAGTGTGCCGCGCTTGCATGGATTGACGCGCCTGCGGCGGTATGATATACTCGCAGGAGAAGGGCGGGGAGAGAAAATGAGATTATTCAGCTATGACGGCGTTCTGGCACAGGCCGCACGTGCAATCTGGCGGTTGCTGGTGCTGAACTTCTGCTTCGCTGTGTGCTGCCTGCCGGTCGTGACCGTAGGCGCGTCGATTACGGCGCTGTACAGCGTTTTCTTGAACCAATCGACGGAATCAGGGAGCTTTTTCCGCTTTTTCCGCGCATTCCGTGAAAATTTTCGGCAGGCGACCTGCCTTTGGCTGGTCTGTCTTGCATTCTTCGCCGTGCTGGGCGCGGACGTTTATCTGCTGCTGACTTATCGTTTCCCCGGCGCGGCGGCCGTGAAAATTCTCACGGCCATTCTCGCTGGCATGGCGCTGTCTGTGCAGGCGTTCCTGTTTCCCCTCGCGGCGCATTATGAAAATTCGACCCGCCGGACATGGCGCAACGCCCTCGTGCTGGGTCTGAGCATGCTTCCCTACGGCGTGGTGATGTCCGCGATTTCGCTGTTGCCGCTGATCGTTTTCTGGATCGATCTGGATCTGACGGTGCTCGTGCTGGCCGTGTGGCTTCCACTCGGCGGCGCGCTGGCGGCACAGGTGAATTCGTGGATGCTTAAACGCATTTTTGCAAAGCTTCAACCGCAGGATGGTTGAGATTGGAGGATATTTTTATGACGGAAACGGCACATTGGTGGAAAAAATCCGTGATTTACCAGATTTATCCGCGCAGCTTTTGCGATTCCAACGGCGACGGTGTCGGCGATATTCCGGGCATCATCTCCCGATTGGATTACCTGAAGGCGCTGGGCATTGACGTGATCTGGCTTTCGCCCATTTTCCGCTCCCCGCAGGACGACAACGGCTATGACGTGTCGGATTACCGCGACATCGACCTGCTGTTCGGAACGTTGGAGGACGTGCGCGAACTGTTTGCGCAGGCAAAGCGGCGCGGCATCAAAATTATGCTGGACATGGTGCTCAACCACACCTCGGACGAGCATCCGTGGTTCCTCGAGGCCAGACAGAGCCGGGACAACCCGAAGCACGACTGGTACATCTGGCGCGACGGTGTCCCCGGCACGCCGCCGACCGATATGATCTCCACCTTCGGCGGCTCGGCGTGGCAGTGGGTGCCGGAGTGTGGGCAGTATTATCTGCATCAGTTTTCCGTCAAGCAGCCCGACCTGAACTGGAAAAATCCCGAGGTGCGTCATGCGCTCTACGACATGATTAACTGGTGGACGGAGCAGGGCGCGGGCGGCTACCGCTTCGACGCAATCGAGTCCATCGCCAAAATTCCCGAGGCCGGGATCGTCGAGGAAGGCCCGATGCTGCACGAATATGTCAAGGAGCTGAGCGCCGCCACCCTGCAGGGCAAGAATCTTGTGACGGTGGGCGAGGCGTGGAGCGCGAACATCGAGCGCGCGAAGCGCTGGAGCAACCCCGACGGCAGCGAGCTTTCCATGGTGTTCCAGTTTCAGCACATCATTCAGGACGAGATCCCCGGCGGCAACAAGTGGGATCGCCGTCCCTTGTATCTGCCGGAGCTGAAGAAGGTCATCGGCGCGTGGCAGCGCGGTCTGCGCGGCTGCGGCTGGAACAGTCTGTTCTGGGAGAATCACGACCTTCCGCGCATTGTCTCCCGCTGGGGAAATGACAAGGAATATCGTGAAACCTCGGCCAAGATGCTGGCAACGCTGCTTTTCGGCCTCCAGGGCACGCCCTATATCTATCAGGGGCAGGAGCTGGGCATGACCAACACCGACTATCCGCTCTCGGACTACCGCGACATCGAGCTGTGCAACATGGCAAAGGAGCGCCTTGCGGCGGGCTGGCCGGAAAAGACCGTCATGGAGCTGATTCACGCGAAGGGCAGAGACAACGCCCGCACGCCCATGCAGTGGTCCAATGCGCGCAACGCGGGCTTCACGTCGGGCGAGCCGTGGCTGCGTGTGAATCCAAATTATGTGCAGATCAACGTGGAAAACGAGGAAAAGCAGCCGGATTCCGTATTGAATTATTACAAAAAGCTGATTTCACTGCGGCGGGAGAACGATGTGTTTTTTGACGGCGATTATACGGCAATTTCTGAGGAACGCGAGGATATTTTCGCCTACCGGAGGGAGAATGGACGGTCCGTCCTGACCGTGGCTGCCAACTTCACAGGCCGGCCGGTTCTGATTCCGGAGCTGGAATATCACACGCGCGGCGACCTGCTGATCTGCAACTATCCCACCGCCGAGGTTTGCGACCAGCTTCGGCCCTACGAGGCACGTATGTATCTTGCAACGGCGCAAACAGAGTAACATGCGGAATTTACCGTGTGCGGCTGGTGCAAAACCGGCTGCACGCGGTAAATTTTTTTGCGCGGACGCTTGACTTCTTTTGTTCTATACGTATAATTGGTTATACAAGTTATACGAATTGGAGGCACAGTCATGCCAAATGCACCCTTTCCGCCGGGAAAATTCATGGCGGTCGTCAAGGTCGGGCCGAAGGGCCAGATCGTCATTCCCGCAGAAATGCGGGAAATGTTTGCCATCGCGCCCGGTGATTCGCTCCTGCTGCTTGCCGACGTTGCGCAGGGCATCGCCATCCCGCCTGCGGGCGAGGCGCAGAAGATCATGAGCGTCATTACCGCCCATATGAATCCGGAGGAACCAAAAAAATGAATGCCATTCGAACCATGTCCCTGACCAAGCGCTACGGGGATAAGACCGCTGTGGATGCGCTGGAGCTGACTGTGAAGCAGGGCGAGCTGCTGGCGCTGCTCGGCGTTAATGGCGCGGGTAAAACCACCACGGTCAAGATGCTCTCCGGTCTGCTCCACCCGACCTCGGGCGACGCGGAGATTCTCGGTTATCGTCTTGTTTCCCAGACGCAGGAGGTCAAAAAGCGTATCAATCTCTCACCGCAGGAAACGGCTGTCGCGCCAAAGCTGACCGTGCGCGAGAATCTCGAGCTGATCGCCGGGATCTACGGTGGCACGCGTGCGCAGGCAGCGGAGCGCGCCTCGACTATGCTGGAGGAATTTCATATGCAGTCCGTCGAGAAGCAGAAGGCCGGAACGCTCTCCGGCGGCTGGCAGCGCCGCTTGTCGATCGCCATGGCGCTGATCACAAAGCCGGAGATCCTCTTTCTTGACGAGCCGACGCTGGGCCTAGATGTGCTTGCGCGGCGTGAGCTGTGGATGATCATCGAGCGACTGAAGGGAAAAGTCACGGTCATTCTGACCACGCACTATATGGAGGAGGCTGCGTCGCTTGCCGACCGCGTGGCCATCATGGCGCACGGCCGGCTGCGCCTCTGCGGAACGGTGCAGGAGCTTCTCGACAAGGCCGGAACGAGCAATTTCGAGGATGCGTTCATCAAAATTGCGGGAGGTGCGGAGCAATGAGAAGTATGCTGTTTTTTGCCTCGCGCAACCGCAAGGAGATGCTGCGCGACCCGATGAGCCTGCTGTTCGGCATCGGATTTCCCATTGTTTTGCTCCTGCTGCTGCACATCATCCAGCGAAACATCCCCGCCGAGGCGGGCATGAACCTCTTTGCACTGGAGACGCTCACGCCCGGTATCTGCGTGTTCGGGCTGAGCTTCCTCGCGCTCTTTGCGGCGATGCTGGTCTCCAAGGATCGCACGACGTCTTTTATGCTGCGCCTCTTTGCCTCGCCGCTGCGCGGCTGGCAGTTTATTTTGGGCTATCTGCTGCCACTCGTGCCCATGGCAGCCGCACAGATTCTGGTCTGCTTCCTCGCGGCGCTTGCGCTTGGGTTGAGCTTTACATGGAATATTTTCCTCTGCCTGCTCGTCAGTCTGCCCATCGCGCTGGTGAATATGGCGCTGGGTTTCCTATGTGGCTCGGTCTTGAGCGACAAGGCCGTCGGCGGCGTGTGCGGCGCACTACTGACCAATCTTTCGGCATGGCTGTCCGGAACGTGGTTTTCGCTCGACCTCGTCGGCGGGGTCTTCAAGAAAATTGCGTACCTGCTGCCCTTTGCCAATGCTGTGGACGCCGGGCGCGCCGCGCTCGCGGGCGACAGTGCCGGGATTTTTCCGAAGCTCTGGATCGTTCTCACGTGGGCTGTGGTGCTGCTGACTGTATCGATCCTGGTGTTCCGCAGGAAAATGAAGTTGAAATAAAGAAGACCGTTAAAAACCTCTCTAGTCGAAAGTTTCGGAGGGAAGGATAGTGCGCAAGGGAACCGTCAGGGTTCCCTTGCGCGTTTAATAACCCGCCGTAGCGGCCAAAATTGCAAAATAGAAATAAAAATTTGTATTTTGCAATTTTGATTTTCAGCTTGTCAAAAAAGTCCTTTGGACTTTTTTGACAAGCTGAAAGAAAACCTCCGGTTTTCACCGGAGATTTTCTTATTTTATCACCACAAAATACAGCAGCACCAGCGCGCCGAGGGCAATGCGATAGTAGCCGAAGGCGGCGAAGCTGTGCTTTTTGATGTAGCTCATCAGGAATTTGATCGCGGCGAGCGAGACGACGAAAGCCACCGCCATACCCAGCAGCAACACCAGCGCCTGCGTGCCCGTGAAAGCGCCGTACTTGACGATCTTCAAAAGCGATGCGCCGAACATCACCGGTACCGCGAGAAAGAAGGTATATTCTGCGGCCAGCCCGCGTGAGGCACCGATCAGAATGCCGCCGAGAATTGTTGCACCCGAGCGCGATGTGCCGGGCACCAGCGCAAGCACCTGAAACAGGCCGATGGCCAGCGCATCCGTCCAGCGGAAGTCGCTTATTTTCTGAATGCGTGGCGTGATGCCCTCGTTGCGCTTTTCCACCACGATGAAGCCGACGCCATAGGCAATGAGCATCAGAGCTACGACGGTGGGGGTGTAGAGGTGTGCGGTCATCCAGTCGTCCAGAAGCAGGCCGGCAATGGCCGCGGGAATGCAGGAGACGGCGATCTTGAGCCACATGACGATCTTGTCCATGTAGCAGTAGTTGTCGCAGAAGCGCTGGATGCCGCAAATCGCGCGGTTGCTGCTGGCCTCGCGGAACCACGAGCGTTTCCTGCGCTTTGCGCACGTGTGGAACGGCCAGAGCTTGCTCCAGAACAGCACGAGCACGGCCAGAATCGCGCCGAACTGGATCACAACGTCAAAGAGATTTGTCATGAAATCGGCGGTCAGAACCGGGTGATTTTCCGTTTTCCAGAGGGCATCCACCAGAATCAGGTGGCCGGTGCTGCTGATTGGCAGCCATTCTGTGATGCCTTCGACAATGCCGAGAAATATGATTTTCAACCAATCCAGAAAAGCCATAAAATCGCTCCCTTCTGCGGATAACTTATGCACCAGTATAGCATAAATAGCACGCATTGTCAAAAAGTACTTGACAAATGTACGAAATCGTACTATAATGCGCGGGTATGATTTCGTACTTGGAGGAATCTATGGACGCAAAACGAAGCGAATATATTCACAAGATCAATTATCTGACCTTTGAAACGGATTCTGTCTATCATCAGGCCTCGCTGAGGCTCGGTGTTTCCGACTGTGTTTCCATGATTTTGTATACGCTTTACGACCTCGGTGAGGAATGCCTGCTCAGTGATTTATATAAAAAGAGCGGCACCAGCAAGCAGACGGTCAATTCCGCCCTGCGCAAGCTGGAAACGGAGGACATTCTGTTTCTCAAGCAGCACACGGGGCGTGCAAAAAAGGTCTGCCTGACCGAAAAGGGACGCGAGTACACCCGGCAGACCGCCGGGAGGCTGTTTGAAGCTGAGGGCCGGGCCTTTGACACTTGGACGACCGAGGAGATCAACACCTATCTGCGTCTGATGGAAAAATATGTGGCATGCCTGCGGACGCAAATTGAGAGAATCTAGGTGAGAACGATGAAAATTCAGCTTTCAGATCATTTTACCTATAAAAAACTCCTGCGGTTTACGCTGCCGTCTATCGCGATGATGATCTTCACCTCGATCTACGGCGTGGTGGACGGCTTCTTTGTCTCCAATTATGCCGGAGACATTCCCTTCAAGGCTGTCAATCTCATCATGCCGTTTTTGATGATCGTTGCGACGGTGGGCTTCATGTTCGGCACGGGCGGCACGGCCATCGTGGCCAACACACTGGGTGTGGGCGACCACGAAAAGGCGAATCGCTATTTTTCCCTGTTTGTCTATGTGACCTTCACGCTGGGCGTGATTTTTGCGGTGCTGGCCTTTGCTTTTATGCGGCCAATCGCGGAGCTGCTGGGCGCAAAGGGCGAGATCCTGGAATGCTGCGTGCTCTACGGCCGCATCATCGTGTGCGCCCTGCCCTTGCAGGTGCTGCAATATCTGTTCCAGAGCTTTTTCGTCGCGGCGGAGAAGCCGAAGCTCGGCCTTGCAGTTGTCGTGGCGGCAGGCGTGACGAACATGGTGCTCGATGCGGTGCTGGTGATCCTTCTGCCGCAGGAATATAAGCTCGCCGGTGCGGCATTTGCCACGGCGCTGAGCCAGTGCGTCGGCGGAGGGGTGCCGCTAATCTATTTCTTCCGCAAAAACAACAGCATTCTGCGCCTTGGGCGGACGGAATTTGACGGGCATGCAGTCTTGAAAGCCTGCGCCAACGGCTCGTCGGAGTTCATGAGCAACGTCTCGATGAGTCTGGTCGGCATGCTCTACAACCTTGAGCTGCTGCATTACGCCGGGGACGACGGCGTCGCTGCCTATGGTGTGATGATGTATGTCAGCATGATCTTCTCTGCGGCCTTTATCGGCTATTCCATCGGTATTGCGCCAGTGATCGGCTTCCACAACGGCGCAGGCAACCATACGGAATTGAGAGGACTTTTGCGCAAAAGCGTGCTTTTGCTGACGATCTGCGGCCTTGCGATGCTGGGCGCGGCAGAGGTGTTGGCCTC
>OIYT01002011.1_pt1 | contig 13243 bp, 14 predicted proteins | sample 1588201 | NCBI WGS metagenome assembly OIYT01 (sample SAMN03283260) | human gut metagenome | biome: human-associated habitat; material: feces | host: Homo sapiens | place: USA | collected 2013
TGACGGTTACGGACTTTTTTGACAGTCTGAAGCGCCGGTGGGAAACCTCCCACCGGCGCTTTATTTGTGTCAGGCGATAAAGTCAAACGGGTTTTCAACGCTGCTGCCCCACAGGGCGCTTGCCGTGCGCCACATGGCCTTTGCGTGGATGCGGTCGTGCCAGAGAAAGCGGCGGAGCGTCTTTCGCATCGTCCACTGCTCGCCGTCCGGCGCAATGTGGATGCTGCCGGAAAGAAAATCGGGCAGCGCCTCCAGTTCGCCCAGCGCCAGCATCCGGTTGGCGTAGAGGTCGGACACCTGCTCCGTCTCGATGCCGTAGGGCGCGGTGTAGTAGGCCGTGACGTCGTTGACATGGCGGTACATTTCGCGCGGTGTGCGCGGTACCGGCCCGTAGAAGCTGACGCGCGGCGGTCGGCCGGAAATATCCGGATTTGGGATGCTTTCAAACATGGTGCGCAGGTCGCGCGCGGAGCGCAGAACGAGCAGCTTCAGCGTGTTATATTCTGCCTCGGTCAGAGGTGCGCGCTCGGCGTCGAAGAGAACGTCGCTGTCCGCGTCGCGGATGCACAGAGAACTTTCCTGATACTGAACGATCCGCACCGGCGGGTCGTCGCGCGGGGGCGCCTCCAGCTCGCACCAGCGCAGATAGGAACGAATCTCGCCGCCGAATTTGGCAAGCGCTTCGTTCTCCGTTGCCCCGCGCACGTATGCGCCGGGGTAATTCACGGCGTAAAACAGGTAACCGGCGTCGTTAAATTCGCAGACGGCTTGTATTTCCATAGTTTCACCTCATACGGGAGCGGCCAGAACCGCGTCTACCGGAATATCGTGGGCTTGCGTGAGCACAGAGGGGAGGAGCTGGAAGTCGTAGCAGAGCGCGACGGTGGGGTGCTGCGGCTCGGCGGCAAGGAAACGGTCATAATAGCCGCCGCCGTAGCCCATGCGGTTGCCGCTTGCGTCGAAGGCAAGGCCGGGCATCAGCACGAGCGCCGTGGGGTCGTGCGCGGGGAGACCGTTTTGCGGCTCCAAAATGCCGTGAAAGCCCTCGGCGATCACGGTTTCTTCCGTCAGCCAGAAAAAACGCATCTCGCCCTCCGTGATCTTCGGCACGGCGACGCGTTTGCCGTCGGCGCGCGCCTGACGGAGGATGGGCGCGGTGCGCACCTCCTGATTGTAGCTCAGGTAGGCGTACAGCGCGGTGCACTGCCGGTAGAGCGGGTGCGCGAAAAACTGTGCGGCAAGACGGGCGGAGGCGGCTTCGATCTGCTCCGGCGTCAAGGCGCGCTTCCTCGCGCCGATCTCACGGCGCAGCGTTGTTTTATCCACTGTGTACACCTCCGCTTCACTTTACATTGTAGCGAATTGGACGCAAACTGTCAACCGCCTGCGACGTTTTGAACAAAAAGTTCATTTTGTCCATTGTTTCGACGCGGTTCGACACGTATAATAAAGAAAAAAAGAAAGAGAAGATGTAGGATGACATATCACGTTTTGTTTAACCCGCACGCCGGAAACGGAACCGGAGAGGCCGCCGCGCGTGGGCTGCATATGCCGGAGGCGGAGCTTGTGTTCCACAATATGACGAAGATCGACAGCTACGCCGACTTCTTCGCGCGTCTGCCCGAGCAGGACAGTGTGATCTTGGCCGGAGGCGACGGGACGCTCAACCGCTTCATCAATGACACGCAGGGACTTTCCATCGTGCAGGAGCTGCTTTACTACGGTGTGGGCAGCGGCAACGACTTCCTGCATGATCTGGGCAAGGAGAAGGGAGAAGCGCCCTTCCCCGTGGGGAAGTATCTGCAAGGCCTGCCGACGGTGACGGTGAAGGGCAAGACCTACCGCTTCCTCAACGGCGTCGGCTACGGCATCGACGGCTATTGCTGCGAAGTCGGCGACAAGCAGCGCCTGACCTCGGAAAAGCCGGTCAACTATGCCGCGATCGCCATCAAGGGCCTTTTGTTCCACTTTAAGCCCCGCAACGCGAAGGTCACGGTGGACGGAAAGGTGCACCACTTCCGCAAGGTGTGGCTCGCGCCGACGATGAACGGCCGGTTCTACGGCGGTGGCATGATGGTAACGCCTGCGCAGCAGCGCTGCGGCGACGGCACGGTCTCAACGTGCATTATGTTCGGCTCCGGAAAGCTCAAGACGCTGATGGTTTTCCCCTCCATTTTCAAGGGCGAGCACGTGAAGCATACGGAGATGTGCCAAGTCCTGACCGGACGGGAGATCACCGTGGAATTCGACCAGCCCACGGCGCTCCAGATCGACGGCGAGACGATCCTCGGCGTGACGCAGTATACCGCCTGCGCGAAGGTTCCCGTAGGCGTATAACGAAAAATGCACCCCCTGCCGCATCCGATGCGGCAGGGGGGATGTTTGTTTTTATTCGAGGCTGTTGATGACGCCGAAGAAGAGAATCTCCTTGCTTTCGTTGTCCAAAATGCCCATGACGTACGGACGGTCGATGATGACCTCCTTCGGTTCGGGCATCACCGCGCTTGTACATACCGTGATAACGGCCGTGACGGCGGCTGCCTGCGTGCCTTCGTTATCCAAGGAGAAATAGGTCTTGTGCAGGACCTCGTCGACGTAGAGCGGCGTGTCACTGATGCCGCTGAAATCGGCGCGGGTCATCGAGAAGGCATCCGTCAGCCCCATGGCTTCCAGCGCCTCTTTGAGATGGAGGTCAGTCTCGACCTTCAGCGCGGGCATGGCCGCGTGCACTGGCTCATCCGACGCATTTACGATCGTCTGATACAGGCCTTCGCCACTCAGTGTGCTGACGTAGTCGTCCATGGAGACGCCCTCCTTGGGCAGCAGCGCGAAGAAGCTGTAGCGGCCGCCGCTGTAGGGCTTGACAAAGCCGGTGGCTTTGCCGTCGTCGAGATAGGTGTTCTCCTCGGAGTAGAGCATGGTCGCCTTCTGCGTCGAGCCGTCGGCTGCGTGGAAGGTGCCGTCGCGGGTGAAGTTTTCCTCATAAGGCTCAGCCCATTTGGCATCGAAGGTGAGCGCGTTGATCAGCACCATGCGCGCCAACGGGTTAAGGTCTTCAACGATGCGCTCGATGCGCTCCTTGGTATGTTCCTTGACCCACGCATTGATCCGCTCGACCGCCTGCGCGTCAAAAGCGGACTGATAGGTCTCCGCACCGTAATAGTCGGCGTTGCGCTGCAAGAAATCCTGCTTGACGACGAAGTCCGCCATATCGCTGAACCAGAGAGAGTTGGCCGAAACCAGCTCTTCGCCCGCGTTCTTTTCCAGCGTGTAGAGGTAGCGGTTCAGCTCCGCCACGGGCATACCGAATGCGCTTTCAAACTGTGCAAGCGTTTCGCCGCCCGCGCCGTTTGCCGTCATGGCAAGGGCGGTCAGGATGCTGTAAGGGGAGATCACGAGGGTCTTGCCGGACTGATAGGTGTGCTTGAGCAGCTCGGCGGAGAAGCCGAGGCTGGCCTTGGCAAAGGTTTCGTCCGCGGCAAGCGGAGAGACGGCGGACGCCATGACATTCTCCATCAGGTTCTTCGAGCCGCTGAAGCCGGTGTGGCGCAGCTCGGTCAGGGGCGGCGCTTCGGTCGTGGGAACGTCGGTCGTGGAGGTGTCGGTCGCGCCGGTCGCCGCGGGAGCAGTTTTTTTACCGCAGCCGGAGAGCAGCAACGCGCACAGAAGCAGTAAGCATACGATTCGTTTCATTTTCCTCATCCTTTCGTAATTTCATTGACCGTTCCGAGGAAGACGGGAAGCCCCGTCTGGCTGTCAACGATGGCAAGCAGGAAGGGACGGTTCAGAACGATCTGCCGACCCTCCCAGTGGATCGCCTTTTCCATAATTTCAACTGCGGTCGCGGCGGCGGCCTGCGTGCCGTCCTCGTCTACCGTCAGAAAGGTCTTGTGGACTACTTGACCGATATACGCAGGGGCGCTGCACAGACGGGAGAGGTCTGCCTTGCCTGCGTCAAAGGCGTCCGGCATACCCATTGCGCTGAGCGTGTTGCGCAGCATCCGCGAGGTTTCGAGCGACAGGCGCGGCATGGCGACCTCGACGGAGGCATCCTCCGCGCCGTCGAGCAACGCAAACCAGCGCTCCGTGTCCAGTCCGTCCAGAAGCGTGCGCAGATCCGTTTTCGGCAGCAGCGCGATCATCCGGTAGCGGCCGCCGCTGTAGGGCTTTTCAAAGCCGGTGCAGAGGTCGTCCTCCAAATAGACCGGCGCGCGGCCGTGCATCATGGAGACGGTCTGCTCCGTCCCGTCGGCGGTGGTGAAGGATGCGTCGCCGGTGCGCTCGGCCTCAAAGGGCGTTTCCCACTCGGCGTCGAAGGTCAGCGCGTTGAGCAGTAGCATGATGGTGTTCGGCTCCAGACGATCCAGCAGCGTGGGGATGCGGCCGTCCGTGTGGTCGCTGACCCACGCGTTCGCGTCGTCTATGGTCTGTTCGTTAAAGTCGGCGGAAAACGCATCTGCCTTATAGCAGTCGGCCAGAAGGGAGAGAAATTCATCTGATACGCCGCAGCCGTTGGCAAACCAGACGGAGTTTGCCGTGACAAGCTCGTCGCCCTGCTGCTGCACGTTTGCGCACAGGTAGCGGTTGAGCTCGGGGGCGGGCAGTCCCAGCACCTGCTCCATCTGCGCGAGCGTGTTTCCGTCCGCGCCGTTTGCCGTCATAGCAAGGGCGGTCAGGACGCTGTAGGGGGACAGAATGTCCGTCTCATTTGCTGCGATGTCGTTCTTGAGCAGGGAGAGCGAGAAGGAGACGGCGGCGCGGGCGAAGGTTTCGTCCGGCGCGAGCGGTTCAATGGCGGCGCTGTGCGCGGAGGCGTAGAGCGCTTGCGTGCCGGAGGCGCGCTGCGGCGCGGTCGTCGCGTCCGGCACGGCGGATTTTCCGGCGCAGCCGCCCAAAAGCAGCGCCACGGCAAGCAGCAAAGGTAAAATTCGTTTCAAAATAAGGTGGCCCCTTTCCGTTGGGATACTGTTAAGACGAGACACACCGGAAAAAGTTCCAAAAAAAGCCGCAGAAGCCGCACACTGATAATATGCGCCCCCAATACTGGGTGTCTGGTATTGGGGGCGCATATCAATTTCGGGGAGTAAGGATTTAGAGATTCAGCAGCGCCTTGATCTGACCGGCGTCGCGATAGCCGACGGCGGTGGCGGTGACCTGACCCTGCGACATCACGACAAGCGTCGGAATGCTGTCGATGTGGAAGGAGGTGGCAAGCTCCGGCTCTTCGTCGACGTTGACCTTGCCGACCTTGACGACACCTTCGTATTCCTCCGCGATCTGCGCGACGTGCGGCGCGATCATGCGGCACGGCCCGCACCACGTTGCCCAAAAATCGAGCAGCACGGGAACCTGCGACTGCAAGACCTCTTTTTCAAAATTCTCCGCAGTAATGACGATCTCTGCCATGGTGATTTCCTCCTTAGTCTCTGGTTTTGTAGTAGAGCATACAGTGACAGTAGCCCTCGAAGTTCGGATCGGCAAGCTGCTCACGAAATTCCTTGCACATACACTTGTACTCTTCCTTTCGCTCGCGGCGGCAGGGGCAATAGCCGCCGGTTCGCTTGAGTCCCTCCCGAACGGTTTTCACGATCTCCGGATCCGGATTTAACGTGATCTTCATGGCCTTCACCTCCTGTGTTTCTCCTTTGGTTATACCACGTTTTCGACAAATTGAAAAGCGCCTTTTGCATTTTGGCAAAAAATTGTTGTCCGTCTCTTGTGAGGCGGACAACAATCGGTCATTTGCGGGATCTGCGTTTGCCGTTCTCCCGCAGCGTCTCGCGGTAGCGTTCCAGCTCCTCCCGCAGATCCGAAGGGGTACGGAAAGCGAAGAGGAAGCTGCGCTTGCGCGCGTTTTTGGCGATGGACAGCTTCAGATTCTCGTAACGGATCTGGAGCTGACGCTCTTCCGCGAAGGCCTTGAGCTTTTTCACGACGTTGAACGAATAGCACACGTCAACGAGGAACACGCCCACGTACATCCCGCAGAAGTAGCTGTAGAAGGGATTGTCGACCAGCCAGCGGACAAAGCGCACCAGATGCGGATGCAGGAGCAGCACATAGCCCGCGCCTGCCGCCGCCCAGATCAGGCTGAACAGCGGGCAGATCACGCCCTGAATGTTGCCGGGGCGCTTGCTGTAATCCCAGAGCTTTACGTGATAAACGGTGGTAAACACGATGCCGGTCACGTACTCCAGCGCCGTCAGGAGGATCGCAAGAAAGACGATGCGCACTGCGTCCTGCGCAGCAGGGGAGGACAGAAACGAAAGGTCAAGACTGCTGCATCCGTAGAGCAGCAGCACGCCGCTGCCGTAGAGCGGCAGGCAGGGACCGGAGAGAAAGCCGGGGTTGATCCACTTGCCGTGTACGATCCTCCGGTAGATCAGCTCGCAGAGGTAGCCTGCGCTGCCGCCCAGCATAAACAGAGCGGAGATCGTGATGAGAAATTTCATTCGGCGTCCTCAATGGCGTCGGTGCGGTAGATGAACTTGACCTGACCGTCCATGTCGTCGGAGATGCCGGCGAAGGCGCGGTAATCGCGGCTAACGTCCGCCATCGCGCGGATGCGGGCATAGAGGCCTGCAAGGTTGCCGTCCACGGCGTCAAGGATCTTCTGTACGCCTTCTTTGTTAAACTGCGTCAGACCGTCGGAAAGCTGCATCGCGCCGTCGCGCAGCTGCTTCACGCCGTCGACCAGAGCGGGCGCGCCGTTCTTCAGCGTGAGGATACCGTCGCACAGCTCGTTCATGCCGCTCACGAGCGTCTTGCTGCCCGCGTTCAGGCTGGAAGCGCCCGCGCTGAGCTGATCGGCACCGTCCTTTGCGCTTGCGACGCCCTGCGTGTATTGGTTCAGTCCGTAGTAGAAGGTGGCATAGGCGTCAAGCTGCTCTTTCAGTGCGCTGATGCTCGCTGCGCCGGAGGCTGCCTGCTCCAGAGCCGCCGTGATCTTGGCCTGCACCTCGGGGGAGTTCATGTTCTGCTCGATGAGGAGCGCGACCTGCTCGTCGGTCTTGGAGGCGATGGTCGCTTGGATCGTTTCGCTGCTCATCTGTGTTGCGACGTTCGCGGTGATGGTGTCCTGCACGGTCTGGCTTGCCATCTGCGTATCGACTGCTGCGTTGATGGCGGCAAGCTGCTCTTCGGTCAGTGCACCGGCTGCGACCGCTGCGTCATACTGCTCTTTCGTCATGCCCATGGCGGCGAGCACCTGCGTCAGGACATTGGAACGGACGACCTCCGTGACCTGCGCGGTGACGACCTTTTCCACCTCCGCCGTGACGGCGGAGGTGATCTCATCGCGCTTGGCATTTACGGCGCTCGTGACCTGCTCACGTGCTGCGGCCTGTGCCTGCGCGGCGACGTTCGTCGGGTCAAGGGAGGCGATCAAGGCGTTGAGCGTGTCGGCGTAGTTGTCGATGGTCAAGGTGGGAACGGTCAGACCGGCTTCCGCAAGCTGGCTGTTTGCCATGCTCAGAAGTGAATTGAACACCTGCGCCGCACCGGCGTTGAGCTCGCTGCTCTTTGCGTTGAGCGTGTTCAGACCAGAGGACAGATCGGCGGCTCCGCTTGCCAGCGACGAGGCAGCGCTGCCGAGGGTGGCTGCGCCACGCTTGAGCTGCTGCGCGCCCTGCGCCAGCTTCTCAATACCGGCAACAAGCTCGTTGGACTTTTCAAGGAGCGTGCACAGGCCGTCATAGAGCTGAGAGGAACCGTCCATCAGCTGCGACAGAGCGTCGCGCAGCGTGTCGAGCGAAGAGGTCAGCTTTTCTTCCAGATCCTCGCCGTCCTGCACGTCGTCGACGGTGTTCTGAATGCCGTTGAAGACTTCGTTCGTGGCAAGCGTCACGGTATTGGTCAGGGCAAAATCGGTCACCTCTGCGGTGATCTCTACGTAATCCGGCAGCTCGAGCAGCTCCGGATCAAGCTGCAAGCTGTCTTGCAGTCCCGGGAAGGCAATGCCGACTACCACGGTGTGATCGCCGTCATTGATGAGCTTGCCGTTGGAGACGGTGACATTGCGGAACACGTTGTTATCCAGCATCATGCCGGTCAGCATGGCGAAGGGGACGCATACCGTTTCTTCCTTACCGTTGACGGTCACGGTACGCTGCTCGTGGTTGGTGTAGTCGTAGCGGATGGTGACGGTGCCGCTCTGACCTGCCAGCTCCTCCGGCGAGACGGACACGCCGTCGAGCCAGTAGGACACGCGCAGGGAGACGGGAAGCGCTTTGGCGGTCGTTCCCTGATAGTAGATGTCGTTGCCCTGCGCATCCCACAGAAGCGCGTTGTCACGATCCATGACGTAGGTCTCGTCGCCCTTTACGTTCTCGATGTCCGTCAGTTCGGAGCGATCGGAGAGGTCAGCCTCGTGCGACGGGTTCTTGATCCAGTCGCTGACGATGATCTTGTCGACGGAGCCGTCGGCACCGGCGAGGACATAAACGGTCTCATCCTTCTGGGCATTTTCGCTGCCGGTCTTTGCCGCCGTGGTCACGGCCTCCGGCTCCCGCACTTTTTCGGTGTTCTTGGCCGTCGCGCTGATGCCGAGGCATCCGCCCGCCATCAGAACCGCGCTCAGAAGCAGGGCAAGGGGTTTTCTGTACTTCATAAACATATTATCTTACCTCCGTTTTCTTCAAATGTCTCATACCGATGGTCGTAGCGCAGATGAGCTTGTCGCAGAGCATCAGCAGCGCGGGCAGGATGAAAATAACTGCCAGCATACTGACGATAGCGCCTCTTGCCATCAGGCTGCACATGGAGCTGATGATGTCAATGTCCGAGTAGACCGCAACGCCGAAGGTCGCGGCGAAAAGGCCCATGCCGGAGACCAAGATCGAGGGGATCGAGGTGGACAGGGCGGTGGTGACGCTTTCGCGCTTGCTCTTGCCGGAAATGCGTTCGTTCTTATAGCGTGTGGTCATCAAAATCGCGTAGTCGACTGTCGCGCCGAGCTGGATGGTGCTGATGCAGATCGGGGCGATGAAGGGCAGCGACTGCCCGAGATAATGCGGCAGGCCGAGGTTGATGAAGATGGCAAGCTCGATGACTGCAATCAGGATGAACGGGAGGGAAATGCTCTTTTCCACCAGCATGATGATGAGGAAAATGGCGAGGATGGAAACGGTGTTGACGACGCGGAAGTCGCGGTCGGTCGTTTCGATCATATCCTTCATGCAGGGCGCTTCGCCGATCAGCATTCCCGTGCTGTCGTAGCTCTTGAGGATCTTGTTCAGGCTGTCGATCTGGTCGTTTACCTTGTCGCTTGCGACCTTATATTCGGAGTTGATCAACAGCAGCTTCCAGCGGTCGCTTTCCACGACGCTGCGCAGGTGATCCGGCAGAATCTCCTCCGGAATGCGCGAACCGAGCAGGGAGTCGAGGCCGAGGACGTATTTGACACCGTCGACGGACTCCATCTCGTCGATCATGCGGTGCGCGGACTTGCTGGACAGGTCGGAGCTGACAAGCACCATGTGGGTCGACGCAATGTCAAAGTCTTCCGAGAGCTTAGAGTTCGCGATGACATACTCGATGTCCTCCGGCAGGCACTGCCCCATATCGTAGTACACTTCGTCGTTGGTCTTGTCGTAGCCGTAGTAGGCAGGCGCGATGAGAAGCGCGAAGATGAGCAGGAACACGGGGAAGATCTTGAGCAGCTTTGAGGAGAATTTCGTCATGTTCGGGATGATGGATTTGTGCTTTGTCTTTTGCAACGGCTTATCCAGCGCAAGGATGAGCGCGGGCAGCACGGTCACGCAGCCGATCACGCCGAAGATAACGCCCTTGGCCATCACGATGCCGAGATCCTTGCCGAGCGTGAAGGTCATGAAGCACAGAGCCGCGAAACCGGCGACCGTCGTGATGGAGCTGCCGACGACGGAGGTGAGCGTTTCGTGAATGGCGTGTGCCATTGCCTCTTTGTGGTCGGAGAATTTCTCGCGGTTTTCGTTGTAGCTGTGCCAGAGAAAGATGGAGTAGTCCATCGTGACGGCCAACTGCAAAACAGCCGAGAGCGCCTTGGTGATGTAAGAGATCTCGCCGAAGAAGTAGTTCGTGCCCAGATTGAGCAGGATCATCATGCCGATGGAGGCAAGGAAGACGAACGGCACCAGCCAGCCGTCCAGGAAGATCAGCATGGCAAGCGTTGCAAAGAGCACCGCGAGGGCGACGTAGATCGGTTCCTCACGCTCGCACAGATCCTTCAGATCCGTGACCAGAGCGGACATACCGGAGACGTAGCACTGCTTGCCTGCGATGGAGCGGATCTCGCGGATGGCATCCATCGTCACGTCGTCCGAGGTGGCGCTGTCGAAGAAGACGGCGACCATGGTCGAGTGGTCGGTGTTGAAGGCGTCAAAGACCGTGTCGGGCAGCAGCTCCTTGGGAATGGAAATGTCCGCAAGGGAGGAGTACCACAGAACGCTCTCTACGTGATCCACCGTTTCGATCTTGTTGCAGAGCTTTTGGACGTCCTTGTCCGGCATATCCTCCACAATGATCAGGGAGAACGCGCCCTTGCCGAAGTCCTCCAGCAGTTCATTCTGCCCGATCACGGTGTCAATATCGTCCGGCAGGTAGTCGAGCATATCATAGTTGATCCGAGTTCCCACCATACCCAGCAGGGAGGGAACCATCAGGACGATCGCAAGGATCAGAATGACCTTCCGATACTTGACGACCGCATTTGCAAATCGCATCGCTTCGTCCTCACTTTCTTTCAAAATCGTCGACATCAATCACGTCCGGCATTTGGTAGCGCACGATCTTGACCGCCGTCAGCATGGTGCAGAAATTCAGGATCCCTTCGCTCAGGAAGGTGATCCCCATCAGGATCATCAGGACGTTGCTGCCTGCACCCGGGCGGAACATCAGAACGACGCCGCACAGGCTGGCCAAAATGGCACAGCTCAGGATCAGCCACCAGCTGCGGATGCCGAAGTTCTTTGCCTGCCACGCGATCTGGATCTTGAACAGACCGTCCGTCAGGATGGAAAGCCCGAGCGCGATGCACACAAAGGTCATCAGGCTCTCCGGACGGATCAAAATGGCGATCCCGAGAACGATGGACAGAATACCGAAGACCAGATCATACTGGAAGGCCAGACGATAGAGGTCTTTGGAAAAATAACCGACGAGTCTTATGCAGCCAAACAGCAGCAGCAGGATGCCGCAGAGCAGTCCGATGACCTTCGCGGACAGATCCGGCAGCACGATGAGCACAATGCCCAGAGCGCACAGCGCGGTCGACAGGATCAGGTAGCCGGTTTTTGCCGCCCGCATGGGAGCCACGGAACGCATACGCATAAAAGATGCCTCCTTTCTTTTTTTGGGGGAAAAGCCCAAGCTCTCATTTACGGTCTGAAGTATAGCAAAGGTTCTTTTCTTTTCCAACGGGCAAAAAAAGCCCGCTACCCAAAAATCGGGCAGCGGGAGGGCGTTTGTATAAAATTTAGACACTTTGCGTGTTTTGCCCAGCAAGCGTGGCGCTGCGGCTGCGCGCGATCAACTCATCGGACAGGCCGCGGCAGAGCAGCGCGGCGTGCTTTGCGGCGGTGATCATGTCGTCCTTCATGCCGCTTTCGAGCCAGTCGTAGGTCAGGCCGAACAGTGCGCACTTGAAAAAGCGGATGAACATCTGATGGTCGTAGGGGTCGACGGCGTTCTTGCCGAAGGCGGCGTCGAGATAAGTGGTCACGAGGTATTCGCACAGCTTCATGCTGGAGCGCTCGTAGATGTCGCGGTTGAGCGAATTGAAAATGTGGAACACCGCGCGCTTGTTGTCCAGCCCAAAGCGGAAGGCGACCTCAACGCACTCGTCCAGCGAGTTGATGGTCGGATACTTCGCGATCAGGTCGTCCGCCGCATCCTTGACGATCTCCTCGAGCAGGGCGGGGATGTCCTGATAGTGGTAATAGAAGGAGTTGCGGTTGATGCCGCAATCTTCCACAATGCTTCGCACACTGATCTTACTGAGCGGCTGCTCGTTGAGGAGCTTCAAAAAGGATGCTTTGATCGCCTGCGTTGTAAAATTCGGCATGGCTGCACCTCCGGCAAATAGTCATCGGTTAGGGCGAGTATAGCACACCGCTGCAAAAAACGCAAGAGGCGACGCTTCTTTCCGGAGTGTCGCCTCTTCTTTGCGGTTAGTCTACGATGTCGACGGTAACGCGCTTTCCGTCGCGCATGGCGACCGACTTGATCACCGTGCGGATTTCCTTGGCGATGCGTCCCTGTCTGCCGATGACCTTGCCCATATCCTCGGGCGCCACGCGCAGCTCCAGAACGGTACCGTTTCCATCCTCTCTCTCTGTGACCGAGACCGCATCAGGCTGATCGACCAGCTGCTTTGCCACATAGAGCAAGAGATCCTTCATCGTGTTGCCTCCCAACGGATCAAAGGACGTTTGCCTTCTTCAGGAGCGCGCGCACGGTGTCGGTCGGCTGAGCGCCGTTCTTGATCCACTGCTGTGCCTTCTCGACGTCGACAGTGACAGCGGCGGGATTTGCCAGAGGATCGTAGGTGCCGATCTCTTCGATGCAGCGGCCGTCGCGGGGGCTGCGGGAATCGGCGACAACGATACGGTAGTAAGGCGCTTTCTTCGCACCCATTCTTCTGAGTCTGATCTTAACCATGGGAATACCTCCAAAAATAATGTTCCGTAAAATAATTTTTTTATCGTTAAACCATGCGGTTCAATGATCACAATCCGGGAAAGCCGGAAAAGCCGCCCATCTTGCCGAAGAGCTTGCGCTTGCCGCCCTTGCCGTTCATCTGCTTCATCATCTGCTGCATCTGATCGAACTGCTTGAGCAGACGGTTGATGTCTTCGACCTTCTGGCCGCAGCCGAGCGCGATGCGGCGCTTGCGCGAGGAGTTCAGGCACATGGGATTTTCGCGCTCATACGGCGTCATGGAGAGGATGATCGCCTCCACGCGGCTCAGCGCGCTTTCGTCTACCTTCACGTCCTTCATCGCGCCCATGCCGGGCAGCATCCCAAGAATATCCTGCATGGAGCCCATCGACTTGAGCTGCACGAGCTGGTCGTAAAAGTCCTTGAGGGTGAATTTGTTCTGGCGCAGACGCTGCTCCAGCTCCGCGGCCTTCTTCTGGTCGATCGCCTGCTCCGCCTTTTCGATCAGCGTCAGCACGTCGCCCATGCCCAAAATGCGCGAGGCCATGCGCTCCGGATGGAACGGCTCAATCATGTCGAGCTTTTCGCCGGTGCCGATGAACTTGAT
>OIYT01002017.1_pt1 | contig 13204 bp, 9 predicted proteins | sample 1588201 | NCBI WGS metagenome assembly OIYT01 (sample SAMN03283260) | human gut metagenome | biome: human-associated habitat; material: feces | host: Homo sapiens | place: USA | collected 2013
GTGCGAACGGCGGCCCGCAGGGCGACATGCTCGTCACCATAATCGTCCGCCCGCACGCGAGATTCGAGCGCGACGGCAGCTCCGTTCTGCTGGAGCAGGAGATAAGCTACGCGCAGGCGGCGCTCGGCGCGGAGATAGAGGTGCCGACGCTGGACGGCAAGGTCAAGCTTACCATCCCTGAGGGGACGCAGCCGGACGCGGTATTCCGTATGCGCGGCAAGGGTATTCCGTACCTGCGCGGCAGCGGGCGCGGCGACCAGTTCGTCACGATCCGCATAGCGGTGCCGAAGAATCTGACGAGCGCGCAGAAAGAGCTGCTGCGTCAGTTCGCCGCGACGACCGGCGAGGCCGATACGCTGAAAACCGGCCTGTTCAATAAAAAGAAAAAGTGAAAATAAGTAAATCACACCTATGGCGTCCTGCCGGATACCATAGGTGTGATTTTTTATTCCCTGCCGCTGAGCGCCAGCAGCTCCGCGATCACGCTGTCGAGCAGAGGAGCACATCTGCTGATCAATGTTTTTTACACAAAAGCCTTTTCCTTCAGCCTTTGCATTGCCTCTTCGAGCAGTGAGTGCGGGAGGGCGAGGTTCATGCGGATCGTGTCATTGAGCATGAAGGCTTCGCCGTCCTGCCAGATGACACCGGCGCGGATGCCGCGCTCCTGAAGCTCGCGTATTGTGACGCCGTGCTTGCGGCACCAGTCGGCGCAGTCGAGATAGAGCATATACGTCCCCTCCGGGCGCATCACGCGGACGCCTTTGAAGTTATCGCGGATGAAATTGCAGGCGTATTCGTGGTTCGCGTCGATGACGCGGCACATCTCGTCCGCCCATTCCTCGCCCGCGGGGCTGTATGCGCCGAGCAGCGCGTGCAGCGAGAGCACGTTGCAGTCGTTATAATGGCTGACCTCGCTCTGCCGCACGACGCGGTCGCGCAGGTATGTATTATAAATAATGTGGTAGCTGCCGATAAGCCCCGCGAGAGAGAAAGTCTTGCTCGGCGCGTAGAACGCCACTGTGCGCTCGCGCGCGTCCGCGGAGACGGACTGCGTCGGAATGTGCTTGTGCCCCGGCATGATGATGTCCGACCATATCTCGTCGGATATCACGAGGCAGTCGTTCGCGGCGTAGACCTCCATCGCGCGCTCAAGCTCCCAGAGCTCCCACACGCGGCCGCAGGGATTGTGCGGCGAGCAGAGAATGGCGAGGTGGATGTGGTGCCGCTTAAGCTTGGCGTCCATGTCGGCGTAGTCCATGCGCCAGACGCCGTTCTCGTCGCGCACGAGCGGGCTGTGAACGAGCACGCGCCCGTTGTCGGCCATCGTGTGCGTGAAGCCCACGTAGGTCGGGGAGTGGACGAGGATCTTCTCGCCCGGCGCGGTAAGCGCCTGCACGGCGGAGCTTACGCCGCCGAGGACGCCGTTCTCATAGCCGATATGCTCGCGCGAGAGCTTCGTGACGCCGTTGCGGCGCTGCTGCCACGAGATGATGCTGTCAAAATAGCTGTCCGGCAGGGAGAAATAGCCGAAGTTCGGCATCTCCAGCCGCTTCTCTATCGCTTCGATTATCGGCGGCGCGGCAGGGAAGCTCATGTCTGCGACCCACATCGGTATCTTCCGGACGTCGGGATCGGGCTGCACGTCGAATGGGACGGCGTCGGCGGCCAGAGAATCGCGCCCCGCGCGGTCAAGTATCGTTGTAAAATCGTATTTCATGGCTCAATTCAGGAAATCTCTGAGTTTCTTGGAACGGCTGGGGTGACGCAGCTTGCGCAGCGCCTTGGCTTCGATCTGGCGGATACGCTCACGCGTGACGTTGAACTCCTTGCCGACCTCCTCAAGCGTACGGGTGCGGCCGTCTACAATGCCGAAGCGCAGCTCCAGCACCTTTTTCTCGCGGGGCGCCAGCGTGTCCAGCACCTCTTCAAGCTGCTCGCGCAGCAGGGAAAAGCTCGCGGCCTCGCTCGGCTCGGACGCGTCCTCGTCGGGGATGAAGTCGCCGAGGTGGGAGTCCTCCTCCTCGCCGATAGGCGTTTCGAGCGAAACCGGCTCCTGCGCGATCTTGAGTATCTCGCGCACCTTTTCGACGGGCATGCCCATCTCGGCGGCGATCTCCTCGGCGCTGGGGTCGTGGCCAAGCTCCTGAAGCAGCTGGCGCGATACGCGGATGACCTTGTTTATAGTCTCGACCATGTGGACGGGGATGCGGATGGTTCTGGCCTGATCGGCGATGGCGCGCGTGATAGCCTGACGGATCCACCACGTTGCGTAGGTCGAGAACTTGTATCCCTTGGTGTAGTCAAACTTTTCGACTGCCTTTATAAGGCCGAGGTTGCCCTCCTGGATGAGGTCAAGGAACAGCATGCCGCGGCCGACATGGCGCTTTGCGATCGAAACGACCAGACGCAGGTTGGCTTCGGTCATGCGGCGCTTTGCCTCCTCGTCGCCCTGGCTCATTCTTATCGCAAGCTCGACCTCCTCCTCGGCGGTCAAAAGCGGAACCTTGCCGATCTCCTTGAGAAACATGCGGACGGGGTCGTCGGTGCTGTAGCTGTCATCGACCTTAACGTCGGCCATTTCCTCCTCGGTGACCTCTTCGATCTCGTTAAGCTCCTCGATTTCGGGCATGTCGATGTCGTCAAGGATCGTGACTGCGTCGTCGTCGCTGATGTCGATCTCTATCTTGCTGGATTCGAGGGCGTCGTAAAACTTCGCGATAGAGTCGGCGTCAACGCCCTTTTCCTCGAGCGCTGCGATCTCCTTCGTGGAGATCTTGCCGGCTTTTTTAGCCTTTTCCATGAGCTCGTTGAGGATATCCTCGGTGTTTTTAGTCTCTGCTGTTTCCTCGGCAGGCTCTTCCTCGGCGGCCTTGGTGCGGCGCGTGCTCTTTTTCTTCGGCGCCGGTTTCATGGCGTCTGCTGCCAGCAGCTCGTCTGCTGCACGCTCGAGACCCTGCGTGGTCATGGTTTCAATGTCTTTATCCATAGTTTTACCCCTCATATCCTTTGGTTTCTTTAAGTCTGTTTGCAAGCTTGCGAAGGTCCTCGCCCGACTGCTTCAGCTCGTGCCGGGAGCGGATCCTTTCTATGTAATCGGCAAGCGCCTTGTCGCCGTTGCGCAGCGCCTCAGGTTTTTGCAGCACGGAAGCTAAAAGCGCCGCCTCCTGCGGAAGAAGCACCGCGCTCATCGAGGCCATACTGATTATCTCGCCGTTTTCAAATTTTGATTTAAGCACGGAATATATCCGCGCGAGCGCCGGCGACGAGAATATCTCCGGCGGCGGGAGCTCCTTGCCGCGGCAGATGCCCTGATCGAGATACAGAAGCCTTATGATGCCCTCCTCGGCCGCGGCGGATTCGGGATCTTCATAGCGCAGTTCCTTTGCCTTGGGCTGAAACTGCCGCTCGGGATGTGAGGCGCTTTTTGCGTCGGCGCGCTGAGCCGTGCGCACAAGGCGCTTGCGCCTTCGCTCAACCTCCTGCGCGACAACGTCGCTGGCAACACCGGCCATTGACGCAACGCGCATCGCGTAGACCTGACGCTCCACGCTGCCCGGCAGGTGCGCGACCATATCCGAGGCTTCCTTCAAGAATGCGACCTTCTGCTCGTCGATGCTCAGATCGTATTTATCCGTCACGTTTTGCAGCTGATAGTCGATGTGGTTTTCCGACTTGTCTATCAGATTGCGGAACGCATCCGCGCCCTTGGTCTTTATATACTCGTCCGGGTCCTTTGCGCCGCTCATAGAAAGCACCTTGACCTTAAGATCGAGCTTTTCAAGAAGCCCGATGGCGCGCTGCGAGGCTTTTTTGCCTGCGCCGTCGTTATCATAGGCGATGATGACCTCGTTCGTGTAATGCGAGATCAGCCGCGCCTGCTCGGGCGTGAGCGAGGTGCCCAGCGACGCGACCGCGCCGTCAAAGCCGGCCTGGTGCATCATCACGACGTCAACGTTGCCCTCAGCAAGTATTATATGTCCGCTCTTCGATTTTTTAGCCAGATTCAGCGCAAAAAGATTGCGGCTTTTGTTGAACACCATCGTTTCAGGGCTGTTCATATACTTCGGCTCGCCGTCGCCGAGTATTCTACCGGAAAAGCCGATAAAATCGCCCCTGACGTCGATGACCGGGAACATGAGCCGGTTGCGGAAGGTGTCGTAATGTCCGCCGTTTTTGCCCTTGCGGACAAGTCCGGCGTCGAACATCTCGTACTCCGAGTAGCCGAGCGCCTTCATCGCGTTTATGAGGCTGTCCCATGTGTCCGGCGCGTAGCCGAGGCCGAAGCGCTTTGCCGTGTGCGGCGTTATCTGCCGCCGCGCCATGTAGTCAAGTGCAGGCTTGCCCTCGGGCTTGCTGAGACATGAGTAGAAAAACCTCGCCGCGTCGCGGTTCAAGTCCAGAAGCCGACGGCGCTTTTTCGCCTCGCGGTTATCCTCCTGCTCGGGCATGGTCATACCCACGCGCTTTGCGAGGAACTCAACTGCCTCCGGAAAGCTGAGGTTTTCGATCTCCATTATGAAATTTATAACGCCTCCGCCCTTGCCGCAGCCGAAGCAGTGATATATCTGCCTGTCCGGCGACACGGAAAACGACGGCGTTTTCTCGCTGTGGAACGGGCACAGGCCGAACTGGTTCGAGCCGGAGCGCTTCGTTAAGCGCACATACTCGCCCACGACGTCTACTATATCGTTTTTTTCAACAAGCTCCTGAAGGAAGCTCTCCGGTATAGCCATTACCCATCCCTCCTTTTAGAGGCGCTTTAGCGCCGTACCTATACATATATTGCGGTAGCCCGGTGTCGAGACAATGGAGGAAACCATGGCTGCCACGCGCTATAGCAGTGCATTGCTGAATTTTTTGCCGCCACCCTGTAGGGAACGGATTTATCCGTTCCGCTTGCCACGGTTTTGTCTGCACCCACCGGTCGGGACACCGCAATAAACGTATCGGTACAATGTGAATGCGCTATTGAAAAGTGCGCTTGCGCACACATTAATTATTCATCATTCACTATTCATTATTAATTTTACTTCACCGTCCACGACATGGGGATAAATATCTCGCTGTATTTTTCCATGGCGTAGCCGTCGGTCATGCCGGAGATATAGTCGCAAACGGCGCGCGAAACGCCCTCGCGGCTTGCGATAAGCTGCATCTCGTCCGGCATTTTATCCGGATGCTTGAGGTAATAGTCAAAAAGCGAGCCGATGATGCCGTCAACCTTGCTCTCCTCGCCCTTGGCGATCGGATTTGTGTACACGTCCGAATACATGAAGGCGTGGAAGAAATCGACCGCCTCCTGCATGTAATCGCTCATTTGAATTTTTCCGCCGCCGCTGTTTTCGATGAGGTCGAGCATGATGGAATTTATCCTCTCGCTGTTGCGCTCGCCGCAGCGCGTGCGGATCATGTCGGGAACGTCCTCGGCGCGGAGTATTCCGGCGCGGATGGTGTCGTCAAGGTCGTGATTTATGTACGCTATGCGGTCGGCAAGGCGAACGACGGTCGCCTCGGTCGTATCGTCCGGCGCGCCGTGCGTGTGATGCAGGATGCCCATGCGCGTTTCATAGCACAGGTTAAGCCCCCGGCCGTCGCGCTCGAGGATATCGACAACGCGCAGCGACTGCTCATAGTGCTTGAAGCCCTCTTCGTATATTTTGTTGAGCGCGCGCTCGCCGGCGTGACCAAACGGCGTGTGTCCCAGATCGTGGCCCAGCGCCATAGCCTCGGTGAGATCCTCGTTTAAGTCGAGCGCTCTGGCTATCGTGCGCGCGAGGCGCGATACCTCGAGCGTGTGCGTAAGGCGCGTTCTGTAATGATCGCCCTCAGGACGCAGATACACCTGAGTTTTGTGCTTTAATCTGCGGAAGGACTTGGAGTGCGTTATTCTGTCAACATCGCGCTGGAAGCAGGTGCGTATCTCGCACTCCGGCTCCGGTGTGCGCCGACCCTTTGAGTCCTCGGCTCTGACGCCGAACTCACCGACGAGCGTTCGCTCGATCATCTCGCGCTTTTCTCTCGGACACGCCATGCATTTCCCTCCAATCAAAAGGCATCAAATTTTCTTTCAATACTTTATACGACGCAAATTCGCATTTCCCTGCAATTTATTTTAAATTTTCTCGAAAAAATTTTCGGAGGCACGGCTGTACCCCCGAAAAAGTTAAGCTGACAAGAGCCGAACACATATCGTCTGTCGGCTTTCATTTTATTCTGACCGGCATAAGCTCCTCGCCGACAGCCAGCGCGCTGCATGCCCCGGCGCTCAGCTCCGTAACGCGCGCGGAAAACGCCTCGGCGTTATTCTCCGGCAGCAGCAGCGAAAGCAGCACGTCCGCGCCGTAGTCAACGTTCTGCACGGCCCCGTCAAGCGAAAGGCACTCCGTTTTCATGCGCTCGAAAAGCGAATACGGGCAGCCGACCTCGAGCTTCACCCAGCGGCGCACGGCGGCGATACCGGCCGCGTCCAGCGCGTCCTTTGCGCTTTTCGTGTATGCGCGCAGCAGTCCGCCCGTTCCGAGCAGAACTCCGCCGAAATACCGCGTGACGACGCACACGACGTTTTCAACGCCCTCGCGCTTAAAAACCTCGAGCATCGGCAGTCCTGCCGTGCCCTGCGGCTCGCCGTCATCGGAGTAGCGGACCACGCCGCCCTCTTGCAGGAGGTAGCACCAGCAGTTGTGCCGGGCGTCATAGTATTTCTTTTTCATTTCCTCGATGCGGGCCCGGGCCTCCGCCTCCGTCTCCACCTTGTAGAGGTGGGTGATGAAGCGGGAGCGCTTTTCCGTAAACTCGCTCTCGGCGTCCTGATAGGGGACGATGTACTCCGTCATGCAAACTCCTTTTCACCGGAAAAAGCCAGCCATTCTTCCTTTTTCAAGGCGTAAAACACCGTTTTGTTGGTCATTCCGATGACATTCGTTGTCTCTTTCGTGAACTGATAGCGGAAGCCGCACTTCTCAATGACCCGACGAGACCGGCTGTTCCAGTCATAATGCGAGCACCAGACAGCTTCCAGCCCCAGCGTCTCAAAGCCGAAGCGCAGCAGTTCTGTTGCAGCCTCCGTCATAACGCCATGGCCCCAATACGGCCGTCCCAGCCAATAGCCCATCTCCCGCTGCTCTGTGGCAGAAAGCTCCGGAAAAATCTCCGATGACGGCTGAAGGCCCACCGCTCCCAGCAGTGCGCCGCTCTCTCTGCTGAGAATCGCGCAGACCTCCGGCGCGCTGAACACATCCCGGATGATCTCCCGGCTTTCCTCCACGCTTCCATGGGGTTCCCAGCCACTCATGGGGCCGATCTCCGGGTCCGACGCCAGAGCGTACAATGCCTCGGCATCCTCCTCCCGCCAGGGGGCGAGGAGCAGCCGCCGCGTTTTCAGCGTGATCATTCCCAGTCCTCTTTCGGCGGCGTCCAGTCCGGGGTATAGTCTCCGATCTGGCCCAGCACCTTGGGCGGGCACACCGCCACAATGTCAATGGTCTCGCTGTATTCCACGGATTCCACCTTGGCCTCCCGGTACAGCATATCCAGCAGGCCGCCCTTGTCATACGGCAGGTGGATGGTCACCCGACGGGTGCCCTTGTCCAGCCGCCGGTCGATCATTTCCAGCAGACGGTCCACGCCCTCACCGGTCCGGGCGGAGATGGAGCAGATGTCAGCGCCGTGGGGCCGCAGGTCACCGGCCTCCACGCAGTCACATTTGTTGAACACGTCGATCCGGGGAATGCTGCTGGCCCCCAGTTCCACAATCAGGTTCTCCACCACTTCCGCCTGGTGCTGCCACTCCGGGTTGGACACGTCGATGACGTGGAGCAGCAGGTCGGCGTATTCCAGTTCCTCCAGTGTGGCCTTGAATGCCTCCACCAGTTGATGGGGCAGCTTGCGGATGAAGCCAACAGTATCGGACACCACCACATCCATTGTATCGCTGACCGTCAGCAGGCGGCTGGTGGTGTCCAGCGTGTCGAACAGCCGGTTATTGGCCGGGATCGCAGCGCCGGTAAGCTGGTTCAGCAAGGTAGATTTGCCCGCATTGGTATAGCCAACGATGGCCACCACCGGGATCTCGTTCTTCTGCCGCTGCTGTCGCTGGGTGGCCCGGACACGACGTACCTCTTCCAGATCTGCCCGGATCTTGTCGATCTTCTTGTTGATAAGACGGCGATCCGTTTCCAGCTGCGTCTCGCCGGGGCCCTTGGAGCCGATAGGCCCCTTGCCGCTGGTGCCGCCCTGACGCTCCAGATGGCTCCACATACCGATCAGCCGGGGCAGCAGATAGCGGTACTGGGCCAGCTCCACCTGCAAGCGGCCCTCCTTGGTTTTTGCCCGCTGAGCGAAAATATCCAGGATCAGGCCGCAGCGGTCCAATACCTGAATGCCCAGCAGCTCCGTCAGCACCCGCTGCTGGGAGGGGGAAAGGTCATTGTCGAAAATGACCATGGTAGCACCTACATTTTCAACGTAAAGCTGCACCTCCGCCACCTTGCCCTCCCCGATGAAGGTGCGAGGATCCGGCGCGGGCCGATTCTGGAGAACGATGCCGGCAGTCTCGCCGCCGGCGGTCTCCACCAGAGCGGACAGCTCGTCCATACTTTCCTCGGTGGCGCTGTCCTCCCGCAAAACCGGGGAGTTCAGGCCAACCAATACAACTTTATCTCGAATTTCTTCCTTTTTCGGTAACAAATGTGTCTCTCCTTGCGTTTGGGAGGCCCCGTGTCAAATGGGTTTCCCATTTCATTGATGTGTCCAGTATATCCGAATTTTGAAAAAATGCAATAAAAAAGCAGTGGTCTGCGGATGCAGACCACTGCTGGATGTGACGAAGTGTACAGGCTTACTTGTTCAGGCCGAACTTCTTGTTGAACTTGGCCACGCGTCCGCCGGTATCAACCAGCTTCTGCTTGCCAGTGAAGAAGGGGTGACACTTCGAGCAGACTTCCACCTTGATATCACTCTTGGTAGAACCTGTCTCAATCACATTACCGCAGGCGCAAGTAATCGTAGTCTGCTGATAATTGGGATGGATTCCTTCCTTCATTGCTCTCGTTCACCTCTTTCTGGTACAAAACTACCTCTATGGAACTTTCACCCCACAAAAGCTAAATAAGCATATCACATCGGAACACAGATTGCAAGCATTTTTTCCGGTTTTTGCGAAAAAGCTTGAAATCACGAGATTTCCACGGTTTTCCCGGCTTGCAGGAAGTACAGCGCCTTCCGTGTCACCGCCTTTTCCAGCACCCGTTCCAGCGCCAGAGAGTACGCCGCCAGCTGGCCCCGGTACAGCTCCGCGTGCTGTGCCACATCTTCCTCCGTCTGTACGAAGTCGGTCTTAAAGTCCACCACCGTGATGCCCTCCGGCGTTTCAAACCAGCAATCCACCACACCTTGCAGCAGGATGCTGTCCTCCTCCGCGGCTGCCGGGTCATAATCCCGGGCCGGCATCAGCACCGTGAACCGATACTCCCGCGCCGCCGTTTCCGCCTGCCGCATTTCCTCAGCCAGCGGGGATTCCAGAAAGCGCCGCAGAGCGGGAACGTCCACAGCCGCCGCCTGCTCCGCCGTCAGCTTGGCCTCCAGCCGCAGCTTTTCCACCTGTCCGGGCACATCCAAATTTTGCAGATCCAGATACTGCAAGACAAGATGGGTGGCGGTGCCCCGCTCCGCCGGTGTCAGTCCCTTTTTCTCCCGGCGGAATTTCGGCTGGACAAGGGGCCGGATATAGGGCGTGTGGTAGGCATCTTCCGCGATCTCCTGATCCAGCGCCCGGCCCTTTAGCTGCGTGGCGGTGAGTTTGGCGGGGAGGGTCGTTTCCCGCTGATAGGGATACCGGAAGGTCAACAGCGCCGGGTCAAAGAGCGTTTCTCCTGCATCCTTCTCCGTGTCGGACACGGCCACTCCGGGCGCCCATCCGAAGTCATCGCCGTCATGGATGAACACCTGCCATGGGGCGGTATCGCCGGCATACAGACCGCCCGCCATCACCCCGGCCATATCCCGCAAAGGCGCGGCCTCCGGGCGGCACAGCAGCGGCAGTAAGATCCAGTCTCCGAAGCACTTCCCCTCCGCCACCACCTCCGGCATGACGGGACAGGCCGCAGCGGCGGTCAGCTTTTGAAGGCGCTTTTCCGCGCCGTACAGCGCGTCTACCAAAATCAGCTTTTCCTTTGGCCGGGTCATGGCCACATACAGGATCCGCTGTTCCTCCGCAAGATTTTCACGGCGAAGCTTTTCTTCCAGCGCCAGCCGGGCCATGGTGGGATAGCGGATCTTCCGCTTCAGGTCGATGCACAGAGGGCCAAGGCCCAGTGCCGGGTGCACCAGCACCGGCGTATCGAAATCCTGCCGGGAAAAGGCGTGCTCCAAATCGCAGAGGAACACGATGGGAAATTCCAGGCCCTTAGATTTGTGAATACTCATCATCTGAACGCCGCCGCTCCCCCCGGCGGTTTTCACGGCAGGGGCCTGCCCAGCATCAATGAGCCGCCGGAGTTGGGTGATGAAGGCGAACAGCCCCCGGTAGCCGCTGCTCTCAAAGCGCTCGGCATGGCGGGTCAGGGCCACCAGATTTTCCTGCCGGACGCCGCCCTCATCCATAGCGCCGAAGATGCCCGGCAGATGCAGCGTATTGTAGATGTGCCACAGCAGGCGGCACACGCTCATGTCCGCTGCTGCATCCCGCAGTCCGGTCAGCATCGTCAGGAACGATTGTACGTCCTCGCCGCCGTCCGCCAGCAGAGCGTCATAGAAGTCTCCCTCCCGGTCACGGCTGCGGATCTCCGCCAGACGGTCCGGCGTAAAGCCGAACACCGGGGAGCGGAGCACGGCGATCAGCGGCACATCCTGCCGGGGATTGTCGACGATCTCCAACAGGGCCAGCGTGACAGAGATCTCCGGGGTCTGGTAGAAATCGCCGCTTTCCTCAAAGGAGCAGGGCACATCCCGCTCCGCCAGCGCTTGGGCGAAGGCGGCGGACCGGCTCCCCGGAGAGCGCATCAGGATCACGATGTCCTCCGGGCGGCAGGGCCGCAGCGTGCCGTCCTCCCCGGTGACGGGATAGCCCTCATCCAAAAGCTGACGGATACGCTGCGCCGTGAACCGGGCCTCCGCCAGCAGCCGTTTCACCGGGCGCTCATTTGCCGCCGACTTCTGATGGGCGGAGATGAGGTGGAATTCCGTCTCGCAGTCCTTCCGGGGCGGGTAGTACTCCGCGCCAAAGTGGAGGGACTCGTCCTCGCCGTATTCCATCTCTCCCATCTCCGCCGACAGGATGTTGGAGAAGACGAAATTGGCCGCGTCCAAAATCTCTCCCCGAGAGCGGAAGTTTTTGGACAGCAGAATTTTGCGGTCCTCCCCTTCCGCCGCATTTTCAGCAGGTGTGAAGTTGCGGTACTTGTCAAGAAAAATCGTAGGGTCCGCCAACCGGAACCGGTAAATACTCTGCTTTACGTCCCCTACGGTAAAGAGGTTTTTGCCTTCACGGGACACCGCCCGGAAAATGGCGTTCTGCACCTCGTTGGTGTCCTGATACTCGTCCACCAGGATCTCCCGGTAGCGGCCCGCCACCTGACGGCCCAGTTCCGTAGGCGCGCCGTTCCGCTCCACCAGCAGACGAAGGGCCAGATGCTCCTGATCGGAGAAGTCTGCGCAGTTCATCCGCAGCTTTTCCGTCCGGTAAGCGTCGGAAAAGTCCGCCGTCAGCTTCAAAAGGGCCGTCATGGCAGGGGCCATGGTCTGAAGGTCCTCCATGGCCTCCGTATCGCTGACCGCCAGCATGGGAGCCAGCTTTTTGGCGGCAGTTTTAGCGTTCTCCCACAGCCCCTTCAGTCTCACGACCTCCGGATCATCCGCCATTCCCTTCGGCGTGGTGAGCCGGGGGAATTCCAGTCCATCCAGAGAAACGCGGGCGGCCTCCCAGTTCCGCGCCGCCGCCAAGGGTGCGAAGCTTCGGCTGGCCCGCAGAAATTTTTCGCCGTATCCCTTATAGAGATCCCCGCCCACGGTGGACTGTCCCGCCCGCCGCAGTGCTTCCATATAGTGAAACCCCTTTCGACGGATGACCGCCAGCAGCTCGGCGGCGTAGGGCGTTTCGTCGAAGTCCCCGCTCCGATTTTCCCAGATCGTCCGATTTTCCGCGAGCCAGTGTTCGGGATCAGCGTGACTTTGCAGCTTTTCGTAGGTTTCCAGCACCAGATCCTCCAGGGCGCTGTCATCCCGGCCCGCGCCCAGCGTATCCGCCAGCAGCGCGCCGCCCTCGTCCAGTTCCTCGTAAAACCGCTCCAGTACCCGGGTCAGCACCCGCTGGCGCAGGAGCTTTGCGTCATTTTCGTCCAGCACCCGAAAGTCCGGCGTCAGGGTATAGCGCTCTCCCTCCTGTGCCAGAAGATGGGTGTTCTCCCGCAGCAGTGCCGTGCAGAAGGCGTCCACGGTCTTGATGTCCGCCTGATACACCCGCAAAAGCTGGCTGCGGAGGTGTCGGTCCTCCGGGGTCTCCGCCATCCGTTTGGACAGTTCGGCGGCGATCTTGCTCCGCAGCTCGGCGGCGGCAGCCTTCGTGTAGGTGATGATGAGAAAATCATCGATATGGCAGTGGTCCTCCGTCACGTATCGGAACAGCCGCTCCACCAGCACCTTCGTCTTGCCGGAACCGGCGGCGGCAGACACCAGCAGGCTGCCGCCCCGGTTTTCCACCGCTGTGCGCTGGTCAAGTGTCAGTTCAATGGCCATGGTGTCCCTCCTCTCCGTTTTCCCGTTCCATCAGAGCCCAGAATTCGTCGCTGTCGGTCTTGTAAAGGGGACGGCGCTTGTCCCGGCTGTCGTCAAAATAGCAGGCCGAGGCAAAGGCGCAGTAGGTGCAGGCGCTGTCCTGTGGGCCGCGGGCATAGGGGTCGGCGTCGATGTTGCCGCCCGCGATCTCCCCGGCGATCTGGTGCAGCAGCTTGTCCACATACCGGCCCAGATGGCCCAGCTGCGCCGCCGTGGCCACGCTGCCGGTGACGCTGCCGTCCTTCTTCACCCCGATGGGGAGATAGCAAGGGGACTCCAGCGCGCTGTGCTCCATGGCCTGCAGGATCTGGGGCTCGCCCAGCACCAGTCCGGTACGGCGCAGCTCCTTTTGCAGAGCGGCCTTCAGCTTTTCGTCACTGATACCGCGATCCTGCCGCAGTATCACGCTGCGGGCGGGCTGGTACAGCACGCCGCA
>OIYT01002021.1_pt1 | contig 13193 bp, 7 predicted proteins | sample 1588201 | NCBI WGS metagenome assembly OIYT01 (sample SAMN03283260) | human gut metagenome | biome: human-associated habitat; material: feces | host: Homo sapiens | place: USA | collected 2013
CGGGGAGTACGAGGATGGACGCCATCCGAAGGAGGTGGCGTTTACCACCAGTCTCCGGATGGATCTGGAGCGCAGGGACTTTACTATCAATGCCATGGCATACAATGACCGTTCCGGTCTGGTGGATGAGTTTGACGGTGTCGGGGATCTCAAACGCGGCGTGATCCGATGCGTGGGAGATGCCGGACAGCGTTTTGACGAGGATGCCCTGCGGATGCTCCGGGCAGTACGTTTTTCCGGACAACTGGGATTTACGATCGAGGATGCGACGTTGCAGGCGATGGAGCAGAGAATACAAAATCTGCAAAAGATCAGTGCTGAGCGGATCCGTGTTGAAATGACGAAACTTTTAATTTCTCCGAATCCGGGAAGATTCCGGGTGGCGTATACATCGGGAATGACAGGGGTATTTTTGCCGGAGTTTGATCGTATGATGACATGTGATCAAAAGAATCATCATCATTGTTATACAGTGGGAGAGCACTGTATGCACAGTGTGGAAGTGATGCAGAAGTTTATGGCAGGAATGCTTCCGGAGCCGTTGTCTCCTTATGCCGCAGAGCGGATCTCACAGATCTGTGGCAGTCTCAGCAAAAAACAGTATACGATGCTTGTGCTCGCCATGCTTCTTCATGATGTGGCAAAGCCGGAGGTGATGACGGTGGATGAGCAGGGAGAGGGTCATTTCTTTGGCCACCCGGAACAGAGTGCAAAAACTGCCGGCAAGGTTCTGAAACGTCTGACCTACGATAATGAAACCATAGACACGGTGGTGCGCCTGATCCGTTATCACGATTACCGGATGGAAACCACGATGAAGTCTGTACGCAGGGCTGCATCGAAAATTGGCAGAGATATCATGTGGATGGAGTTTGTGGTGCAGTATGCAGATGTGTTGTCCCAAAGCCCGCAGACAATCCCGGAGAAGTTAGAAAAGCTGGATCAATGTATGGAGAAGTATCAGGAGATCGAAGCCAAAAGCCAGCCTCTTTCGGTGAAGGATCTGGCGGTCAACGGCAGGGATCTGATCCGGGCGGGAATTGCACCGGGACCGGGACTTGGGCAGAAGCTCTCGCAGCTTTTGGATCTGGTACTGGAGGAGCCGGAGCTAAATACAAGGGAACAGCTCTTGGAAAGAATTAAAGAGTAAAATACAAGGGAAGAGGCTGCCGCATGAATTTCTAATGCGGCAGCCTCTTCCGTGTATGGGAAAATGTCCGTAACGTGTTCTTTGATTGACAAAACAGGAATCTTTCTATAATATTGAGACATAAAGTATCACGTAGAGGTTGGTTTAAACATTAAAGTCAGGAGGATAAGGTATGAAGAAAAAGAGAGTGATGGGGCGGATACGGTATAAATCCGCCGCAATAAAATTAAAAAAGGCAGTGGCAGTACTGATGGCGGCACTGATGATGGGATCTGCAGTGGATTACACTGCACTTCCGGCTGTCTGTGCAGCGGAAGATGTCACCGGTGAGCAGGTGGCAGAGCTTACCCAGAATGGAGAGACCACAGTATATAGTTCTTTTATGGAGGCTTATCAGGCAATCACTACAAGTGATGAGGTTACCATTAAGCTGCTGCAGGATTCTAAGATATCTAAAATTACAAAAAGTAATTATTATATATACATAATGGATAAAGAACATACCATTGTGCTGGATTTAAATGGACATACATTAAGCACAGAGGAAGTGTCTGGCTGGGACTCCAAAGAATCTACTTATGTACTGAACATAGGCACATCCTCAAACTGGACCATATGTTCCGGAGTGCCGGGAGGAAAAATTCAGGATAGATATAGCAAAGAGGCATTGTTTGAAAATTCAGGAACTCTTTCCATTGGAGAAAATGTGGAGATAACTTCAGATAGTGAGTATACCGTATATGCCTGTGGCAACACTGGAATCCTCAGCATTGACGGAGCAGACATCGACAAGGTGGGAGTAATGCGTGGATCTTGTAAGATCCCTTCAGGGAATATAGACAATGTCTTCTGGAGGGGGGGAAAAGCGGAAATTTCCGGAGGAAAGATTGGTATGGTATCAGTTGTTGGAGACTATGCAGGAGCAAGTAGTGACAGCAACTTACAACTTAGTGGTGGAACCATTGGCTTGTTAAAACAAAGGGAAGAATATACCAAAGCAATGAGTACATGGTTTGCCGCAGGAACTGCTATAAAAAGCATAGAAGGCGGCAGTCTCTATACCAGAGCAGGGATCGATGCAATAGAAGCAGTGGAGGGATACCGCTGTGCAGAGAATATTGAAATGGTTCCATGCGGAAATCATGTCAATGAAAGTGGTTATTGTATGTATTGTGCCGCTGCTACCGAATGTGAACACATATATGGAGAAGATGGGATCTGTACCAGCTGTGGAATGGTTGCCATAGCTACCATAAAGAAGGATAACCAACTGACCGGTTATATCACTTATGGGGAATTGTGTCAGGCAGTAAGTGAATTTACCCCGGATACCACTGCAACCATTAAAATCATGAAAGATGTTGATCTCAACCAGAGTCTCGCCTTCCGGGAGGGTAAGATAACCTTAGATTTAGGGGGACACAAGATAGAGAATGTCACAGTTGAAACTGTTATTGTGTCGGATCATGCAGAGGTGACGATACAAAACGGAACCCTAAAGACCAGAGCGAATGATGTTGTCATGGTAGAGGGGGGAAAATTAACATTAGAAAAGGGTACCACTGTATCTTCCACCACTTCTTTTCATTATTCAGGATTAAGAATTGCTGGAGGTGAGGTTGCCATTGATGGAGCAGAATTTGTAGATGGAGAAAGGTCTGTAAATGTAACCGGTGGAAATCTTACAGTATTGGATGGAACATTTAGTGGTCAGTTTCGAAAGTACTTTTATGATGGGGAGGAGAGTCCTGAAGTTTCCTTAAGGGGCGGCAGCTATAGCGATGTGCGGTCACTAAGAGGAAACCTTAGAAGTATGTTAGAAAATGGATATGGATTCCGTTCCGGAGAAGAGGGGACGGCATGGATTGTGGACAGTGACCTGTTAGATGGGGAAGGCACAGGGGAGGATACGGCAAAGATAGTATCAAATGTAACGGTAGAAAAGCTTCCGGTAACCATCACACAGCCGGAGTCATATGAGGATTATTGTGGAAATCCGGCCAGCTTATATGTAAATGTGGATGCAGCAGAGGAAGTTACTTATCAGTGGTATCGCATTACGGGAGAGGGCAATGCGGAAGAAATAAGTGATGCTACCTCCAATACCCTTCAGGTTTCGCCATCGGAGTTCCAGCCGGGAGTAGGGATTACGTTTTATTGCATGATTTACTGGCAGGGATATTCCATTAAGAGCGAAGAGGCAACAGTGACAGAAAAAGAGGGAATTGACCACCATATCAATAAGAATATTGAGAAATATTACACAGGAGAAGCCGTTACCCTGCAGGAGGATGAAATTTTCCTTTATCAAGAGTATGGAGATGAAAATGATACATTGGTTCCCGGAGAGGATTTTAAAATTGTGGAAGGAAGCTATAAGAATAATATAGATGTGACGACAGAGGATAAGATGGCAAGTGTTAAGGTAGAGGGGACAGGAAAGTACATTGGAACCGTTCAAGTGAAATTTTCCATATTACAGGCAGAGAATGAGTTTACCGGGGAGCTTACCTGTGAGGATTATGTATATGATGGAGCCGCTGTACCGAATCCTGAGGCAGCGGCAAAATTTGGTACAGTGAAATATCGTTATGCAGCTTCTGAGACAGGAGAATACACGGATGTAGTTCCGAAGAGTGCGGGAATCTACTATGTAAAAGCATATGTGACAGAGACAAATAATTATACCGGACTGGAAAGCCGGGAAGCTGCGAAATTTGTGGTTTTCAAGGCAAAACAGCCGGAGAATACGCCAAAGGATTCCATCACAACCCCTTATACGGTGAAGAAAGTGTCTCAGGTAGAACTTCCGGCTGGCTGGCAGTGGGCGGAAGAAGATGCCTCAAAAGACCTTCCGGAAGCAGAAGCTGTGGAGGCGAAGGCGGATTATGCAGGACAGGATAAGGATCTTTACATAACGAAGCAGGTAACAATTACAATCACCCGGAGTGCCTGTGAGCATCCGGATACGAAAGTAAAAGGAGAAGAAGCATCTACCTGTACTACTGCCGGATATACCGGAGATACCTACTGTGAACAGTGTGGAAGAAAGATCAAAGAAGGGAAAGAAATTGCTCTTTTACCTCATATACTGGAAAAGATCGAGAAGAAAAATGCCACGACAGTGAAAGAAGGCAATATAGAATATTATCACTGCAGCGTATGTGATGGCTGTTTCTCTGACAGTAAAGGAACGAGTCCGATTACCAAAGAAAGTACGGTAATTCCGGTCATTAAAGTGACGCCAACGGTAACACCGTCTGTAACACCGACGGCAGGACCGAGTGCAAAGCCAACCACAGAGCCGGGGGTAGAGCCGACAGCAAAGCCGAGTGCAGCACCAAGCACAGAGCCGACAGCAAAGCCGACCGCAGAACCGGGTGGAAAGCCGACCGCAGTGCCGAGTGCAGAACCGGGTGTGAAGCCGACCGCAGTGCCGACGGCAGAACCGGGTGCCGAGCCGACAGCAGGACCGAGTGCAGAACCGGGAGCCGAGCCGACAGCAAAGCCGACGGCAGAACCGACAGAGACACCGGGAGCCGAGCCGACGGCAGAACCGAGTGCGGAACCGGGAGCCGAGCCGACAGCAAAGCCGACCGCAGGATCAACAGCAGAACCGGGTGGAAAGCCGACGGCAGGACCGAGTGCAGAACCGACGGCAGAGCCAACGGTGACACCAAGTACGGCACCGACAGAGACACCAGCCGGGGAGCCTGCAACTCCAAAGCCGACAAAGAAGCCGGTGGTCAAGCCGGCCAAAAAGGGAAAAAAGCTTACTGACAGTAAAGGCGCAATCTATAAGGTGACAAGCGATAAAGCAGGTTCCCCGACCGTGGAGTATTCAGCAACGGCGAAGGGAGCAAAGGGAACCATTACTATCCCGGCTCGGGTAACGATTAAAGGGGTAACATACAAAGTTACATCTGTGGGGGCATCCGCCTGCAGAAATCGTGCCGGGATTACGAAAGTGATCATAGGCAAAAATGTCACAAAGATTGGAAACCGCGTATTTAGTGGATGCAAGAAGCTGAAGAAAGTGACCATTAAGACGACAAAGCTTACAGAGAGTACAGTAGGAAGCAACGCATTCTCGGGAATATCTTCCGGAGTAGTTGTGAAAGTACCTGAGAGTAAGGTGAAAGCATACCGTAAATTATTCAAGAAAAAGGGGATCAGCGACGGGGCAACGATTACAAAGTAATCATTTTCCGGGCAATAGAAAAGAATCACAAAATAAGAAAGGGGCTGTCACACGAATTGCGACAGTCCCTTTTTAAAAAACTTGTGAAAAGCACTGAAATGATGTAAAATGATTAAGATAGTGTATTTGTGAGAAAATGAAAAAGAAGATATATGGTAATGGAGGCATGTCATGGACTTAAATGTGCAGTTTTATAAGATGTCAAAGCAGATGAAGACGCAGCTGTATCTGGATAATCTGACAACGATATTCAATCCGCAGGCGTTATTTGCCGATGGGACAGAGTTTTACCGCTGTCCGTCCGAACCGGATCCCTACGACCGGGTGAGACTGCGGCTTCGATGTGCCAGGGAGAATCTGGATTCCGTTATTCTTATCTTTAACGACGAGCGCATTGAGATGGAGAAGCTTTATAATGACCGCATGTTTGATTATTATGAGACCTTTGTACAGCTTGGCACGGAGCAGGTGTTCTATTACTTTGAGATTCACTGTGGTCAGATGGTGTGCTATTACAACAATGTGGGATTATGTAATTCCGTAGAGGAGTACTACAATTTCACCATGACACCGGGGTTTCATACACCGGACTGGGCAAAGGGAGCGGTGTTTTACCAGATTTATGTGGATCGTTTCTACAATGGAGACCGCAGCAACGATGTAGAGGATAATGAGTACATTTATATCGGAGAAGGCACCAGCAAGGTGACCGACTGGAATAAATATCCCGCAGCCATGGGTGTCCGGGAGTTTTACGGAGGTGATATCGCCGGTGTCATGCAGAAGTTAGATTATCTGCAGGAGCTGGGAGTAGAGGTTATCTATCTGAATCCGGTTTTTGTATCTCCGTCGAACCATAAGTACGACATTCAGGATTATGATTATATTGATCCTCATTTTGGACGGATCGTTAAGGACGAGGGAGAGCTTTTACAGAAGGATGAGCATGGAAACTGGAAGGCAGATGCAAATTATCCAAATAAAGATGCGTCACGTTATATCTGCCGTGTAACGGATAAGGAGAATCTGGAGGCGAGTAACCGGCTCTTTGCCGAGTTTGTGGAAGAGGTTCACCGCAGGGGGATGAAGGTCATTCTCGATGGTGTATTTAATCACTGCGGTTCCTTTAATAAATGGCTGGACAGAGAGTGCATTTATGAAAACGCAGAGGGTTATGAAAAGGGAGCATATGTGTCAGAGGACAGTCCGTACAATACCTTCTTTAAATTCCGGGAACGCCAGTGGCCATATAACCCTCATTATGATGGCTGGTGGGGACATGATACGCTGCCGAAGTTGAATTATGAGGAATCCCCGGCATTATTTGATTATATTATGCATGTGGGTCGTAAATGGGTTTCCCCACCATATAATGTGGATGGATGGAGACTTGACGTGGCTGCCGATCTGGGACAGTCCGGAGAGTACAATCACTACTTCTGGAAGGAGTTTCGCCGTAACGTCAAAGAGGCGAATCCGAATGCTCTGATCCTTGCGGAGCACTATGGAGATCCGACAGAATGGCTCAAGGGCGATGAGTGGGATACGGTCATGAACTACGATGCCTTTATGGAGCCGTTGACCTGGTTCCTCACAGGCGTGGAGAAGCACAGTGATGAGTATCGTCAGGATCAATTGGGCAACCCGGATTCTTTTTTTGGTTCCATGCGTCATTTTATGACACGTTTCCATACACAGTCCCTTCAGGTAGCGATGAATGAGCTGTCCAACCATGACCATTCCCGTTTCCTTACCAGAACAAACCGTAAGGTGGGACGAACCGCATATCTGGGACCGGAGGCGGCAAACGAGGGTGTCGATAAGGCGATCATGCGTCTGGCTGTTATGATCCAGATGACATGGCCCGGAGCACCGACAATCTATTATGGAGATGAGGCGGGACTCTGCGGATGGACGGATCCGGATAACCGCCGTGCATACCCATGGGGCAGAGAAGATCAGGATCTGATCGATTTCCATAAGGAGATTATCCGCATTCATAAGGATTATCAGGCAATGAAGACCGGGTCGATCCTGTTCCTGCATGGCCAGTATCAGTTTATCAGCTATGGCAGATTTGATGAGCAGGACAAATTTGTGGTCGCCATTAACAGCGGAGAGCAGCCGGTATCGGTAAATCTGCCGGTATGGCGTCTTGGACTGACAGAGGCAACGCGTATGGCACGCCTGATCAATACCGGTACGGATGGATTTTCTTTGGAGACAGCGATGTATAGCGTGGAAAACGGAATCCTTCACCTGAATTGTCCACCGAAATACGGAGTGGTCATTAAAAATCTGGGATAATGGATATTTCTGCGAAACATGAGAAGCAGAGCAAACGAGGAAAGGACAAAATATGGGTAAGTTACGGGACTGGATGCATGGCAGGGGCAGAGGCGTTGTGATCGCCGTTGTGATATTGCTGGCATTATGGATCATAGTGGATTTTTACCGGACGAATCATCCGAAGCCGGAGCAGAAGGAGCCGGCCGAAATATCAGAACCCTACGAGGGGAGCGACTCGTCCTCGGCAGAGGATCTGCAGGAGGACAGTGACTCAGCGAAGGATCCGGAGGAAACGCAGGATAAGAAAAAGGACGATTCCGGAAAGCCGGGGGATTCGTCGGATGGACAGACTGTCACAGAGGAAAAGGCAGGAAGGGTTTCCGGTGAGGACACCTCGAAGGAGGATCCGGAGTTAGATACCACAGAGGAAGATACAAGGGACTCCGGTCTTACTACGACAGAGGAAGATACCGGGACTCCGGGGGAAGCATCCCGGACAGACACGGGAGATATTACCCTTGGTTTTGCCGGGGATATCAATCTGGATGAAACCTGGACGGTGATGAAGCATATGCGCCAGAAGGGCAAAGGTATTCAGGGCTGTATCGATCCGTGCCTGATCCGGAAGATGCGAAGTTATGATTATATGGTGTTGAACAATGAATTTTCCATTAGTAACCGCGGTAAGGCAATGAAGGGAAAGGCATATACCTTCCGGGCACCCCGCAGGAATGTAAAGCTGTTGCAGCAGCTGGGAGTTGATGCAGTTTCTCTTGCCAACAATCATGTTTATGATTATGGAAAACAGGCGTTTCTGGATACATTATCTACGCTGGGAAACAATGGAATAAAATATACCGGCGGAGGGAAAGATAGCAAAGAAGCGAAAAAACCGGTCTATTTTGAGAGCAAAGGGAAAACCATTGCGGTGATCGCTGCCACAAGAGCAGAGAAGTATATTCTCACACCGGCAGCGGGAAAGCATTCCCCGGGAGTCTTTCGGACCTACGATGACACACAGTATGTCCGGGCGATCCGAAGAGCCAGGAAAAAGGCGGATGTCGTCATTGCATTTGTGCACTGGGGGACAGAATACAGCACGAAGCTGGAAACGGCACAGACAAGCCAGGCAAAGGATTATATCAATGCCGGGGCGGATGTTGTAGTCGGTGCCCATACCCATTGTCTGCAGGGAGTGGGGTATTATAAAGGAAAGCCGATCTTTTATAGTCTGGGCAACTACTGGTTTAATGAAAAGACATTATATACCACGCTGCTTGAACTCACGATCCGGGAGAACGGATCCATCAAGGCGAGGATGCTGCCATGTCTGCAGTCCGGAAGAGAAACCCATCTTCTGACGGCGAAAAGCAAAGTGAGAAAATTTGTCAATTACGTCAATGGAATTTCGGAAAATGCGAAGATTGGAGCAAAAGGGGTCGTGCACTCCCGGTAATATCCGTAAATGAAACTGACAGCGGTTGACAATAACAGCGAAATGAGTATAATTACAGACAGCCCATAGAATTAGTAGGAAATATGGACTTATCTATATTTTAAATACATATCTGTCCTGAAACAGGGACAGACACAGAAAGGCAGTGGTATACACTATGAGCAAATTGATCTATTTAGATAATGCAGCAACAACATCGGTCAGACCGGAAGTGTTTGAGGCGATGAAACCATATTATCTGGAGAATTACAGCAATCCTTCCAGCGTATACAGCTTTGCCGGAGAGGCCAAAAAAGCCATGGAGGATGCCAGAAAGGTGATTGCGGATTCTCTGGGAGCAGCAGCCACGGAGATTTATTTTACCGGAGGTGGCAGTGAGTCAGATAACTGGGTGCTGAAGGGCGTTGCCGAGGCATACCAGTCCAAAGGGAAGCATATCATCACATCCAGGATCGAGCATCATGCGATCCTGCATACCTGCGAGTATCTGGAAAAGCATGGTTATGAGATCACATACCTTGATGTGGATGAGAATGGTCTTGTCACACCGGAGGAGGTTGAGAAAGCGATCCGTCCGGATACGATCCTGATCAGTATTATGTTTGCCAATAATGAGATCGGTACCATTGAGCCGATCGCTGAGATCGGAAAGGTTGCCCATGAGCATGGGGTATTATTCCATACGGATGCCGTTCAGGCATATGCACATGTACCAATTAACGTACAGGAGATGAACATCGACATGCTCAGTGCCAGCGGTCATAAGTTCCATGGACCAAAGGGCATTGGTTTCCTGTATATGAGCAATAAGGTAAAGATCGGTCCGCTGATCCACGGCGGTTCCCAGGAGCGTTCCCGTCGTGCAGGTACCCACAATGTACCGGGTATCGTCGGTATGGCAAAAGCTGCCCAGCTTGCTCATGCCAAGATGGATGAGATCATGGCAAAGGAAACGGCACTGAGAGATCATCTGATCGGGAGACTGGAAAAGGAGATTCCTTACTGCCGTCTCAATGGTGACCGTGTAAAACGTCTGCCAAATAACGTAAATTTCTGTTTCCGTTTCATTGAGGGAGAGTCTCTTCTGATCCTTCTGGATCAGAACGGCATTTGTGCATCCAGTGGTTCTGCCTGCACATCCGGTTCGCTGGATCCTTCCCATGTACTGCTGGCGATCGGTCTGCCTCATGAGATCGCACACGGTTCTCTCCGTCTGACCCTTTCAGAGGACAATACGATGGAAGAAATGGACTTCGTCGCAGATCAGGCCAAGAAGATTGTAGAGAGACTGCGCAGCATGTCTCCTCTGTATGATGATTTTGTAAAGCAGCAGAAGGAGCAGTAATAAATACAACCCTATAGATCAGACAAAAGAAAGGGAGATTATCAATGAATTATAGCGAAAAAGTAATGGATCATTTCAATAATCCGAGAAATGTGGGAGAGATTGAAAATGCAAGTGGTGTCGGTACCGTAGGAAATGCAAAGTGCGGTGATATCATGCGTATTTATCTGGATATTGATGAGGACACCAAGATCGTAAAGGACTGCAAATTCAAGACCTTTGGCTGTGGTGCTGCAGTAGCAACCAGCAGTATGGCAACAGAGCTTGTAAAGGGCAAGACGATCTATGAGGCTCTTGAGGTAACCAATAAGGCTGTTATGGAAGCACTGGACGGACTTCCACCGGTAAAGGTGCATTGCTCACTGCTTGCAGAGGAGGCGATTCACGCAGCTCTTTGGGATTATGCAGAGAAGAATCATATTACGATTGAAGGATTAAAAAAGCCGAAGACTGATATTTCGGATGAGGACTAAATATGAAGAGAGCTTCTAAAGCAGCCGAATACGCTGCTAAGAAGCACTATACTTCATATAGTAAAAAGCGCAGAATCAGTGCTTTTCGCAGTTGAGATTTTGGAAGAGCTTTAAATTAAGAACCGGACGGTTGTTGGACTGTCCGGTTTTTTCGAAAGTACAAAAAGGGAAGGTTTTATTTTACCGACAGGATGCCTGTGGTCAGAAACTGCAGGCTTTGGAAAGGCATGGTTATTAAAGTGGCAGGAAATAAGAACAAAACAGTGGTTGTGGGAATGTCCGGGGGAGTGGACTCTTCTGTGGCAGCATATCTTCTCAAGGAGCAGGGGTATCATGTGATAGGTGCTACCATGCAGATCTGGCAGCAGGAGGATCGGTGCAGCATCGAAAAGGAGGGCGGCTGTTGTGGATGGAGTGCTGTGGAGGATGCCAGAAGAGTGGCACATATGCTGGATATTCCATATTATGTGATGAATTTCCGGGACGAATTTCAGGAAAAGGTCATTAATTATTTTGTAGAGGAGTACCGCCGGGGACGGACACCGAATCCCTGCATTGCCTGTAACCGGTATGTAAAATGGGAGTCTCTTCTTCACCGGAGCATGGAGATTGGGGCGGATTATATTGCGACAGGACATTACGCAAGGATCGTACAGTGTCAAAACGGCCGGTATGCCATAGCACCATCGGTCACGGCACAGAAGGACCAGAGTTATGCACTTTATAACCTGACCCAGCATCAGCTTGCACATACCCTGATGCCGGTTGGGGATTATACCAAGCCGCAGGTACGTGAGATCGCAGCAAAGATTGGATTAGAAGTGGCGAATAAACCGGACAGCCAGGAAATCTGTTTTGTGCCGGATCAGGACTATGCAGGCTTTATTGAGAGGGAGACCGGACAGAGGGAGCTGCCGGGCAATTTTGTCACAGCAGATGGCAGGATTCTGGGACAGCATAAGGGTATCTCACATTATACCGTGGGACAGCGCAAAGGATTAAATCTTGCTATGGGGCATCCTGTCTTTGTGACACAGATCCGTCCGGAGACAAGAGAAGTGGTGATCGGAGAGGCAGAGGACGTTTTTACGGACAGACTTACGGCAGACCATATCAATTATATGGCGGCAGATCGTTTTGAAGAGGGACAGGAGGTGACGGCTAAGATCCGATATTCCCATGCCGGAGCGAAATGTGTGATCGAACGCTGTCAGGATGATGAAATCACGGTGCATTTTCTGGAACCGGTACGTGCGGTGACTCCGGGACAGGCAGTTGTATTTTATGAGGATGGTGTGGTGCTGGGAGGAGGCACCATCTGTTGATGCTATGGAAATGAAGCGACGGGAAAGAAAGGGGTTTATTTATGGGAAGATTTTTTCAGAAAAAACGCTGTTACAAATTACTTTGGGGAGTACTGGCAGTTGTTCTGACAGCCGGAACCGGCAGGGTGACGGAAGTATCGGCGGCGGACAAAACAGCAGAAGAATGGGCACAGAAGGTAGAGAAAACATGGCAGGTGGCGGGAAGTAAAAAGTGTACCCGCAAGGTCAAGGTGACTTTAAAAACATCACAGAAGAATATGTGGAAAAATACCTCTGCATTTACCGCGGCTGTGAATAAAGCAATTTATGGAAATGCATATCTGTCCGAAAACTGGGACAGCATGGAAACAGAGTTTATGGATTTTCGTCTTCACAAAATGAAGAAAAGTACAAAACAGTACAAGGACTATGTGACCGGTGTGAAGGTAAACATGCAGTACAAAGGAAAGAAGCTTACATATACTCTGACGGTAAACGGCAAAGACAAAGATACCCGATATACTTACCGGGATATCGAAGCCAATAAATACTGTGCGGCAGAGATCCAGAATGCCACAAAGGAAATGAACCAGTATGACAGGGCATGGTATGTGAATCTGTGGGTGCAGGGACATGCGCATTTTGAGAATGAATATACCCCGGGATGGGTAGTATTAAAAAACAAAAAAGCACATGGTGTCTGCTATGATCTTGCGTATTTTTATGAACAGGCGGCCTGTTATGCCGGTGTGGAGCATTTTGGACGGGTATCCAACAGTGGACATACCTGGAATGTCGTAAAGATTGACGGAAAGATCTATTACGTGGATGTAGAACATTCCAGAAGTGCGGTAAAGCTGTATTATGCTTCTATGGCAGGACTTGTGGATTATCTGAACAATGATGCTGCCGGGACAGAAATGGCACTGCAGGAAAGATATGTCAGACAGGACTATACTAAGGGACCGATCACTG
>OIYT01002026.1_pt1 | contig 13157 bp, 10 predicted proteins | sample 1588201 | NCBI WGS metagenome assembly OIYT01 (sample SAMN03283260) | human gut metagenome | biome: human-associated habitat; material: feces | host: Homo sapiens | place: USA | collected 2013
TCTCCCAATATGGTGACACGGGCGGTGGCGCTCAACATCAGGTCCAGTTCGATGTCGTAATACCGGAGATTTTTGTATACTCTCCGCTGCTGTTTCTCACTTTGTAGTAAAGATTATATGACAGCGTATCATCCATATTTTTCCAGCTTACATTGATACCTTTGTAGCATCCGGAAGCTCTGACATTATCAGGTTTATCAGGACGTTTTGTCGGCAGCGGAGTTACATCTGCCGTGTCGCAAAAACCGCTTTTCCATGTTCCGTTTACAGACTGTACGCTTACTTTGTAAGTTGTATAATTTTTTAATTCTTTTCCGTTAAAGGAAGTAACATTGACAGTATTTGATACTGAAATAAATGTTTCTGTATTTCCACCCTGTTCAATTTTTACTTCATAGCCTGTTACATTGACACATGGATCCCAACTGAGAGTAAATTTTTTACTTCCTGCTGCTGCGGCAAGATTTTCAGGAATATCCAGTTCGGGTTCAGGGATTCGGCTTTCCATTCCGTTTACAAATTCAACTTTGCTGATCTCGGCAAGATTATTATTGTTCTGCATATCTGTAATAGTCAGGACAACCTTTTTGACTGCTATCTGGTTTCCAAGATGAACACTGATATTTCCGTTTTCATCAATTTCTGCATATACGTCGCTTTCTTTAAGAAGAAAATCCACACCGGCTTTTACCGGAACTGTAATTGTATGATCTTCATTATCTTCGGTATATGTGATGTCAATAAATCCTTCGGATACAGGATTTTCACTGCCTGTTTCAAAGGTTATGCCGTCAAGAACAGCAGAATTTCCGCCTTCAGTCATATCGAACGCCAGGGAAACCGGATTCGATTCGGAAATTTCTCCTGAATCTGAGGGAGTAAGTGCAACCTTGCCGCTGCTGTTAATTATTTCTGCTGGATCGCCCTCCAGATCAGTTCCCTCACTGGCTTCTGTTCTGATAACAGCCGGTGAAATAAATTCCTCAACATATGCGGCGGTATTTCTGTTATCCTTGTAGCTTTTTGTGAAAAACATAAGATCAACCAGATCAGATGCGCCGTCACGGTTAAGATCAGTTATATAATCTTCTGAGACCTCAATGCCGTCAATGGCATCAATTAAAATATCTTTATCATTGTCGTCAACAGCTCCGTCACCGTTTGTATCTCCAATTAAGAGCACACCTGGATGCAGACCGCCATCCGTGTAGGAATATCCTCCGCAGAATCCGGTAGTCAGCTTAATAGAATACATTTTCTGAGTTACTGATATATTCTGAGAATAAGCTGCAAATCCCGGTGCACTGACCGTAAGGGTGTATTCGCCATCCGCCAGATTATCAAAGCTGATACTGGTTTCACCGGAATATTCCAAAGCAACGGTATTTTCCTGAGAGTATCCATTGCTGCCGGTCAGCGTTACAGTAAATTCAACATTGCTGTCGATAAATAAAGCTGATCCGATCGAAACATCTACCCTGCCTGCATAAGAGGGGAGAATGTCATTTTCCTGTTTGCCACCGACAATATTTTCCTGTGTATCGGCTTGTACTTCCGGCAGTTCATCATAACTGCTTTCTGTCATAACAGCAGTCTGACTGCTGCTTGATTCCCCGATATCAGAAAGTGCGGCTTCAGCGCCTATAGTGCACGGAAAACTGCATATCATAGATAATGCCAACAAGAAAGCAATTCGTTTTTTTAAGCTGCGTTTTCTCATCGTATCTTTCATAATGATTGATCCTTTCTGAATCCGGCAACTTATTACGTTAAGATCTGTTTGTGCGTTTTTCCTTAAAATATCTTATAAAAGAAAAACAACTGTAGTCTTGTAAAAGACTCAGCTGCACACAAAAGTGACCGTTTAAACGATCAACTGCAACTGGCTGTCATACTGTTTCCAGGTTAGACCCTCAAGCTTTGCGTCCTTACTTTTCAATAAGTTTGCCAAATATTATTTATATACAAATAAGCATTCAGACTGCTCATTTGTGTTTATGCGTTTATTATAAACTTTTTTTATTCCGATGTCAATACATTTTTTGGTATTTTTCTGTTTTTAACAAATTTTAGAATTATATTTGTTAAAATTTGTGCAAAACAAACCACAAAAAACTTCTAATAAATTTTAAAAAACTATTGAAAAAAAAGAGAAAAAATAGTATAATAAATATTAGTAACTATATTATAAATATAAGGAGAAATATAATGAAAAATAAGATGTCAGCAGTAAAAAAATTAATTGTTCTCATTATTGTTTTTTTGTTTCTTATTATTTTTGTAAACAGGGTTTTTGTATATATGAACAAACGCACTATAAGTTTGAATGAGAAGACTGTCAAGGATATCAGTAATGTATATCTCGCAGGTTTGACAACAGAAACTGTCAGACATTCAACAACATATTTTTCAGGAAAATTTGATATTATAAATCAAACTGTGGAAAAATCTATCGAGAGTAATGATAAGAGTATTATTGAGCAGGAGCTTTCATCCGATTTTTTGTCGCTGGTCCTGCTTAAAGAAAACGGCGAAAGAGAATTCATATGTGGTGATGAAAGCATACATCCACTTGATGCAGAAGCTTTTGAAAAATACCGTAATGGAAATGAAAATAGAAATATTCTGTCTCTTGATAAGAATGGCAATAAAATAATTGAAATGTCTCTTTTCCGTGATTTTGAAATTGAGGGAAAAAATATACCGGACTTCTTTGCGGAATTCCTCCTGAGACTCTTAATACTGTCCTTAATCTGTCTTACGATAACAGCAGTATGGTATATTCTTTTATAATCAGAATAAAGGACGGCAGTTTTGTAGTTCAGAATGAAAATGCTGAAAGAAGGACTTATTTTGACAGAGTTAAAGCCCTGTATAAAGAATATGAGGGTAATAATCCGGACGAATACATTATAGAACTTCAGAATGCAATGTCAAAAAGAGAAAACTATAGTTCGTTTTTCCTTATAGATAATGAAGTAAAGGGGCTGTTTGCCTGTCCGCTTTACTATTCAGACTGGTATTTAATAACTTTTATCAAATACGAAGAAATGGAAAACATACTTAAAAACAGTAACAATGAAAAGAACGATTTGTTTAATAACTGTTTTATTGCACTTGTTGCCATATTTGCCATTGCATTTGTTATATATGCAGTCTTTTCGTATATTCAGTTGAAAAAGCAGCAGGAACTTAAACTGAACGCTGAAAAAGCAAATAAAGCAAAGAGTGAATTCCTATCCAATATGAGTCACGATATACGAACACCCATGAACGTTATTGTCGGCATGACAGATATAGCGCTTTCAAATATTGATGATAAGGCAAGAACAGAAAACTGCCTTAACAAAATAGCAAAATCAAGCAGACATCTTCTTTCGCTCATTAATGACGTTCTGGATATGTCCAAGATCGAGAGCGGCAAGATGACGCTTTCCGATACACAGATCTCTTTGCGTGAAACAATGGAAAATATCGTCGCAATTGCTCAGCCAAGCGTAAGAAGCAAAAAGCAGCAGTTCGATATATACATCCAGAATATTATTTCTGAAAATGTCTGCTGTGATAGTCTGCGTCTTAATCAGGTATTGCTGAATCTTGTTTCTAATGCTGTAAAATATACTCAGGAGGGCGGAAATATTTCCGTTTCACTTTCACAGGAAGAGTCTCCAAAGGGTGAAAAGTATGTCAGAACACATTTCCGTGTCAAAGATAACGGAATAGGCATGACGAGTGATTTCCTTAAAGTAATATTTAACGATTTTGTTCGTGAAGATAAGGAGCGTGTACGGAAAGAAGAGGGGACAGGTCTTGGATTATCAATAACGAAGCATATTATTGATGCTATGGAAGGAACTATAGAAGTAAACAGCAAGCCAAAAGAAGGCAGTGAATTCCATGTGATACTTGATTTTGAAAGAGGTCTGCTTGAAAATGAAGCCATGGAGCTTAAAGGTATCAGAGTGCTTGTTGTGGACGATGACATTGATCTGTGCGAAAGTGCTGTAAACTCATTGACTGAGATCGGTACATCTGCCGAATACGTTACAAACGGCGTTGATGCTATTGAAAAATTCATTTCTGATCCAAAAGGGTTTGACGTTATTCTTATTGACTGGCAGATGGCAGGTATGGATGGTATTGAGACAGCTAAAAAACTTCGTGAATATACCGGAAAAAATATACCGATAATTCTTATTTCTGCCTACGATTGGAGCGGTATTGAAGAAAAGGCAAAACAGGCAGGAATAAATGGATTTATTTCAAAACCACTGTTTAAATCCACTCTTTACTACGGAATCAATCGTCATATTAATCGTGAAGATTCTAAGGATACACCGGAGGAAAGTACAGTTCAATTCTGTGGTGAGAAAATTCTACTTGCAGAAGATAATGAACTTAACAGTGAGATCGCAACTGCTATCCTTACCGAGGCAGGTCTTGAAGTTGAATGGGCTGAAAACGGACAGATCTGTACAGAAATGTTCAAAAATTCTGATGAATATTACTATAAAGCAGTTCTTATGGATATTCGTATGCCAGTTATGAACGGATATGAAGCAACACGAGTAATACGTGGAATGAACAGAAAAGATTCTGATATTCCGATCATAGCAATGACAGCTGATGCTTTTGCAGAAGACGTTGCAAAAGCTAAGGAGGCTGGCATGAATGGTCATGTATCAAAACCGCTGGATGTAAATTCACTGTTTTATATGCTGAAAAGAGAGTTAAAGAAGTAATTCACATATAATTATTTAAATGAATATAATAGAGCGTGTTTACTGTTTATTGTAAACACGCTTTGATTCTATACTCCCCTCTATTCTAAAGTACGACAAAGATTGTAAGCAGAAATTTCGTATGTCAAGGCGGACGACGAAAGCATACTGTCGTATGGTAAGGAGGACAACGCAGACAGACGGAATTTATTGCTTGCAAGATTGTGGATTTTAGAATAGAGGGGAGTATAAATACGAGGTGATAAATATGATAATGTGTGCAGAAATAATTGGTGTTGAAAATGGCAGACTTATGGTTACGGATTATTCTACTCAGCAGGAAGTCGCTGTCAATACACGCTGTCTCAATTTTAAAAAAGGCGAAAAGGTAAAGATATATCACAACGGAATAATGACTATGAGCCTTCCGCCTCAGATATGCGCCTACAGTATTGTAAGAGTTCGTGAAGATCACGCCTGATAGTTTTAAAACGAAAGGAAAGTAAATATATGAAGATTGATAAAAAAAATATGCTTCTCTATGGTGTTACAGACAGAAAATGGACAGATAAAATGTCCTTGATCGAGCAAGCGGAGATAGCCTTGAAAAACGGTATGACCTGTTTGCAGCTTCGTGAAAAAGAGCTTGATCACCAATCATTTCTTGAAGAAGCAAAGGCTTTTAAAAAGCTTTGTGATGCATATAATGTTCCGCTTATAATCAATGACAATGTAGATATTGCGGCAGCGTGTAAAGCTGACGGCATTCATGTCGGTCAGGATGATATGAAGATTACCGAGGTGCGTCGTTATGTAGGAAATAATATGATAATAGGTGCATCCGTCCATACAGTTGAAGAAGCGGTGTATGCCATGCAAAGCGGTGCCGATTATCTGGGTATCGGAGCAGTTTTTCCGACTTCTACAAAAACAAATGTATGTCGGATGACACCGGAAAAGCTTAAAGCAATCACTGCGGCAGTCAATATCCCGACAGTTGCCATTGGCGGTATCACAAAGGATAATATGTCTCAGCTTTGCGGAACCGGCGTGGATGGTATCGCAGTAGTTTCAGCGATATTTGGTGCTAATAATATAGAAAAGGCTGTTTTGGATCTGAGACAGCTTGCAGAAAAAATTTTCATCTGAAATCAACTTGTTCTGCTCAATCTTACTGAAGTCAGATTCCAGAAAATCAGGGGGATAAAAAAATGATTTACACAATAACTTTTAATCCGGCAATAGACTATATCGTTTATGCAGATAAAATAAATACAGGAATGGTCAATCGTGCCGTACATGAAGAAATATATTTTGGTGGAAAGGGGATTAACGTTTCTCTTGTACTTGCTGAATTTGGAATTTCATCAACAGCACTCGGATTTACAGCCGGTTTCACTGGAGAAGCAATTGAAAAGGGGATTTCCGGAGATTATATCACTGCGGATTTCGTGCATCTTGACAACGGCTTTTCACGTATCAATGTAAAAATCAAATCCGGCACCGAAACGGAACTGAATGGCTGCGGCCCGGAGATATCACAGGAAAAAATCGACGAATTTTTCCAAAAGCTTGATAATATTAAAGACGGCGATATGGTCGTACTTGCCGGAAGCGTTCCGTCTTCGCTTCCGGCAGATATTTATGATAAGATCATTGAGCATATCAGCGGAAGAAATGTAAAGATCGTTGTAGATGCGGCAAAAAATCTTATGCTGAATGTTTTAAAGCACAAACCTTTTCTTGTCAAGCCAAACAATTTTGAACTTGAAGAAATGTTCGGCGTAAAGATCAGATCAACGGACGATATCATAAAATATGCCGGTAAATTAAAGAAAATGGGTGCAGTGAACGTTCTTGTATCAATGGCTGCTGACGGTTCGGTACTTCTTGACGAAGACGGAAGAACCCATATTTTCGGAGTTTGCATGGGGAATGTTAAAAATTCTGTAGGGGCAGGTGATTCAATGGTTGCCGGATTCATTGCAGGCTGTGGATCAAGAGATTATGAATACGCATTAAAGCTCGGAACCGCTGCCGGAGGCGCAACCGCATTTTCTGATGGACTTGCTCAAAAGAAAGAGATTTTCAGGCTTCTCGAACAGTTATAATATATAACGAAAAATCACATCATAATACATAGTTGCAAGTGTCAGATATAATTGATAGTTGATACTCTGAAAAAATCAATGTCTTTATCTGTCGGCTTTGTTTTTAATTTTATAATTATACATATTTTCGTCAGCTGTATTTATCAATTCAAGAGTATTAAGCTTATCAGTAATAATTTCTGCATTATATCCTATACTTGCCTTAACGATATATGGCTTGCCTGATTTGCAGTTGTAATCATTAAGAAAATCAAGAAAACGTTTTTTAAAATCCATGAAAAAAATGTCTGAATTTCGGTTATCAATTATTGCAGCAACACAGAATTCATCGCCGCCGAATCGTGCACATATTTCACTGTGAAGAGAACTGCTAAGAAGAGCTTTACCAACAGTGATTATTGCATTATCACCCTCACTATGTCCGAAATTGTCGTTGATATATTTAAGTCCATCAAGGTCAGCAGAAATAATTATCAGTGTATTTCCGCAGCTCTTTTTATCTGAAAGACTTTTGCTCAGTTTGTCAAAAAAACCTCGGCGATTAAAAAGTCCCGTCATAAAGTCTCTCTGTGAGAGCTTACGCAATTCTGCATTGGCAGCGATAAGTTCTTTATTCATGCTTCTGATTTGCATACGGCTGTGAAAGTTTCCAAGGGCAGAACCAATAGTGCTCATTATACTGTGCATTTTATCGTATTCAGATATACTGGTCTCAGGCTGAAAAACGCAGTAGCCCATTACCATATCAGTAAAATTGGAACAACAGACGATAATAGGATCAGTTTTTTCCATCATAAGATCATATCTTGGTATAAGTTTGCTAAGTGGTATTTTGCATTGTTCATATTCTGTATTGTTATATCTGTGGAAGAGTATATCAATTTGTTTGCTGAAACATAGATCCCCTTTATAGCAGTTTCCAAAATCAGGAGGGGAAAAGATATTTTCGTTAAGGGCGAAAATACAGGTATCAAAGCGGAATTTATCCATAAGCATCCGTGGGAGAAAATCTATATCAGCTATTCGGGGAACGGTATCCTGAGCGGAACATACCATTTTCTGTCTCTCATCGGAAAGCCTTAATTCAGACATAAGAGCACGGACAGAATTGTTGATATTTTTACTATTTGCTCCGGAACATCCGCAGGACTGAGAATAAATAATATTAAAATTGACTATAAAAGAACCGCTGATTTTTTCACCTTTGTCGAGCCTTAAAATCGTATCGGTTATCATTCTTCCCATTTTTTCAAAGTCCTGTTTACACGTTGTAATATTTGGCGGAAGATATTCCGTTTGTTTTATGCCGTCGAAGCCAGTGATTATACAGTCTTCTGGAATCTTTACTCCCATTTCCTGAAGAAATCCGCTTGCTGTTATAGCCATAAAATCATTGGCACAAATTATAGCATCAGGAATGTCACGTTTTTCCTCAATGAACCATTTTTTCAGAATTTCAAGTGTAGGCTGTTCCCAGAAGCAGCCATAGCCAATATTGTTCGGTTCAAACTTAATATCATTTTTTTCCAGGGCAATTCTGAAAGCAGCTATACGTTCTTCGGAATAAACATTATTTCTGAATCCTGCGATCATAAAAAGTTTTCTTGCGCCATGATCCTCAATAACGTGACGGCAGAGTTTTTCAAATATATCAGCATTTGAAAAGGCAAATGAAATACATCCCGGCATTTCTTTATCAATAGAAATAACAGGAACGCCGTGCTCATTACAGTTTCTGACGACTTCAACAACAATGCCCGTATTATACATTATATTAGGAAATATAATAAGTGCGGAAAGTCTGTCATAAGGTATAAGCCTGAAAACTGATGATGATCCTTCATTGTTTGCAGTACTCTGTTCGTACAAATCAGCGCAGGAATTGAAAACGAGAAGCCTGTATCCGCTAAGAACGGCATATTTATTCAATCCACAAATGAAATTAAAACGATCCTCCTCATTTATAGTTGAGAGACATACACCGATCAGCTTTAACTGCTTCATATTTTCACATCCTTTTTATTAAAATTATCAGATCAATTTTCTTTCATCGCAGTACTCGCATTCAAGCAGAGTTTCATCACCGGTAAAACGGAAACTGGCAGGAAGATACGTTTCATGATTAGTAATGCATTTCGGATTTCCGCATCTTACGCCCGGATATATTTTTCCTTTTAACGTTTCGGAAGTCTTTTTATCGTTGATGATGGTCAGGATAAGTGCCATACGTGCAAAAACTCCGTATTTTGCCTGATCGAAATACTTTGCTCTGTAGTCGTCGTCAACATCAACAGTAATTTCATCGACCCTTGGCAGCGGATGCATAACGATCATATCACGTTTTGCGGAAAGCATTTTGCGGCGGTCGAGGACATATGTATTCTTCTGAGCAAGATATTCTTCCTGACTTGCAAACCTTTCCTGTTGAATTCTTGTCATATACAGCACATCAAGCTGCGGAAGAGCTTCTTCAAGGGTATTTACCTCAATAAATGTACTGCCGTTTGCCTTAATAATATCTTTTATATAAGCCGGCATCATCAGTTCAGGCGTAGAAATAAAAACAAATCTGTTTCCCTCAAACATACTCATGGCTTTGCAAAGCGAATGGACAGTTCTTCCGTTCAGAAGATCGCCGCACATACCGATAGTAAGATTTGAAAGTCGTTTTTTCTCTATTTTAAGCGTAAGAAGATCGGTAAGTGTTTGTGTCGGATGCAGATGACCGCCGTCACCTGCATTGATAACCGAGCAGTCAGCCGAAAGTGAAGCTGCTTTTGCCGCACCAGCCACCGGATGACGAATGACCAGTACATCGGCATAGCTGCTGACGATCTTTGTGGTATCTTTAATTGTTTCTCCCTTTGCCACAGATGAATTGGCAGGATTATCAAAGCCAATTATCTGACCGCCAAGACGTATCATAGCTGTCTGAAAAGACATCTGCGTCCTTGTCGAAGGCTCATAGAAAAGTGTTGCCATAATTTTTCCATCGCATTCGTGGGCAAATCTGCCGGGATCATTTTTTATTTCCTCACCGAGTTCCACAACTTTTTTCCACCATGATACGGGATAATCGCTTAAATCAATAAGATGCTGATACTGTGACTGCATAATTAAACCTCCGTTATTTTAGAACCTTTGTCAATATTTTCCGTTATTATCAAAGTAAACCATATACCACACCAGAAAGGCATATACCGTCCATATCTTGCGGCTGTTGTCAGCTTTTCCGTTCCTGTGATCGTCCAGAAGCCGGAGCAGGGGAGTGGTATTAAAAAATTTTCGTGAATTTTCGCTTTCAAACATACTGCGGACGATATTGTAATATTTTTCTTCACGAAGCCATACTCTGATAGGCACGGGAAAACCGAGTTTTTTCTTGGCTGCTGTTTTTGATGTCTCGCTGGGAGTATCTTTTTTGGCTGCAAGTCTCATAGCATATTTTGTTATATATTTTGTCTCATTAGTTCCTTTGTCGTGAGTAACTCTGTATCTCGTGGGAATCTTTTCCGCAAGAGTCATAACTTCCTTATCCAGAAAGGGAACTCTGAGTTCAAGTGAATTTGCCATGCTCATTTTGTCAGCCTTCAGCAAAATATCGCCGGACATCCACATATGCAGGTCAAGATACTGCATTTTTGTAACATCATCCATCCCTTTTACTTTATTGTAATAAGGTCTGGTGATAACATTCGGGGCGGGAGCGTCAGTCTTTATTTTAAGAAGTTCTTTTCGCTGCTCCGGAGTAAACATATATGCATTTCCGATAAAGCGTTCCTCAACATCTCTGCCTTTGCGCACAAAGAAATTAACGCCTCTTTTAGCCGGAAGTTTAGCTGCAATATTGCCGATGCCACGTTTCACGCATCTTGGCAGCCTGTCATAAACAGTGCCATCAGGATCGCTGTAGACATTATAGCCGCCAAAAATTTCATCTGCGCCCTCACCGGAAAGCACAACTTTAAGTTTTTCGTGAGCAATATTGCATACAAACCAAAGAGCTACAGCAGACGGATCTGCCAGTGGTTCGTCCATATGATACTGTATCATAGGGATGCTGTTCCAGTAGTCGTCAGGGGATATGACCCTGCTTGTATTCTCCTTGCCGATAGCCTTTGAAAAATTCTTTGCGAATCCGATCTCGTTATATTTTTCATCTTCTCCGAAACCAACGGTAAATGTCTTATCGACATCAGCAACAGCTGCGACATAGCTTGAATCCACACCGCTGGACAGAAAAGAACCAACCTCAACATCTGCTATTTTATGTGCCTTTACAGAATCATGGAATGTATCGGAAATTCTTTTTACCCAGTCGTCAAGAGTAGGTTTTTCATCAGCATTGAATTCAATGTCCCAGTATCGCTTTATTTCGAGTTTTCCGCCTTTCAGGCGAAAATAATGAGCCGGCTGTAACTTGTAAACATTTTTAAAAAAAGTTTCCGGGGTAGGGGAGTACTGAAATGTGAGATAATTTTCAAGCGCTTCGGTATTAAGTTCCTTTTTGAATGCCGGATGTTCAAGAAAGCTCTTTATTTCAGAGCCGAACATGAAAGTTCCGTTCATTACAGCGTAATACATCGGTTTTATTCCAAAGAAATCACGTGCACCGAATAGTTCTTTTTTCTTTTTGTCCCAGATAACGAAAGCAAACATTCCACGCAGCATATTCAGAATTTTTTCACCGAATTCTTCATAACCGTGGATAAGAACCTCAGTATCAGTGTTGGTCGAAAAACTATGCCCGGACTGAACAAGTTTCTCACGTATCTCCATATAGTTATAAATTTCTCCGTTAAAGACAATTACCAATGATCCGTCCTCATTAAAAATAGGCTGGTCACCCTGAGAACTGATATCAATTATACTAAGCCTTCTGTGACCAAGAGCAATATCTCCGTCAACGTACTTTCCTTCAGCATCAGGGCCACGATGCCTTATTCTGTCCATCATTTTTTTGATTACTTCATTTGAATTATCAATACTGTTAGTAAAACCAACGATTCCACACATATAGTGCTACCTCCGTAAATAAATTGATCCCACATTATAATAATTATAAATCTCTTTCCTATTTATTATACTACATCTTAATTTTTTTTGCAACAATATTGGCAAATTATTTTTTTTCTGTAGATTTTACACGTGACAGGGGGTTCGATTCAACTGCATTACGAACGGATTCATCGTTTAAATGAGTATAAATTTCTGTTGTAGAAACACTTGCATGACCAAGAAGTTCTTTAAGAGTAAGAACATCTGCATCTCCATACTGATACATCAGAGTTGCTGCCGTATGGCGGAGTTTATGCGTGGTGATACCCTTTCCATCCAGACCAGCAGCAATAAGATTACTTTCCACGATCTGCTGCACACGTCGTTTTGAAATACGTTTGTTTTGATTGCTGATAAAGAGAGCCGGTTCGTCAGCAGCTTTTTTGTTATTTTTCCGTACTTCGAGATATTTGTTCAATGCATCAATGCAAGCAGCATTAAGATAAATCATTCGCTCTTTATTGCCTTTTCCAAGAACTTTCATTCTATTTTCATAGAAATCAATATCAGAAATATTTATTCCGACCAGTTCGCTTAGACGTATACCGCAGTTAAGGAAAATAGTTAAAATGCAGTAATCACGTTCAGAATCAGAACGATCAGATACTTCCAGCAGTCGTAAACTTTCATTCAGAGAAAGAAATTTTGGAAGTGCAGCTTTAGGAACAGGAATATCAAGATCTTTGCATGGATCTTTTTCTATAATATTTGCAACCTTTTCAAGATATTTAAAAAAGCTTCTCAGCGAAGAAATTTTTCGGTAGCGTGCTTTATCAGAATTGCTGCGCTCATCAGAAGCATAAAAAATAAAACCGTAGATATCTGAAACCGTAATTTTTTTTAAAGCGTCCGGCGGAAATCCACTTATATCTACATTGCTGATATCATCTGCCGAATCAGAATGCATCATGCAATAATACTTCAAAAACAAACGAATATCAAAATAATATTCCTCAATTGTTCGTTCGGATAACAGTTTTACAAGTTTCAGGTGAACTAAGTAATCGTTTAAAAAATCAGGATTGTCAGGAATATTGTATTTGTTCATTTAGATGCGTTCCTTTCTAAAGTTGCACCAAACTTCTATTTGGTGCAACTTTATATATCTTTTCAACATTCTGCTTCTCTCTATTATATCACTCTTTTCCCTGTTTTTCAAGGGTTTTTGAAGTTTTTTGAAACGGTATAGAAAAGCTCCCGAAATAACGGGAGCTTTCAGTCTGTCGAAAAAGTCAAGTTTTTGCTTGGCTTTTTTTCATAGATATGG
>OIYT01002031.1_pt1 | contig 13137 bp, 10 predicted proteins | sample 1588201 | NCBI WGS metagenome assembly OIYT01 (sample SAMN03283260) | human gut metagenome | biome: human-associated habitat; material: feces | host: Homo sapiens | place: USA | collected 2013
CACCAGTAGAACGCATCTCCGGTCCGAGCAGAGGGTCAACCTCTGGGAACATGTTGAATGGGAATACAGCTTCCTTAACACCATAGTAAGGAATGCTCTGCTCCTTTAACATTGGAACTGGTGACGGACGTCCTGTCAGCTCAGAGGTAATGATATCAGTTGCAATCGGAACCATGCGGATATTACATACCTTAGAAACAAGCGGAACGGTACGAGATGCACGTGGATTTGCCTCAAGCACATAAACCTTACCGTTTTCGATTGCATACTGCATGTTCATAAGACCCTTTACATGCATTTCCTCAGCGATCTTTCTGGTGTATTCCTTAATGGTTTCAACATTTTCAGGTGTAATGTGAACAGAAGGAATGATACATGCTGAGTCCGGAGTGAATACCAGCAAGCTCAATATGCTCCATTACAGCTGGAACGAATGCGTGTGTACCATCACTGATTGCATCAGCCTCACACTCAAGTGCATGATTTAAGAAGCGGTCAATCAGAATCGGGCGGTCTGGTGTTACGCCAACAGCTGCCTTCATATAGCTTGTCAGGTTCTCGTCATCGTAAACAACCTCCATACCACGTCCACCAAGAACGTAGGAAGGACGAACCATAACAGGATAACCAATTCTTTTTGCGATTGCAAGAGCTTCATCTACAGTAGTAGCCATACCAGACTCTGGCATTGGAATCTCTAACTTGTCCATCATAGCACGGAACAGGTCGCGGTCCTCAGCAAGATCAATAACTGCAGGAGAGGTTCCCAGAATCTTTACACCATTTTTCTCAAGCTGTGCAGCTAAGTTTAATGGAGTCTGTCCACCGAACTGAGCGATAACGCCAACCGGCTTTTCTTTCTTGTAGATGCTTAATACATCTTCAAGTGTTAATGGCTCAAAGTACAGCTTATCAGATGTATCGTAGTCTGTAGAAACGGTTTCTGGATTACAGTTTACAATAATGGTTTCAAATCCAAGCTTCTTTAAAGCAAGAGATGCATGAACGCAGCAATAATCGAACTCAATACCCTGACCAATACGGTTTGGACCACCGCCAAGAATCATAATCTTTGGCTTATCGCTATTTACTGGGTTCTTATCTGGTGCATTATAGGTAGAGTAGTAGTATGCGCTGTCCTTTGTACCGCTTACATGAATACCTTCCCAAGCTTCTTCAACACCAAGCTCGATGCGGCGGTTGCGAACATCATCTTCAGATACAGCAAGAAGCTGGCTTAAATATTTATCTGAGAAACCATTCTTCTTTGCAGAGATAAGCTGTGCATCAGATGGAAGCGCACCCTTGCAGGCAAGCAGTGCTTCTTCTTCATCAACAAGCTCCTTCATCTGCTCGATGAAGTAATGCTTGATCTTCGTCAGGTTGTATAATTCCTCAACCGTAGCACCCTTTCGAAGTGCCTCGTACATGATAAACTGTCTCTCGCTTGTTGGCTCACGCAGCATCACAAGCAGTTCTTCCTTTGTCTTATCATGGAAATCCTTCGCAAAGCCGAGTCCGTAACGGCCGATCTCCAAGCTTCGGATTGCCTTCTGGAATGCTTCCTTATAATTCTTACCGATACTCATGACTTCGCCCACTGCGCGCATCTGCGTACCAAGCTTATCCTGTGCGTCCTTGAACTTCTCAAATGCCCATCTTGCGAACTTGATTACGACATAATCGCCACCCGGAACATATTTGTCGAGGGTTCCATGTACACCACAAGGAATCTCATCCAATGTAAGCCCTGCTGCAAGCATCGCCGATACAAGCGCAATCGGGAATCCTGTCGCCTTGGAAGCAAGCGCAGAGGAACGGGATGTTCTAGGGTTGATCTCAATTACGATGATACGGTCTGTCACCGGATCATGTGCAAACTGTACGTTTGTTCCACCGATAACCTGTACTTCGTCTACAATCTTATAAGCCTGCTCCTGCAGACGCTTCTGACATTCCTCAGAGATTGTAAGCATTGGTGCCGAACAGAAGGAATCTCCGGTATGCACACCGAGTGGGTCAATATTCTCGATGAAGCAGACCGTAATCATGTTACCCTTTGCATCACGGACAACCTCGAGCTCCAGCTCTTCCCATCCAAGGATCGACTCCTCAACCAGTACCTGTCCTACCAGACTTGCCTGCAGACCTCTTGCACAGACGGTCTTCAACTCTTCTACATTGTAGACAAGTCCGCCGCCGGCACCGCCCATTGTATAGGCCGGACGCAAAACAACTGGGTAACCAAGCTTATCTGCAATTGCAAGTGCTTCTTCCACAGAATAGGCAACCTCACTGCGTGCCATCTCAATTCCCAGTTTATTCATAGTTTTCTTAAATTCAATTCGATCCTCGCCACGTTCGATTGCATCTACCTGAACGCCGATGACCTTTACATTATATTTGTCAAGTACACCTGCAGCAGCAAGCTCGGAACACAAATTAAGACCCGACTGACCACCGAGGTTCGGTAATATCGCGTCCGGACGTTCCTTGGCAATAATCTGCTCCAGTCTTGTCACATTTAACGGCTCAATATATGTCACATCCGCAATACCGGGATCTGTCATAATTGTTGCAGGATTGGAATTCACCAGAATGATCTCGTAGCCGAGCTGTCTTAAAGCTTTGCATGCCTGCGTGCCGGAATAGTCAAACTCACACGCCTGACCGATGATGATTGGACCGGAACCGATAATCAGAACTTTTTTAATGTCTTCTCTTTTGCTCATATTTGCCCCCTTGTATAATATTTAATCCGATTTTTATCCAAAATCACTTAATTATACTAGATGTGCGGGGCAAATACAATTGAAGAAAAGGCATTAAAAAAGAACCCTTGAAAAAAGGGTTCTTTCGTGGTTTTGCTTAGTTTTCCGAAATCATATCCACAAAATATTGATGAATCTTTACTTCTTCGGTGAGTTCCGGGTGGAATGCTGTGACAAGCTGTTTTCCCTGACGTGCAGCTACGATTCTGCCATCGCACGTTGCTAAGACATCGACGCCATCCCCAACGCTCTCGATATATGGCGCACGGATAAATGTCATGCCGACGGTTCCGATTCCCTTGAAGTCCTCTTCTGCGAAGAAGCTGCCAAGCTGTCTACCGTAAGCATTTCTGCGCGCTACGATGTTCATCGTCCGGAAGCCAAGTGCATCTTCTCCGTCAATATCCTTTGCCAGAAGAAGCAAGCCGGCGCAGGTACCGAATACCGGCAGACCTGCTTCGATCTTCGCCTTGAGTGGCTCATACAGGGAAAGCTCCTTCAGAAGCTTTCCCATAACTGTACTTTCACCGCCCGGAATGATTAATCCATCCATATCATCCTGCAGGTCATCTGCCTGACGGATCTCGAAGTGTGGAATATGTAATTTATCCAGGGATGCTTCATGCTCTGCAAATGCACCCTGCAATGCCAATATTCCTATCTTCATCTTACTTTCCTCTTTCTGCCATAAGAATCTCGATCTCGGACTCATTGATTCCAACCATAGCCTCGCCAAGATCTTCTGAGAGCTCTGCAATCAGCTTTGCATCCTGATAGTTTGTAACAGCCTTAACGATAGCAGCTGCACGCTTTGCAGGATTTCCGGACTTGAAGATACCGGATCCAACGAATACACCTTCTGCTCCAAGCTGCATCATAAGTGCTGCATCAGCCGGTGTTGCAACACCGCCGGCTGCGAAGTTTACAACCGGAAGCTTGCCATTCTCATGGACGTAACGAACAAGCTCAACCGGTACCTGAAGCTGCTTTGCTGCTTCGTAGATCTCATCCTCTGCCATACCTACAATACGACGGATCTCAGAGTTCATCGCACGCATATGACGAACGGCCTGTACAACATCACCGGTTCCCGGCTCACCCTTTGTACGGATCATAGATGCACCTTCCTCAATACGACGAAGTGCCTCGCCAAGATCACGTGCACCACACACAAACGGTACCTTGAACTTCGTCTTATCAATATGGTAAATATCATCGGCCGGTGATAAAACTTCACTCTCATCGATATAGTCAATCTCGATTGCTTCGAGGATCTGTGCCTCTACAAAATGTCCGATACGGCATTTTGCCATAACCGGAATTGTAACGGCTTTCTGAATTCCCTTGATCATCTTCGGATCGCTCATACGGGATACACCTCCGGCTGCACGGATATCTGCCGGAATTCTCTCCAATGCCATAACTGCACACGCACCTGCCTCCTGTGCAATTCTTGCCTGCTCCGGTGTTGTAACGTCCATGATCACGCCACCCTTTAACATCTGTGCAAGGTTCTTATTCAATTCATATCTGTTCTCGCTCATCATTGTTCCTCCTGATTGTTCTTTTATTTCATAATTTTCTAATATTCTTGCAGATATACATCTGAGATTGTACATACAAGAAAACTATGAATATAATTAAAGCACAGAAACTGGATATATTGAAATACCCAGTCTCTATGCTTTTAACAATGTCAGTTTGAACTGTTTTTAATTATTTTTACATATCTGACCTTATGTGACCTTATAGTCAGTTTTTCCGTTATTTTGTACCGAAGATACGGTCGCCCGCATCGCCAAGTCCAGGACAGATGTAGGCATTCTCATTCAACTCGCGATCCAGATGACCCACATAGATCTGCACATCCGGATGCTCCTCATGCAGCTTCTGTACACCTTCCGGTGCTGCAATGATACACATGAACTTAATCTTCTTCCCACCATGTTCCTTAATCTGTGTGATCGCATCCACGGCGGAGCCACCGGTGGCAAGCATCGGATCGGTTACGACAATGATTCTCTCATCAATCGGATTCGGAAGCTTACAGTAATACTCATGTGGAATGCGCGTCTCCTCATCCCGGTACATACCGATGTGTCCAACCTTTGCAGATGGTACGAGGGCAAGCACGCCCGGCACCATGCCAAGTCCAGCACGAAGTATCGGAACGATAGCGAGCTTACGTCCGGAAATCATCGGAGTCATACATTTCTCGATTGGAGTCTCAATCTCCACATCCTGCAATGGCAGGTCACCAAGTGCTTCAAATCCTTCAAGCATCGCAATCTCCTCTACGAGCTTCCGGAACTCATTGGTTCCCGTATTCTTGTCACGCAGAATCGAAATCTTATGCTGAATCAACGGATGCTCAAAAATCGTAATGTTTTTCTCATTCTTAAAATCCATTTTGTAATCTCCTTTTTTCTAGTTTTTTGCTTTTGTTATTATATTTATTCCTTAGACTTTACAAAGACACCACGGCTCTGGTCACCATCCGGATTTACACCGAACTGGTAATCATTTCCAGGCAGAATCGCATTTAACAGGATACCTGCAATGGCTGCGATAGCAAGTGCTGTCAGTGTGATAGATGTCTCCCCGATTGTAAATGTGATACCGTTTGAGAAACCAAGTCCGCAGACGAAGATCACACCTGCAATAATCAGGTTTCTGGAACGTGTCAGATCTACCTTATTCTCAACGACATTCCGCACACCGATGGCTGAAATCATACCATATAACATGAAGGATACACCGCCGATAATCGCTGATGGCATCGTGGAAATGACAGCTGCGAACTTCGGAATGAAGGACAGTACGATTGCAAATACGGCTGCCAGACGGATAACCATCGGATCGTATACTTTGGAAAGCTCTAATACACCTGTGTTCTCACCGTATGTTGTGTTTGCAGGTCCGCCGATTGCTCCTGCAAATGCAGTTGCAAGACCATCACCAACTAATGTACGGTGCAGACCCGGGTCCTGAATAAAGTTCTTGCCAACGGTTGCAGAAATAGCTGACATATCACCCACATGCTCCATCATCGCAGCGATTGCGATTGGTGCCATAACCAGAATCGATGTGAGATCAAATTTTGCAAACTGGAACTGTGGTACACCGAAGAAGCTTGCGGATTTCACCGACTCAAATGCGATGATCGCACTGCCATCCGGATTCGTAAGTCCTGCTGCATTCATAATCACTGCTGCCACGTAAGAAATCAAAACACCCATCAAAATCGGGATGATCTTGAACATGCCTTTACCCCAGATATTGAAGATGATGATAACCGCTAACGCGATTACCGCAAGCCACCAGTTTGTGCTGGCATTTGAGATTGCGGATGGTGCAAGCGAAAGTCCGATACAGATAATGATCGGTCCGGTTACAACCGGTGGAAGGAAACGCATCACGCGGTTTACGCCAACCAGCTTGATGATCAATGCCATAACCAGATACAAGGCACCGGCTACTACCACGCCACCGCAGGCATAAGCTACCTTGTCATTTGCTGCCATATCGGCGAATTTACCGGTATCCAGATTGGCTACGGTTGAAAATCCACCTAAGAATGCAAACGAAGATCCAAGAAACGCCGGTACTTTAAACTTCGAACATACATGGAAAAGCAATGTACCAAAGCCTGCACAGAAAAGTGTGACTGATACGGTCAGACCTCTCGTCAATGGCTCCCCACATGCATCTGCAAAATACCCGGACACTAAAATTGGGACTAAGATAGTTGCACCGAACATTGCAAACATATGCTGTAATCCCAAAATCAAAACCTTCGGTAATCCAAGCTTTTTCGCATCTCTGACTGCTCCATCATTTGTGTCACCCATAGTTTTTACCTCTTTCCCTCTCTTGCTTTGTAAGAGAATTTATTTGTATTCTATTATGCACGAGCAGAGGGGATTTTGCAATAAGAAATCAAAAGGATTTTTATGGAATCATAAGCAAAAAAAGGCTGCTTGACACAGCCTTCTTCTGTATTCTATCATTCGTTATTCAAATGCTTTCTGCATATTTTTCTGCTTCTGCTTCTCGCGGAAGATCAGGCGGAACAGGAAACGTACAAGTGGTCCCGCATAAAATATCTGCCAGCACAGTGCCATTGGAAAATTAAATGCACATGTCTGTAACCAGACGGCAATAAACTGATTTCCCGCATGCTTAAATAAAATGGTTGCTGCCAGACTCATAAGCGGACACATAAATGAGACTGAAATAAATGAGATTGCAAGAACCAGATGGAACGGATTTTCCTTCCCCGGGTTCACGATCTTCAACGCTTTCTTCTTCGCAATTGTACCGACAAAAAAGAAATCAAGCACAAATGCAATTGGTCCCATGATGACAAGCTCATGGAATGCGGACAGGAACACTTCGTTGCTCATCCCTCCGATGTTCAGTGCAATGTTGTAGCAGATCATCGCGTACACCATGACGAACACCATCATAATCGTAAAAATAACTTCCTGAAACTTTGTTTTTGGCATAAAAAAACCTCCTAGAAATGATAATTCATAACAGACTGTGTTGTTCGTTATCATTCCCAAGGAGGAATGTGCGTTTCCAATAGTAACCTTCTATTTTCTTTTCCGAGTGTGGATTATATCATGTCGCCTAACGGCTCCATGTGTGTTTTCGCAATATGCCGGCTTGTGCAAGCACAGCCGCCGCATTGCTCATTTTATCAAATGGATTTTGTGGTGTCAAGGTGTTTTTTCTATGTTATAATGAAGCACGCTGATGCGTGCGCAGGTCATCACGCTTTCGCGTGGTGACATGTGATATAATGGAAAAAATTTTACAGAATCGAGATACATTATGAAGAAAATACTTGCATTTATAAAAAGAGAAACCGTCCTGATGGTAAGCCTCGTACTCGCCATCCTCTCCATGTTCCTCGTCCATCCGGACAGAAAATACATCTCCTACATCGACTGGCATTCCATCACACTCCTGTTCTGCCTAATGGCTGTTATGGCTGGATTCAAGGAAACCGGTCTGTTCCGCACGATCGGAAATGCACTGCTTGCACACGTTCATACAACGAGACAATTATTTCTTGTGCTGGTGTTGCTTCCTTTTGTATTCAGTATGTTTATCACAAATGATGTCTCACTGATTACTTTTGTGCCATTTGCGATTATCGTACTTTCCATGTCGGAGAAAGAACATCTGATCATCCCTGTCGTTATGATGCAGACAATCGCTGCAAACCTCGGAAGTATACTTATGCCGATGGGGAATCCACAGAACTTGTATCTATATGCGAAATCCGGCATGTCCCTCGGTACATTCGTGGGAATTATGCTCCCTTACACGATTGCTTCGCTGCTTGGAATCCTGATTTCCATGTTCTTCATCAAACAGCATGCCATTGTAATCGATCGGAACGACCATGCAGTTAAACTTCCGAAAAGGCAAATCATCCTTTACAGCATCGCATTTGTGCTGTGCCTGTTGAATGTTGCAAAGCTTCTGGACATCCGCATCCTGTTCGTGATTATTCTTGTACTGTTCCTGCTTGTGTCACGAAAAACTCTGCTTCACGTAGACTACGCACTGCTCGGCACATTTATCGGATTTTTTGTATTCATCGGAAATATGGAGCGCGTGCCTGCTTTCCAGTCCTTCCTTGAAAGCATCATTACCGGACGGGAAACATACATTGCAATCGGTGCCAGCCAGATTATCAGCAACGTGCCAACTGCCCTTTTGCTGTCCGGCTTTACCGCAAATTACAAAGCACTTATCATCGGCACCAACCTCGGTGGACTTGGCACGCTCATCGCTTCGATGGCAAGCCTGATATCTTATAAACAAATTGCCCGGGAATATCCGGGCAAAAAGGGGAAATATTTTCTATGGTTTACGGTTGTCAATGTGGTGTTTCTGGCTGGGTTGATGGGGATGTATAGTCTAACCTCTTAGACTATTTCCTCCTTGCATAATCCTCCTCAATCTCCTCGAAGCAATCCTCTTCATCTAGGAAATCTGTCATATCCTGCGCGGATTCGCAGCTGCGCATCATGGCTACGGTCTGACTTAATACCTTGTAATTGAGTGCTGTTCCGGCAGCATCACAATGGTAATTGACGGCACGGCCGGCTCTGATTCCCATGCGTCCTGCTTCTGCGACTGCATCGATGTTTGCTCCAAGAAAGATAAATTCCCAGTTTTTCGCCTGCCGTTTCTCAATCATTTTCTTGATCTTCGCATAATTATATCTGTGGCTTGCATTTTCCATACCATCTGTCGTGATAATGAAGATTGTCTTCTCCGGGCGTTCCGACTCCGGCATACGCTTGCGTACATCCTTGATATGACTGATTGCACCACCGATTGCATCTAACAATGCCGTACAGCCCCGCACAAAATACTGCTCGTCTGTCATCGGCTGAATCTGCCTGATGTCCGCCCGGTCATAGATCACCTCTGTCTGGTCGTCAAACAATACGACCGATACAAGCGCTTCGCCTGCTTCCTTCTTCTGCTTCTCGATCATACTGTTGAATCCGCCTATCGTGTCCGACTCAAGCCCGCTCATTGATCCACTTCTGTCTAAGATAAATACCAATTCTGTCAAATTCTTCATAATGATTACCTCCATTTCATCCTTCTGATATTTTCGATATGCAGCATACATGCATTCAAGCCTATATGCTTATATCTGCCAATCGTTTTTATCAGTTGCTTTGTTTGTTGTTGAAGGAATCATATCACAAAGCATAAAAAATAAGGTCGCCACACAAGCGACCCTATATAATATATTTGATCAGACACAGAAGTCCATGTTTCTCTGTCAATATATCAGATCAGGCATGAAAGTCCATGCTCCTCTAACTGGATATCCAACTCGATCATATCGTAGATTTGATTCTCTATGAAATAAGAGAAGATAATGTCCGTCTTATCGCACGGGCTTAATGCATATCCTGCACGCGCAAGCAGATCTCTCGTCTCATCCAAATTGAGCTTCGCCCCTATACACAGGCACATTGCAGTCATCTTCTGCGGATGATAATCTGCATGATTTTTTATCTTCGAAAATGTCTTCTTATCCACGAGCGCCCGCTTGTAGACATCTGCATTCGTCATGCCTTTCTCTTCAATCAGATAGAGCAGATATTCCGAGAAGGAATCCGTCAGATGTTTCATACGCTCTTCTAATTTGCTCTCATGCAGTTCTGTGAACTCATTTTCTTCCTCGGAATCCTCCTCATACAGATCGTCTTCATAAGGCGAAAACGATTCATCGTCCAAGTCCGTCCCATCAGGCTGGCAGGGTGCATCGTCTAGTTTCGTCTCACCTGGCTGACAGATTGCATCGTCCAAGTCACGCCGCAACGCCATCGTCTGTATGCCATATTCTTCATGATGTTTTGCATCGACATAGTTCTCGTCAATATATGCCTGCAGGTCTTTGTCGAATCGTTTTCCATATCTTGCTGACTGCGCATCGAATACAACCAGGTAGATAAGCATCTCATGATTCTGCAAAAATGCCTGAATCTCATCCGCAGCAATGCGGATACCTTCTTCCTTCGGATAGCCAAAGCTTCCGGTAGAAATCACAGGAAATGCAATGGACCGGCATTGCTGTTCCCACGCCAGCGATAAACTCTTCCGATAACAGTCCCTCAGCTTTTCTTCCTCGCCATGCGCTCCGTCAATATAAAGCGGGCTGACCGCATGGATGATAGAATGCGCCGGCAACCGGAATCCCGGTGTCAGGAATACGTCTCCCTCCGGGACCTCACCGATATTTTTCTGCCGGTATTCTGACAAACGTCGCTTTCCCGCTGCCTTATAGACCGCATAATCGCAGCCACTTCCTATAATTGGTTTTGTATTCGCAGTATTCACGATCGCATCGCACCGCATCTTCGTTATATCATTTCTGACTATCTTAAATGGCATCTTCTATCTCCAATCAAGGGAACTTTTGTATATTTTCTAAGATTATTTTTTTATTTTACTACTTCCGTCTTCCTTGGTAAAGTTTTCTGCTATCTTTTCATTCTTGTAAATTTCCCTCTTGGAGCAGCCTTCCCTTTTCTGCTTACTTTGCTCCTACTTGCACTTACCAATAAATTTCCCTCTTGGAGCAGCCTTCCCTTTTCTGCTTACTTTGCTCCTACTTCCACTCTCCATCAAATTCCCCACTTGGAGCAACCTTCTCTTTTCCGCTTGCTTTGCTCCTACTTCCACTTACCAATAAATTTCCCACTTGGAGCAACCTTCCCTTTTCCGCTTACTTTGCTCCTACTTCCGTTCTCCATCAAATTCCCCACTTGGAGCAACCTTCCCTTTTCCGCTTACTTTGCTCCTACTTCCACTCCAAAACCAAAAAACAGCCACGAGCACAAAGCCCATGACTGTTAATATTCCTACGCCAGCACTGCATTTCCGGTATACAACTGGTAATATCTGCCCTTCTTTTCAAGCAGTTCTTCGTGTGTTCCACGTTCAATGATTCGTCCCTGTTCAAGTACCATAATACAGTCGCTGTTTTGGATCGTGGACAACCGATGTGCGATTACAAATGTTGTTCTTCCATGCATCAGCTTGTCCATACCATCCTGTACCAGGCGCTCGGTTCGTGTATCGATCGAGCTTGTCGCTTCATCTAAGATAAGCGCCGGTGGATCGGCGATTGCCGCCCGCGCAATGGCGAGAAGCTGCCGCTGTCCCTGACTTAAGTTTGCGCCGTCGCCAGTCAAAACGGTATCATAGCCCTGCGGCAGACGACGGATAAATCCATCGGCATTTGCAAGCTTTGCGGCTGCCTCGACTTCTTCATCCGTTGCATCAAGCCGTCCATAGCGGATATTCTCCCGCACGCTCATGCTGAACAGATGCGTATCCTGCAATACGATGCCGAGTGATCTTCGCAGATCGGCTTTCTTAATCTTGTTGATATTGATGCCATCATACCGGATCTTTCCATCCTGAATATCGTAGAACCGATTGATCAGATTCGTGATCGTCGTCTTTCCAGCTCCGGTCGAGCCGACGAACGCAAGCTTTTGTCCCGGCTGTGCAAACATCGAAACATTGTGCAGCACAATCTTATCATCGGTATATCCGAAGTCCACGTCGTCAAATACGACGTCACCCTTCAGCTCCACATAGGTTGTCGGATCACCATTTGTATGCTTGTGCGCCCACGCCCAGAGTCCGGTACGCTTCTCACTTGGCACAAGCTGTCCATTTTCGCGCTTTGCATTCACAAGCTCGACATAGCCCTCGTCCACTTCCGGCTCCTCATCCAGTAGATTGAAGATTCGCTCCGCTCCGGCAAGTGCCATCACGATTGCATTGATCTGCATACTGATCTGGTTGATCGGCATGTTGAAGTTCTTGTTGAAGGTCAGGAAGCTTGCCAGTCCGCCCAGCGTGAATCCGCCGACATTTCCAATCGCCAGTACACCTCCAACGATTGCACAGAGCACATAGCTGATATTTCCAAGCTGTGCATTGATCGGTGCTAAAATATTCGAATAGTTATTCGCCTTATAGGAGCTCTCGCACAAAGCATCGTTCAGCTTGTCAAATGCTTCCTTGCTCTCTTCCTCGTGGCAGAACACCTTAACCACACGCTGTCCCTGCATCATCTCTTCGATATAACCATTGACCGTACCAATATCCTTCTGCTGCGCAATGAAATGCTTCGCGGAAAGTCCGCCGATCTTTCTTGTCAGTACCAGCATAATTCCGACCATGAAAAATGTCAGCGCCGTAAGCGGAATGTTCAGCATAAACATACAAACGGTCGTACTGATAATCGTAATCGCACTATTGAAAAGCTGTGGCATCGACTGGCTGATCATCTGTCTCAGCGTATCGGTATCATTTGTATACATGGACATGATATCGCCGTGCGCATGGGTGTCAAAATATTTGATTGGAAGCTGCTCCATCTTCGTGAACATCGAATCACGGAATGTTTTCAGCATTCCCTGTGTGACATTAACCATGATTCGGTTATAGGAATACGAAGCAATAATTCCGATCCCATAGAAGCATGCGACACGTCCGATCGCATGGAGCAATGGTGTGTAATTCTTCGTCTCACTCTTTAACAGCGGTGTAATGTAGTCGTCGATCAACCGTTGCATGAACATCGTTCCCTGTACATTTGCAAGAACGTTGATGATGATACAGATTGCCACGATAATAATCGCTGCGCCATAATGCTTCATGAGCATTCCCATCAACCGCTTCAGAAGTCTGCCCGGATTCTCCGGTCCTTTTCCTCTTTGATTACGCATGCTGGCTCACCTCCTCACTTACTACAGGCACCTTTTCGGGTATCGCCCCCTCGCCTCCGCTCGGCGGCAGGTCG